>ERZ777003.987-NODE-987-length-48444-cov-12.753229_pt1 | contig 48444 bp, 46 predicted proteins | sample MGYA00374956_ERZ777003 | MGnify/ENA primary metagenome ERZ777003 (study PRJEB29302, sample SAMN06268252) | bioreactor metagenome | isolation source: Joint BioEnergy Institute, California, USA | place: USA:Joint BioEnergy Institute, California, USA | collected...
ACGGCGGTTGTCGCGCCAGAGCAAAGCTGCCTGCTTTAGCTGGCAGTCGTTTACTCTGCGTGATCTTCCCCTCGCGCTTATTCCTCCCTCAACATCTTCTTTATAAGGTGTAGGCATATTCTATTGATTGCTGCGCGCCCTTGATCAAGCACGAAAAAAGGACGATCACCAAGCATGATCGTCCTTTGCGTCTATCAAATATATGTTATTGCACGGTCAGGGTGCCCTTCATACCTGCGGCATAGTGGCCGGGAACGGTGCAGACGTATGTATATGAACCTGCCGCTGGGGCCGCGAACTGCACTGTATCCTGTTCGGTTGCGTTGAGCAACTTGGTGTGAGCGATGATGTTGCTCTGATCTGTGGGGATATACCCGTTTTCAGGGCCAGCCGCTGTGCCTTCTTGGGCTACTGTTGCAGCTACATCATCTCCTCCATTCACCAAAACCCAATTGTGCTGCAGCGAAGTTGCATTGTTCGTGAAGGCTACTGTGAGTTGCGCATTTCCTGCCCCTTGCAAGGTGGTCGGATCAAATACCATCTGATCCCCTGGTGTGCCAACACCCAATTGACCTCCGCCGCCACTAGCACCACCATCACCCCCACACGCCGTCAATAAAATGATACTCGCAAGTGCTAGGCTAGCATACCGCATAAGCCGTTGTATAGTCATCATTCGTGTTCCCTTTTATTGCAGAAACCGGATTTTAGTTCGTTCGATGTTGGGTATGCAGGTGCACATTCTAGACCGTAAAACAGCACATCGAGTGCATTCTTTTGGCAAATTGCTGCTTATTGATCGTGTGAAAATATTATTGAGGTGTACTTGCTGATAGTGCCTGTTTTTAGCCTTTTTTCGGCACATAGTGGGCATAGATGTTGCCACATCAGTAGATTGTCCTAGACAATTACTTGCACCGTGTCAAACTATGCTTCATGGCAGTTTTACTGCCGGAACCTTGCTGAATGAGAGGACACAATGACGAAAAGTATTGTTGGTATCTTTCAGCGCCGCAATGATGCCGATAACGCTGCTCAGGATCTCGTGCGCCAAGGGATTCCCGCTGAACGTATTAGCCTGCTGTACGGCGGGGAATACGATACAACCGAACGTAGCAGGGAGGTGCATGCCGATGAAGCGGTAGGTTCGGTTGCCGCAGCAGGTGGAGCAGCCCTCGCTGGCCTGATATCGTTTGCTATTCCAGCCGTTGGTACAGTGCTTGGGACAAGTGCAGTGGTGGCCGCGCTCGGCGCAAAGACCGCTGCGGAAGCGAACGATCCGAACAGTCACTTACGCCATGTGCTGCAGACGATGGGCCTGATGGACGAGCAAACAGAAGTGTATGCTCAACGTATGCGTCAGGGCTATACGCTTTTGGCAGTGAACGCCGAGGACGACGAGAGCGACTTGGTTGCAGATATTCTGCGCCGTGAGGGTGGCGAGAGCCTTGATCTGCGTCGCCGTGAGGTCTAGGCTATGGGCCTTGGTTATACGCCGAACTCGTTTTATTCGGAGGGCTTTAAGCTTCGCAGTGGTATTACGATTGCTCCCTCTCTTGGTGCAGAAACTACTGCGAGATAATCTTTCGATGAGAGTAGTTTGCCATACATGTGTGATCGACTCCCGCATCCTCTCTTAGAAGCAACTGACCGAAGAAATTCGGGAAATGGCACTTCTACAATGTTTATAGCTGATGATGCATGCTCTTGTAGTGTGAGGTGGAGAAACTAGTTTTTCTACTTGTGGCTCAGATACCTGTTAGGCTACACCGCATCACGCTGCACCTTCTTGTGTACTAACTTCATACAACCTTACTCATTGGAGCTATTAAGCGAATCATTCTCGCTTCATAGCTTTTTGAGTATGGCTGTTGCTTGGGAGGAGTGTTTGTTATGGATGATCCTACAGAAGGTGCCCAGACTCCGCCTCGTTTGGTCCTGTCGCGGCGCGAAATGCTGCGCAAAGCAGCCGCTATGGGTGGTACATTGGCTGCAACAATCCTGGCGAGTTGCGGTGGTTCAACGGCAACAACGCAGAATCCGACTGCTGCTAGCACCACAGGAGCCGTTGGCGATGCTACCTCGGCCACAATCGCCACGGTGCCCTCGGCTGCAGGCAATGGCGAGCCGATCACGCTGCGTGTTTGGGGCTATGGTCTTGATGATGCACGAGCGAAGGCGCGTGTTAACACCTTCACACAGGCGAACCCGAATATTCGCATCGAGTCGGTGGGTGGCGAACTCAATACGCAGCAACTGCTCACTGCCGTAGCCAGCGGCGAGCCGCCCGAGATCGTGAATGTTGATCGTGTGCAGATCGGGAGTTGGGCTGGTCGCAACGCTATTGAGCCGATCAACGATCTGATCGATGGTGATTCCTTCGGTGTCCAGCAGTTCTACCCCTTCCTCCTCAATCAGGTGACGTATAAAGATCAGATCTATGGTATTCCCCAGTTTGTGAACGTTGATCTTTTCTTTATGAATCTCGACGTGCTTCAGGAGGTGGGCATCGACGCGAGCCAGATCGACCCTGGCAATTGGGAGCAACTGACACAGTTTGGCGAGCAACTACATCAACGTGATGGTGATAAGGTTGTTCGCACGGGATTCGATACCAAGGCGCAGGATGGGCGGCTCTGGCTGTGGTCGTGGGCTAACGGTGTTGATCTGATCAGCGAGGACGGCATGCAAGCGCATTTCAACGACCCGAAGGTGGTCGAGGCGCTAACGTGGGCCAAGGAGACGGTCGATCGGCAGGGCGGCGAACTGGCCCGTGCGGCGTTTTCCCAGACCCAGAATTTCTTCTCGCCCGAAAACCCCGTTTTGATCGGCCAAACCGCGTTGACCCTGTTTGAGCAGTGGCTACTCGGTGTGATGAAAGTCAACCCGCAGGCCAACTTTCAGGCGATCCTGCCACGCATGCGCAACAGCCAGACGCCGCTGACCGAGGGCACGGGCCAGGCGTTGGCGATCCCTCGTGGTGTTAGCGTCGACAAACGCCAAGCGGCCTGGGCCTTCATCAAAGGTATGACCTCCACCGAGGCTTGGATCGCTGGAGAACAGGCTACTCTCGCCGATAATCAGGCGAATAATACGCCTTATCACCCGACGATTTCTGGGAATATCAAGGCCGATGAGGAAGCGTGGAACACGATCTTCCAGGCATTTAGCCCTCCCTTCGATGCTGCTATCAAGCTGTTTCCAGACGCGTTGGCAGCTGCGAAGTTCCGTTATTCTGGCCCAGTCGCTGCGGATATCAATGATCACATGCGATCAACTGTAAACGATGTGTTACAGGGCGTCAGGGAGCCACAGGAGGCGCTCGATGATCTACAAACCCAAGCGCAACAGGCGATCGATACCTTTGCTGCGAGTTGAGGCGAGCGAGAACACCAGCAAAATAACCCGAACTTCAGGTGTACGAGGCTCGCGTCTCTCAGAAGAGGCGCGAGCGGGCTTGGTGTTTGTCAGTCCATTCTTGTTGGGATTTGTGATTTTCACGGCTGGCCCGCTCTTATTTTCGCTGTATTTGAGCTTTACCGCGTACGATGTGCTGAATCCGCCGAAGTGGATCGGGTTGGCCAACTACCAGCGGATGTTCTCCGATGTGCGTTTCAGCAAGACGCTGTTTAATACAGTTTACTTCACACTGTTGCACGTGCCCACGGCTATCCCGATTGCGCTCGGGCTAGCGTTGTTGCTCAATGCCAATGTACGCGGCCTGTCGTTCTGGCGAACTGCCTTTTATTTACCGCAGATTACACCCGTTGTTGCGGCGGGTGTGTTGTGGTTGCGCATCCTCAGCCCACAGGACGGCTTGCTCAACGAATCCCTGGCGTTGTTCGGTATCGCTGGGCCGAAGTGGACGATCGACGCGCAGTGGGTCAAACCTGCATTGGTGATCATGAAGAGTTGGAGTCTCGGCTGGATGGTGATCGTGTACCTGGCCGCGCTCAAACAAGTGCCGAGGGATCTCTACGAGGCCGCGATCGTCGATGGGGCAAATGCCTTTGAGCGCTTCTGGCACGTCACACTCCCTATGATTTCAAGCGTACTGTTCTTCACATTGGTGATGCTGACGATCTTCTCGCTGAATGTGTTCACCGAGCCGATGGTGATGTTTCCTCCACAGGTCTTCGGCGGGCAGATGGGTCCGCAAGACTCGGCCCTTTTCTATGTGCTGTATTTATTCGATCAGGCATTTGGGAAGTTTAATATGGGCTATGCCTCGGCATTGGCGTGGGTGCTGTTCCTCATTTCGATCGTGATTGTGATCATCCAGACGCGCGGTGCTCGACGGTTTGTGTATACCGAAAGTGGAAAAGTATGATTCCATCAGTGTCTTCCTCAAACCAAACGAGTACGCCTGTTATCGGCAATTCGCCAATGCTGTATGTTGTTGGAAGGATCGTGCTATATGCCGCCTTGTTGCTGTTCACGGCCTTCTTTATCCTCCCATTCGTTTGGCTGATTTCGAACTCGCTCAAGGATGCTGCGCATGCTTTTGATGCCAATTGGCTTCCGCAGCCGATTGAGTGGGCCAACTATGTGCGAATCTTTCAGGAGGTGCCGCTGCTCCAGATGGCACGCAATAGCCTGATCGTGGCGGTGATGGGCGTGTTGGCGGTCGTGCTTTCCTCCAGCATGATCGCCTACAGCCTGGCACGCCTGCAATTCCCGGGTAGCAACTTGGTGTTTCTGGCGGTGCTAGGCACGATGTTGTTGCCTAGTGCGGTCACGCTGGTGCCCGTTTACTTGATCTGGAAGCAGTTGGGTTTGGTCAATACGCTCTATCCGCTCTGGTTGGGCAATCTATTTGGCTCATCCTTCTATATCTTTATGCTACGCCAATTTTTCCTGAACATTCCTCAAGATCTGATCGAGGCAGCTCGCGTCGATGGGGCGAACTATTACCGGATTTATTGGCAGATCATGCTACCATTGGTGCGGCCTGCCCTGCTGTCGGTGGCGATCTTCGAGTTTCAGGCTAAGTGGAATGATGTGATGACTCCGCTGATCTACATTCAGAACCCCGACCTGCGCATGCTACCACTCGGCTTACAGATCTTTGTGCAACACCTGGGCTACGGCCAGTTTCGCTGGGAACTCCTGTTCGCGGCGAGTGTCTTGGTCACGCTGCCGATGATTCTGATCTTTTTCTTGGCCCAGAAGCAGTTTATCGAAGGGATCGCCACCACTGGCATCAAAGGCTAGAGCGCTTATCCCTCGCTCGCTGTTCGCTCCTTGTGGATCGCACGGCGAGTGCGCAGATTAAACTGGTCGCCAGCGCCTAGCACATGCAACTTCACATCAGAGATGCCGACGATGCCCTCGGGTTGCTGCTCGGAGAAGCTAGAGTAGCCGATGTCGATGCCATCGACCACGTAGACCGCGCCGGAGCCGAGCACCTCGAACTGTTCTTCGCCCGTCACAATGATCGCGGTGTCCTCGTCGATACCCAAGCCAACGTTGCGCGGATTCTGCGCCACTGCGCCTAGCAGCCGCCCCATGCGCCCTCGCTCGGCGAAATGCGAGTCGATCACCACGCTTTTCATCAATGCTAACCCTGGTGCCATCTCCAGCGCCGATATGCGGTTGGAAGTGTCGCTAGCGCCCGAGATCAGCATCGTCTCGGGCATGGCCGCCGCGCCCGCCGATGTGCCCGCGATCGTCGCGCCTTCGTGGTAGCGCTTCTGCATGCTGCGGAACAGCGGCGAATCGCCGATCTGGCTGGTGATGCGCAGTTGATCGCCGCCAGTGAAGAAGATCACTTTGGCCTTGTCGATCGTATCGATATACGTTTGTTGGCTAGCTTCCTCGCGAGTACGGATGTCGATCACTTCCACCTGCTGCGCGCCTAAATCCTTGAAGAGCTTTTGATATTCTTCTCCAACCTGCTTGGGATGCTGGGTGGCGACCGTGACGACGACTAAGCTGTGCTCTTTGCCCCGCGCGCGTTGTGCCACAAGTTTCAGGATATCCTCGTCGCCCTCCTTATCCTCGTGGCCGCCAATGATGATCAGGTGGCCTTTTGGTGTGCTGCTCATCGAGTGCTCCTTTGATGTTCTCTTCGTCGGGGCAACGGCGTGCAACTATTAGGCCATAGGAGTCTTGTATTTTCGGAATGAGAAGGCAGTATTGCACGTTCGAAGAGCGCACAAGCGGTGCGATTTATCTTCTCCTGAAAGCCTCTTTGAAATATACGATTTGTAAACTCATTGATGAAGCCACTGATCGGGCCATAAATGGGCACACTTCTTGACACATAGGCGATGTCCCACATATGCGCTAGCTGTTGCCTGTTCAATTTCAGGGAGGACACCATGGACGCACAGAGCGTCGTTGTTCGTGCAACACAGGTGTTGCGTGGACCAAACATCGCTGCCCATATGCCAGTTATCCAGGTGACGCTGGACATTGGAACGTATGAGAATCGCCCGAGCACCGAGTTTCCTGGTTTTGTCGAGCGTTTGACCTCGTGGTTGCCTGGTATCGAGGCGCATGAATGTAGCGTTGGCCGCCCCGGTGGCTTTGTCGAGCGTTTACAGCAAGGGACGTACTTAGCTCATATCGTCGAGCATGTCACGCTGGAGTTGCAGAACCTGTTGGGTTTCCCAGTGACATTCGGACGTGCGCGTGGCACTTCTGAACGCGGCGTCTACACAGTTCTGTTTGCCTACAAAGAAGAGGAACCCGCCAGGGCTGCCTTCGACACAGCCCTTCGTCTGACTTTGGCTGCGATACACGATACACCCTTCGATCTTGCGGCAGAACTCGCGCATCTGCACGAGATAGCCGACACCTACCGACTCGGTCCGAGCACTGGCGCGATCGTCGCCGCCGCTCGTGCCCGCGATATTCCGGTGGTGCGTTTGACGCCTACCGATAGCTTGGTGCAACTTGGGTATGGTGAATATCAAAAGCGCATCCAAGCCGCCGAAACCTCGAACACCCGCGCGATTGCTGTCGATATGTGCCAGAACAAGGCCATGACCAACCGTATGTTACGGGCGGTTGCTGTGCCCGTGCCCGACAATCACGTGGTCCACTCGGCTGATGAGGCGTGGCAGGCTGCGCAGGAGATCGGGCTGCCCGTGGTCGTTAAACCGGAGGATGGCAATCAAGGCAAGGGCGTGAGCGTCAACCTTAGCACGGAGGAGGAGGTGCGCGCCGCCTATGCCATCGCCCGCGTAAACGGCAACGGCGTCTTGGTCGAGCGTTACATCGTTGGGCACGATTATCGGCTGCTGGTGGTGGGAGGCAAAATGGTGGCAGCCGCTCGGCGCGAACCGGCGCAGGTCGTGGGCGACGGGCAGCACACCATCGCGGAGTTAGTCGCGTTGGTGAACGCCGATCCCCGCCGACGCCCCGGCCATAGCAGTAGCCTCACGCGCATCACGCTCGATGATGGAGCCCGGTTGGTGCTGGATCAGCAGGGCTTCACCATCGATTCGGTGCCAGAGGAGGGCCAAAGCGTCCGTTTGCGCAGCAATTGCAACCTCTCGACGGGCGGAACCGCCACCGATGTGACAGATGAGGTGCATCCCGCCAACGCCCGTATGGCCGAACTCGCCGCGCAGATCTTCGATCTGGATGTGGCGGGGATCGATATGCTCTGCCAGGATATTAAGCGCCCAATGGCCGAGCAGGGTGGTGCGATCATCGAGGTGAACGCCGCGCCTGGCTTGCGTATGCACCTGTTCCCAACTAACGGCACGCCCCGCGATGTCGGCACGCCGATCGTCGAAATGCTCTACCCCAACGGCGCGCCTTCGCGCATCCCGATCATCGCTGTGACGGGCACTAACGGCAAAACCACCGTCACCCGCCTGATCGCGCATATGTACACGACGGCGCACTGGCGCGTGGGCATGACCTGCACCGAGGGCGTCACAATCAATGGCGAGCAGATTATGGCGGGCGACTGCTCGGGGCCGAAGAGCGCCCAAGCCGTGCTGCTGCATCCCGGGGTCGAGGTGGCCGTGCTCGAAACGGCGCGGGGCGGCATCCTGCGCGAGGGCCTGGCCTTCGATGCCTGTAGCGTTGGCGTGGTGACGAATATCAGCGCCGATCATCTCGGGCTTGGCGGCGTGCAGACGCTGGAGGAACTGGCGCGAGTCAAGCAGGTGGTAGTCGAGGCGGTGCGGCGCGATGGTGCAGCCGTGCTCAACGCCGATGATGCGCTGGTGGCCGAGATGGCCGCCGCCACTGATAGCGAGGTCATCTACTTCAGCATGAAGCCGCAGCAGCCGATCGTCACAGCGCACTTGGCGGAGGGCCAACGGTGTGTGTTGCTGGAGGATGGCGCGATTGTGCTGGCGCAGGGCGATATGCGCACCTCGCTGATCGAATTGGAGCGCGTGGCGTTCACATACGGCGGCGCGGTTGGCTTCCAGGTGCAGAATGCACTGGCAGCCACGGCAGCCGCATGGGCTGCGGGCCTCAACCCTGCCCTGATCGCTCGCGCCCTCACCACCTTTCAGGCCGATGAGCAGATGGCCCCAGGTCGCTTCAACCGTTTGGAGATTGGTGGCATCGAAGTAATCCTCGATTACGGCCACAATCCGGCGGCGATGAAGGCACTCGCCCAGGCTATCCAGGGTTTGGGCAAGCGTCGCACCGTCCTTGCAATCGGTTTGCCGGGCGATCGGCGCGACGATGATTTGATAGCTACAGTTACAGCGACCCACGACTTTGCGGATGCATATGTTGCGTTCGATCTCAAGGATTTACGTGGGCGTGCGCCTCGCACGGTTCCGTACCTCATCTGCGAACACGTTCCGGTGGAGCGGCCCTGTATTTTTGCATCGAATCAGCGCCAGGCCATTTTGCGTGGTTGGCAGCAGTTGGGAGTTGGCGACCGATTGGTGGTGATCGTCGACGAGGTGGAAGATGCGATTGAGCAGATTCACAGCCTGCGCAAGGCGATCGAGCAGGATGCGGCATGCGATAAGCCAATCACGCGGGAGCGGGTTGTTGGCGCTTAATGAAAGGAAGACTTCATGCCCATAGCGATCATTGTGCATGGTGGAGCCAGTGCGGTTCCCGCCGAGGATGCACTTGCCTACGAGCGCGGCTGCCTTCAAGCCGCCCAAGCCGGATGGGACATCCTAGAGCAGGGCGGTAGTGCCTACGAAGCTGTTGAAGCTGCGATCCGCATCCTCGAAGATAATGAAACGTTTAATGCCGGGCACGGCGCGGCTTTAAACGCCGATGGGATCGTCGAGATGGATGCGGCGATGATGGAGGGCCGCGATCTGCGCTTTGGCGCGTTGGCTGCCGCCCAGCGCATCAAGCATCCCATTTCGGTCGCTCGACAGATCCTGGAGTTCGGGCCGTTGCTACTCTCGGGTGAGGGCGTGACGCGTTTCGCCGCATCGTATGGAGGCGAGTTGTGCGAGCAAGATGCGCTGATCACCGAGAAAGCGCGGCTGCAGTGGCAGCAGGTCGAAGCGCAGTTGCAGGGGCGCGGCTCTGCCGAGTCGGGAGCCAAGGACACTGTCGGCTGCGTGGCGCTCGATGCCGATGGCCTGATGGTGACGGGCACTTCGACGGGCGGAGAGGACCACGCGCCGCCGGGCCGCATCGGCGATTCGGCATTGGTGGGCTGCGGGTTCTACGCTGACAACGCCTTGGGTGGCTGCGCCGTCACAGGCACCGGCGAGGCAATTATGCAGGTGGTGGTGGCCAAGACAGCCGTGGAGTTGCTGGCCGCCAACCTTCACCCCGATGAGGCCGCCCAACAGGTGATCGATCTGTTAGGCGACCGCGTTCAGGGCGAGGGCGGCTGCATTATGCTCGATGCTCAGGGCCGCTTCGGGTGGGCGCACAACTCCACGGAGATGCCCTGCGCGGTGATGACTAGCGCGATGGACGCGCCGCAGTTCTGGTTGCAGCGCTCTGAGGCTAGCCCTATCGAGGTTGGTGTGATTGAACTTGAAGTGCAAGGCTTCTCGAATGCGCCACCGGATTAGATCTGCGGCTTGTTCTGACGCTTTTCAGCCCTCTTAGAGTATTTGGCGCTTGCGGAGTGGGAGGTGGGCTCAGCGCCCCAAATGACCGAGCAACGAATCGAATCTGACGTATTGGTCGCTCAGTTTGTGGCGAGTGTCCTGCTTGCGAGGCAGAGCAATGAGCCTGATGCCGAGCAGTTGTGGACACTGCCACATGGCCGCGACGATCTCTAGCGGATAGGAAGGGTGATGGCGAAGAGGAACACATATTCGGTGCTTGAGCGAACTAAACAGGGCGCGCCTGCCCGCCGTTTACTGCTGAGAATCGGCGTCTTGCTCGGCATGGGCATGATCGGCACGCTCGATGAAGTTGTGCTCCATCAACTGCTGCAATGGCATAACTTTTATGTGCATACCACCAGTTATTGGCGAATCGTCAGCGATGGCATCTTCCACTTGGTATCGTCGGCGCTGCTCGTGATCGGGGCGTTGATGCTCTGGGCGCGTGGGTATGAGTTTCGGGCGCCGGGCGAGGGGCGCGCACTGCTCGCTGGTGTGCTGATCGGTATGGGTGGCTTCAATCTGTACGATGGGATTATTCAGCATAAAATCCTGCAACTCCACCCCGTGCGCGAGGGGGTGCCGAATATCCTGCTCTACGACCTTGTATTCAATGGGATCGCGGTTGCGTTGCTGGCAGTGGGGTGGTGGCTCTGGCGGAATAACGAGCGTGTACAGCATCCAAGTGCGGAATAGCTGGAATAGAGTGCGTTACGTTGTTATGAAGAGGAGGCACTGCGCGAAGCAGCGCCTCCTCTTCGTTCTCCCTAGCCTTTCTAGGGCCGTTCGTTCTTGGCCTTCTCCTTCAGTGCATCAGTGCCATTGCGCATCTGCTGCACCTGGGCGAAGCCATCTGGGCGCGCCGGAGCTAGGATCGGCTCCTGGCCCATGGGCATGGCGTGGGCCGCCGAGAACGTGCCGATACCATCCATCGCTTTGCCCTGCGTCCAGCGTCCTGATGGGATCGGCGCATTCGGATCGATATGCGTTCCCAAAAACACATAGTTTACCTCCTGGTTCTCTAAGGTCTGTGGGAACGAATTCGGGATCGGCAGCACGCCGCCCTGCTGCTCCAGTTCCTCTATCACCGCCAGCCACTGTTGCTGATGCATCGTGTCGCGGGCGATCAGGAACGAGAGCATATCCTTCATACCGGGGTCGTCGGTCATCGCATACAGTCGGGTCGCGAGTACGCGTCCGGTCGCCTCGGCTGTGACGTTCGCGTACATATCGGCTGCCAAGTTGCCACTGGCATACACGTGCGAGGCGTCGAACGGCACGCCATTCGCGTCGCTAGGGAGCGCCGCCAAGCCCGCCGAGAGGTACTGACGCGGGTCGATGCCACCCAGTGTTGCTGCGATCAGTGGGTTCTGCGCCGCCTGATCGTGCAACTGGCTTGGTGCGCCCTCAAGGTTCAGCGCCACGGCAGTACACAACATCTGGATATGCGCCATCTCCTCGGTGCCCGTCTCCAGCAGCATATCGCGATATTTTGTCGGCCCACGTGCGCCGAACGACTGGAACATGTACTGCAACATGACACGGATCTCGCCCTCGACGCCGCCGATGGCTTGTTGAAGCATACGGGCAAAGGCTGGGTCGGGCGTATCCACGCGAACTGGGTATTGTAGCTTGTTATCGTGATAAAACATCGCTCCTCCTTATCCTCGGTTCTCTTTCAGTAGATCGCTTCCTGACCGGAAACCTCCCTTTCTCCTGATTCGGTGAAGATCTGCTCGGCTACGATCGTCTATTCGGCGGAAGATCTTCGATATGAGCCACTACGGCAGCAGATACCGAGCCATAAAAGGGTGCTATTTTGAAGATATGCGAGTGTTTTTTAGACATTGCGGAAGGAGCGATGATGAGATTATCGCGGAGTACGTCTATAGAATCGCCTAAAACGCATTTCTTCATCGAGTGTGATGTTAGTGGATGCATGTTGAGTGCATTGTTTTGGGTTTTGAACGTTCTTATTGTCATTCTAGATAAGCTGATAGGCAAGAATTTCATTATTAATAAGTACGAGATACGAATAATAGTTTGCAAAGAAAACTGCCCCATGCATTGCAAGAAAAGGCATAAAGCTGGCACTAGCGTTGCTAATTCTTTCATGCCGGCTTTTGCAAATGAATGGGGGTTCTCGATGGAAAGTAAAGCGAAGTTGTTCGGCCACGCGATTCATCCGATGCTGATCGTCTTTCCGCTGGGTCTACTTGCGACATCATTTGTGTTCGATATCCTCTCCTTCGCGATGAATGAGCCGCTGTTCGGCACTGTCTCGTACTGGATGATCACGGCAGGCCTGATCGGCGGGGTGCTTGCGGCAGCCTTCGGCCTGATCGACTGGCTGAACATTCCAGAGGGCACACGGGCACGACGAATCGGCCAATGGCACGGCATTGGTAATCTGGTGGTGGTGGCGCTGTTCGCGCTGAGTTGGTTCCTGCGACGCGAGGATACAGCCAGTATTCCGGGCACAGGGGCGTTTGTGGCCTCGCTGGCGGCAGTGGCGATCTCGTTGGTCACCGCTTGGCTGGGAGGCGAATTGGTCGAGCGTTTGCGGGTTGGCGTTGATGATGGGGCGCATCTCGATGCACCAAGCTCACTCTCTGGCCCGGTGCCCGAGGCCGACGTACGCACCAGCGCAATGCTTGGCAGCACTCCCGAGGAGCGGCTTCATGAGCGCGAGATCGGCAGGTAGCCGTGAAGAGGATCGTTGTTCGGGATTGGAATGAGCTGAATGAAGTGCTCTACGCCGATGCCTGGAAGGAAGAGTTGCAGCGCTTTCGTTCCAGTTTTATCTATCGTGGCCTGCCCTCAACACGCTTCGATCTGCAGACGAGTCTGATGCGTTTGGGTGGCAACTACCCCGAATTAGAGCAGCATTTGTTGCGCGCTTTTCGGCGCTACGCCCATCGCTACGCATCGTTCACCGATCTATTGTGGAACTGGCTGGCTTTGGCACAGCACCACGGCTTGCCAACGCGCCTGCTCGATTGCACCTATTCGCCCTTCGTGGCGCTGCACTTCGCTACCGCCGACCCGCTCTCCATGCACGAAGATGCGGTGGTGTGGTGCATCGATTATATGCGCTGCGAGCAGTTTTTACCGGAGAAACTGCGCGTCATTCTGAAAACCGAAGGCGCAACTGTCTTTACGGGCGAGATGCTCAATCATGGCGCGCCGACGCTCTCCGAGTTCGCCAAGCTGAACGATCAGCCGTTTGCGGCCTTCTTCGAGCCGCCGTCGTTCGATGATCGGATCGTCAACCAGTTCGCGTTGTTCGCTCTGATGTCGCGCCCGACGACGCGCTTGGATACATGGCTCGACGAGCACGAAGGGCTGGCGGTTCAGGTGGTGATCCCCGCCGCGCTCAAGGGCGAGGTGCGCGACAAACTCGATCAGGCGAATATCACCGAGCGCGTGCTGTTGCCCGGCCTCGATGGCCTGAGCGCCTGGCTGTCGCGTTACTATCGCCCGCGCCTGGCCGCCTCGGTGCGACAAATCTAGCTCACGCAAATATGCGGATGAACAGCGCGTAGCAGCCCATCCGCATATCCACAGCTAAGACGCTACCTGTATTGAAAATCGTCAGTCGATCTGAAAAACGACGCGGGGGCTGGTTGCTGTGTCCCAGGCAGTTGCAACGTCTGTAAGGGGAACGGTTCGGGTGGGGATCGTGAAGCCATCAACGACAGCCGCCTGCATCAATTCCGCGACCGACTGGATAAAACGCTCCAACGGGATGCTGCCGATACCGCTTCCCATCAATTGGATGCCGATCGCGCGCAGGGCGGCACTGGGTAAGGTGATGTTTTGGGCGCTCACAGAGCCGATATGGACGAAACGGATGGGGGTGGCTTCCGGGGCAGCCTTCGCTGCGGCGATGATGATCCGCTCGGCGCTTTCGCCCCACAAATAATCGACAATCACATCGATGCCCGCGCGGAACTGCTCCTGTAAGGCTTCCTCAAAGGCATCATCAGTTGCGCCTAGGGGAATGGCCACATCGGCATTCAGAGCCGCTAATGCCTCGACGTTCCGACCTGTCGCAATGACCTTCTTGGCGCCCATATGCCTTGCGATCTGCACCGCGAGACTGCCCGCCGAACCGGTTGCGCCGTTAACAAGGACAGTCTCCCCGCTCTGTAACTGAGCGCGCTCCTTGAGTGCTGCCCAAGCCGACATTCCAGGGTTGGCGATAGCCGCAGCGGTCACATCATCCAGGCCATCGGGCAGCAGAACGCAGTGATTCATCGGAACAACGGTGCGCTCCGACATACTGCCAAACGGGGCGCGCGGCAGCGCGAAATACACACGGCGGCCATCCTCCAACCTGCCAACCCCATCGATACCCACCACAAACGGGAAGTTCATCGTACCGCTGTAGTGTTTGCCCAATGCTCTCCCTTTCGCAATCGGGCTGAGAGCCGACGCCGAAATGGTGACGCGAACCTCATCCGCCGCAGGAACAGGCTCTTCGAAATGACTGTAGAGAGGTGTCTTTCCAGCCTCGGTTATAATTGCAGCTTTCATCAGCATACCTCCTCAGGTGTAAGAGTAATTATGTGTATTATACACATAATTTCATCGGAGAGTCAAGAGAGGTCGTCTGTGAACGAAGATATTCGCCAGGTTTACGGCACATTGATCGAGCTCGTTGCCCTTATGAACCAGCCGCAACGTGACAGCGCCCTGTTGCGAGAGGCGGGTGTCAACCTGGATCGTGCGTTGTTTCAGATCCTTGTTAGCATTGGGCGGAAAGGACCGATCGGGGTGGTGGAACTCGCCAACCTCACCGGACGCGATTACACGACTGTTAGCCGACAGGTGGCTAAGCTCGACAGCCTGGGGTTGATCGTGCGGCGGCCCTCGGTGGCGGATAAACGCGTCATCGAAGCCATCATCACAGAGCAAGGGCTGGAGATGACTGCGCTGATCGATGCCGCCCGTGAGCGTATCGCAACCACGCTTTTCGCGGATTGGAGCGAAGAGGATATTCAGGAGCTGGCGCGCCTGCTGCGCCGCTTCACGGATGCATTTGCTGCACTGCCCATTTCGGAGCAGCCTTAATGCTCTGCGCATGGCGGCTGGCATTCACGAGGGACCATAATCGGCTCGGCAGCAGACCGCTCTGTGCAGGGCTCTGAAAAGTCGCGCTTCCTTTGTCGATTCAGTCTGTTTAGTGGTACAACCGCTGCTATAGAAGAAGCGCGCTAGCTTTTCCCCAATAGCGCTCTAATTTCCCCGTTTGGGTGGTACTTACCCTCAAAAAGTGCCACCCAAATAATTTAACCTCAATCAAGTATAAAAATAGCACGCTACATTACCCAATAATAGTGTTTTTGCGCACGTTATTTGCTCTCATCGCTTGCAGATTATTCATTTCCCCCCTTTAACTGCAAGGAGATGAGCAATGATTCGTTCTATTCCATTCGTTCTTGTTGGACTTGTCATAATGATGAGTTATACGTTGGGTATGAACGATACGTCGATCAACGCCGCCTCTGCCGATGTTGGGTATCGCGATTTTCGGTTTGGCGATTCGTGTAATTCGACACCTACTGGCGAGAAGCCCGAGAGCAAACTGTGGTGGAACGATGGCTTCTGGTGGGGCAGCCTGTGCACGGCGGATAACGTCTACCGCATCCATCGCTTCGATGCGGCGGACCAAACTTGGAGCGACACCGGCACATTGCTCGACGACCGCCCCTCCACCAAGGCCGATACGCTGTGGGATGGCCAAAAGCTCTATGTGGCCTCACATATTTTCAGCAATGGCGGCTCTCAATCGTCCAATCCGGCGCAGTGGGGGCGGCTCTACCGCTACAGCTACAATCCCGCCACCAAAGCCTATCTGCTCGATAGCGGCTTTCCCGTCCCGGTGACGCGCGGCTCGTCGGAGACGCTGGTGCTGGAGAAGGCTCCCAGCGGGCAGCTGTGGGTGACGTATACGCAGGGCCGCGCCGTGATGATCAACCACAGCGTCGGCAATGACCTTACTTGGGCGACGCCGTTTGTGTTGCCCGTCCCCGGCGCCTCGAACCTGAATAGCGACGATATCGCCTCCGTCATCACCTTTGATCGAGGCACCGCGCAGCCCAAAGTCGGCGTGCTGTGGAGCAATCAGAGCGAGAAGCGCATGTATTTCGCCACGCACCTCGATGGTGCTGCCGCAAACGCATGGAGCAGTTTCAGCCTGATGCTGCCCGTCGCCGATAACCCCGCACCCGCCGACGACCACATCAATATCAAGCTCCAGGGTGATGGCGCGGGGGTATATGTGGTGACCAAAACCTCCAACGAACGGGCTGAACATCCGCTGATTGTGTTGGCCTCCTGTCGTGCCGTCTGCAATGTGCCGAGTAACTGGCAAGCCACACCTGTGTACCGTGGGAACGAGCGCCACACCCGTGCCATCCTGCTGCTCGACACCACCAATCGCAAAGTGAACATATTCACGACGACGCCGGAATCGGGCGGGAGTATCCATCGTGCGATCTTCGCGATGGATACGCTCTCGGCGGCGTCGGTCGCCGAATCAAAGACAGTGTTTATTCAGAACGCTCCCGATACGCGCTTGAATAACCCAACCTCGACGAAGCAGACCGTCAACAGCACGACTGGCCTGCTGGTGCTGGCTGGCGACCAGAGTTCCCGCTACTACCTGCACAACTACGATCCGCTGACGCAATCGCCGCCTGGCCCAACCGCTCCGCCAACTGCCACACCGACAGCTTTGCCGACCGCCACACCAACTCCGATACCCACGCCGCCACAAGCGGGCCAGTGGCGCAACTTCCTGCCGCTGATCCATATGGGTGGTCACGCCGATCTGGTGGGGCGCATCGAACTTGTGCCCGATCAACGCACCTTCACGGCTGGTGAGCCTGTGCAGATTCAGGTCACGATCACAAACATTGGTAATGTGGCATCGGAGCCTGTTTGGGCCGATCTGTACATCAACCCAGCCGCGCCGCCAACCGCTGCGGGGACGCCTTGGAACACCATTTGCGGGCTTGAGCCGTGTTTTGGCTTGGCGTGGATGGTGCCCGCGCTGGGCCCCGGCCAGCAGATCACGTTTAGTTCAGCGGTCGGCGACTACGCGCAGCCCTACACGATCTGGCCCGGCTGGTTCGCGCAGGGCACCACCGACCTGTACCTGTATGTCGATAGTTGGAATCCTGGCCAGCCGCACGGCGCGGTGATGGAGAACAGCGAACTGAACAATCGCGCAGAGCTACGCGGCTTGACGGTGACGGGCGAGAATCCGCCGTTGTCGCTTCAATCCGCCAGGGATGTGCCTCTGCGAACGCGGCCCTAAGCGATGCTCAAAGTTGTCCAATACCGTCGCGCATCGGTGTTGAGAGGGTATAGCTGTTGCTAGAAAAGCATCAAGCTAACCATCCACCAAGTTATGTGAGCGAAGGATAGAACATCCTATGTATCAACGAGAGAGCTATCGTGAACAGCCACTTCACGCGGATCCGCAGCGCTTCACCCGTTCCACCGAAACATCGTTGTCTGAGAAGCGTTACGTAGCGGCTGGCGACCGCGCCTATGTGCTCGGCACCGCCGAGGGTGGCTTCCCGCCGATCGGCACGCAGATCGAAGGTGAAATGGGCGGAGTGTGGGTGCATCCGATCAAGCTCCTGACCGGATACTGGTTTACGCTCAACAACGAGTGGCTGCCGCCAGCTGTGCGCTTCACGAGCGGCGCGGGCTTCGTTCGATTCGAGTTACCTTCTTCCGATGGCCTTGCGATCACGCGCTCCGAATTCGCGCCGGATGGCATATCCGCTGTGCTGATCGGCCTCACACTGCACAACGTCACGGATGTGCCACGCAGCTTCGCGCTTGCGTTACAGGCACGCAGCCAACTGATGGCGGTGTATCCCTGGACAAACACAACTCCATCCGCCGAGGATCGCAATGCATTGGATCATGCCGCGTACCAGGACGATCAGGGCAGACTGGCCTTCACGCGGCCCGATGTGGCGTGGTGTGCCTTGATCGGTACATCGCTGCAACCAGCGCGCGGCACGGCGAGCAATCAGATCTGGGGGCCAGTGGCGACCAATGCGCGCAGCGGCTATAGCCAGCAGCACTTCGGGAGCGGCGGCGAATTGGGTTGGGACCTGGAGCTAGAAGCCGACGAAACGCGCACCATCTGGGTCGCCGTGGCAGGCTCGCATGTCGGTAAGGATGAAGCGATCTCCGCATTGGAACAGGCGCTCGCGCAGCCCGAAGAACTGATGCGGGCGCAGATAGCCGAGCGCACCGAACTGTTCGTGCGCTCACAACTCAGCCTGCCCGAGCCGCAACTCGTAGCCGCCTTCGAGTGGGGCAAAATGAATATGGCCGACCTGCGGCGCACTGTCACACATGTGGAAGTGCGCGATACGAAGGAGGGAAAAGAGTATCCCCCGCCGCTCGCGACTCTGCCCGCGCTGAGCGGGATCGGCGATGGCTATCCCGATTACCCGTGGTTTTTTGGCACCAGTACGGGCTATATCATCTTTCCTCTGATTGTGGCGGGCATGTGGGATGCGGCGGCGGCGCACCTGCACATGCTGCGCGACATCTCGCGCTTGGTCAACGGGCGTACTGGCAAGGTCATCCACGAGATCACAACGCATGGCGAAGTGAACTTTGGCACCAACGAAGCCCGTGGCAATACAAACGAGACTGCCCTATTCGCCTCGGCGGTGGACCTGCTTTGGCGCTGGTCGGGCGACGATTCCTTTCGCGACGAGATGTACGACTTCATTGTGGATGGGATGCGCTATATCACCACCGAGCTGGATCGCGAGGGCGACGGCTGGCCTGTGGGCACAGGCATGGCCGAACGGCCTGGCATGGGCTCTAAACAACTCGATGTCACCACCGATACGTGGTGGGCCTTGCACGCACTTGTGCACATGGCCGAGAGCAAGGGTGACACCGCCACTGCCGCGTGGGCGCTGCAGCGCGCCGACGCGATAGAGGCGGCCTTCGATGCCACGTGGTGGTTGCCTCAGCAGTCGCTCTACGCCGATTCTATCTGTACCGAACCAGATATCATCTCGGAGGAGGAACAGCGTAAAGAGGGCTGGAACAATGTTTGCACGGTCGTTGGCCAGAAACTCCAGCAGCGCATCTGGATCTCCGTCAAGCCGATCGAGTGCATGCTCGTCTCGGAGGAGCGGGCACATACCGTTCTCGATCAACTGGAATCATCGGTATTTAGCGATGAGAGTGGGCTATTTTTGGTGGGTGAGGGTGGCGGCCCCGATGGCGAGGCTGTGCGTAAATCGTGGACGGTCGTGACGGGCGCGATGGCGCTTGCAGAGGCCAACTACGGGCGTTTGGGGGAGCATCAGGCGTTGCGATTTATGCGCTCGATCGCGTCCACGCTCGATCTGGAGATGCCCGGCTCGCTGCCGGAATTGGCGCCAAGCCCCGATTATGACCCATTCGCCGAGATGGGCGACCGCATGATGGTGATGCAGGCATGGTCCTCCTACGGCATTGGCTGGACGTGCATTACCAAACTGCTGGGAATCGATCCCGATGTTCCAGCCAAGAAACTAACGGTTGTGCCGCAGATCCCTCCATCTTGGCCCGGGCTTTCCGTGCAGCACCTGCATATGGGCGAAGAGGGCATCAGCGTATCGGCTGAGCACGTGGGTCATCGCTACCGCACAAAGGTCGAGGCCATCTCGAACTGGCGGTTGCGCATTGGCCACACACTGCCATTCGATAGCGCTATCCAATCCGTTACGCTCGATGGCAAACCTGTGACGTTTACGCAGGCGAGGACAAGCCGTGGTGAAGAAGTGTATGTGCAGACGGCTGCCGATCGACCGCACACACTCGATATTGTGGTTGAATGAGCGCAACTAGCGCATCACACCTCCGTAGGCGTGATGCGCTAGTTTTCCTACTAAGTCGTTGGGGATGCTCTTCGCATGAGAGCGCATAGCCGATCTTGTCCATGGCACGTTGCACAGGCGCTACCACATCATCAGTGTGGGATGACGCCCATCAGCATACAAATGTGGGATCACCGTCCTGCGCGAACAGAACGATGATCCCACATGAGAAGGGAGGAGCTCCCTAGATGTGATTCAAATGAACAGCGTGTGTATCGAAGCTACACCGCTTCGAAACGAAAGATCAAAACAACAGTGTACCGTCTGATTGCGGCCTGCTCGGTTTTCCGACCCGTCCTCGGATGCGGATCAGCAGATCATCAACATCGAACGGCTTCTCAAGGATTTCGCACCATTGATTCAGCAGATGCTCCACACGATTCAGAACTAACCTGGGGTTCGTCGTACAAATGATCACGGGGATCGAATCGGTGGTGGAGTTGGAGAGCAGTTCTTCGAGTTGCAACCAATGTTGTTGGGGAGAGGCAACGTGAATGTCCATCAGCACGAGCGCTGGTTGCATGTTGCGAATCGTATCGCTCACTTGGGCGCTTGGGATACCGTACACGTGTGCATAGCCCTCGTTCGCAAGCAAATCACAGATCATGCTCAGGTAGAGAGGATCATCATCGGCCACGACGATCGATTGTTCCTCGGCGATGTGTTGTTTAGTGGTCATGAACGTCACTAGTTGTTTCATTGCCTTGCGTGTTCGAACTGTATCCATTAGGAACTCTCCCAACAATCCGATGATGCTGATCGACGAGGTGCAATGGCGTAGCGTTTTAGGAAGGTGAGATCGGCTAGGTTCAAATACGCAGGCTGTTCTTTATCAGTGTGTCACCGATTTACCAGGGATGCGCTGTTGCTCTCAAAACGAATCAGCGCATGTCGATAACCTGCACATTGATCAACCAGAACGATATCCGCAACTGCGAATAGACTTCACTATCGTCAAGTGCCGTTGCCTCCTATCATGTAGTGCACGTTTTTACCGAAAAAATACCATTTCTTCGGAACGATTTACGAAATCTTGGGATGAGACGCGTAGTGTGCATTGTAGCACGTTCTCTCTCAAAATCCTCCGATACGGCTAGAAATGATGCTTATCTTCACATTTTCTCAGTTTTTCTGGCCCATGCTCTGCTATCCATACGAGCGTCCTACCAACCTTCTAAAACATCGAATTGCTGAGTACCAAGCCTTAGAGGATGAGAGAGGAAAACATTATGAAGGCATTATGCTGGTATGGCAAGGGAGATATACGCTGCGAGACCGTTCCTGACCCCACGATCCAAGATTCGCGCGATGTGATTGTGCGGATCACCTCCACCGCGATCTGCGGCTCCGACCTGCATCTGTACGACGGCTACATGCCAACGATGGAGAAGGGCGATATCCTGGGCCACGAGCCGATGGGCGAAGTGGTCGAGGTCGGCAAAGGGGTCACCAATCTGAAGGTGGGCGATCGCGTTGTGGTACCCTTCACTATCTCTTGCGGGACGTGCTTCTTCTGCCAGAAGGGCCTCTTCTCGCTCTGTGACATCTCCAACCCCAACGCCGAGATCGCCCGTAAGGCGATGGGCCATTCACCCGCCGCGCTGTTCGGCTACTCGCACATGTTGGGCGGCATCCCGGGCGGTCAGGCTGAGTATCTGCGCGTGCCCTTCGCCGATGTTGGCCCGATCAAGATCCCCGAGAGCCTGAGCGACGATCACGTGCTGTTTTTATCGGACATCTTCCCAACCGGCTATATGGCCGCCGAGAATGCCGAGATCGAGCCGGGCGACACCGTGGCGATTTGGGGTTGTGGGCCAGTTGCGCAGTTCGCCATTCAGAGCGCATGGATGTTCGGCGCTGGCCGCGTGATCGCGATCGATCGCGTGCCCGAGCGCTTGGAGATGGCGCAAACATACGGCAAGGCCGAGACGATCAATTTCGAGAAGCAGGATGTCTATGACACCCTGATGGAGATGACGGGTGGCCGTGGTCCCGATCGCTGTATCGACGCGGTGGGCACTGAGGCGCACGTCGGCGGCAGCATCGACTCGTTTGTGGATAAAGCCAAAGCTGCGATGTTCCTCGGCACGGACCGACCGCACGTGCTGCGCGAGGCGATTATGTGCTGCCGCAAGGGTGGCACGCTCTCCATCCCGGGCGTGTACCTGGGCTTGCTCGATAAGATCCCGTTCGGGGCCGCCGTCAACAAGGGCTTGACGATGAAGATGGGCCAGACACACGTGCAGCGCTACACGCAGCCCTTGCTCCAGAAGATCGAGAACGGCGAGATCGATCCCTCCTTCGTCATCACCCATCGGGTCGCGCTGGAGGACGGGCCGGAGATGTACAAAACATTCCGCGATAAAGAGGATGGCTGTATCAAAGTCGTCCTGACGCCGTAAAACGCGCATCATCAGGGCGAGTGATGTTGAGGTTCGTATGCGAGCCTCGACATCACCACCTTCAACGATAAGGATAGGACTATGACAAATCAGTTTGCGATCGTCACAGGCGCATCGAGTGGCATTGGCTACGAGTTGGCTATGTGCTGCGCCAATGCGGGATACGACCTGCTAATTGTGGCGGACGAGCCGGAGATCGAGGCGGCGGCGCAATCGTTGCGCTCGGTGGGTGTGAGCGTGGATGCGGTGCAGGCCGACCTCGCGACGCTTGAGGGCGTTGATGCGCTGTACGATGCCGCGCGGGGCCGCCCCGTCGATGCGCTGCTCGCCAATGCGGGCCGTGGCTTGGGGCACGCCTTCCTCGACCAAGGCTTCGACGATATACGTTTCATCGTCGATACGAATATCACTGGCACGCTCTACCTGATTCACAAGGTTGGGAACGACATGCGCAGCCGTGGCCAGGGCCGTATGCTGATCACTGGCTCGATTGGCGGCTTGATCCCAGGCACCTACCAGGCTGTTTACAACGGTACCAAAGCGTTCCTCGACTCGTTTTCCGTGGCGCTCCAGCACGAACTGCAAGACAGTGGCGTCACCGTCACCTGTCTGATGCCAGGGCCAACCGATACCGAGTTCTTCGAGCGAGCCGATATGGAGGATACCAAAGTCGGCCAGCAGCGCAAAGACGACCCGGCCATGGTGGCGAAGGTTGGCTTCGAGGCCATGCTCAAGGGCGAATCGCAGGTCATCAGCGGCCTCAAGAACAAGCTGCAAGCAGCTATGACGAATGTCGTTTCTGCCGACAGGCTTGCTGAGCAGCATCGCGAACTCGCCGAGCCAGAGAGCAGCAAGGAAGTCGGCGCAGACGAGCAGTAGCTACCGATGTCGTTATCGATCGGAGGAGAACCATGGCTCATCAAGTAACCAAGTCGATCATCGTGAAAGCCGATGTACATACTGTTTATTCCATTTGGGCGAATTTCGAGCAGTTCCCCTACTTTATGCACTACATCAAAACCGTCACTAAGACGGGCGAGCGTACCAGCCATTGGGTGATGGATGGGCCGCTGGGCCAGACTGTGGAGTGGGATGCCGATACCACCACGCTTGAGACGAACAAGCGGATTGCGTGGAACAGCCGCGATGGTGGCGACATCATCACGAGCGGACAAGTAACGTTCACCCCGTTGGAGCACGAGCAGACCGAGATCACCGTGACGCTTCAGTATGTGCCACCAGCCGGGAAGTTAGGCGAACTAGCGGCCAAGCTGTTCAGCAACCCCGAGCAGCAGTTGGATGAAGATCTTCGGCACTTTAAGGGCTTTGTGGAGGGCACACAGAGTGAAGAAGTCGGTCGATTATGGTGATGCCAGAGTGGCCGTTTTAAGAGAAGTGATGTCGATGCGCTGCTTCTCGCAGCGCATCGGCCTTTCAACCGCGAAGGGATATGTCGCTTTACAAAGGCCAAAACGTGCAATCGAGCTAGCCACTCAACATATCGACCTCGGCACCGCCCCGGGAAACTCATCGATAAATCAACAAAATCATCGTTGCTGTGGCAGGGGTGTTGCTTTATAGGGAGATAACCGATTTTGATACATTCATCTCTGGCGCTCCACTCACGTCTCTCAGTGTAGCGAGTAAAGGTCGAATGACCATTGATAGAGGAGGAGAACCATGACCTACAATCCGAACCGCCCTAGCGGCACCGAACGAGAGCTCGACCGAACAGCCGAGAAGCTTCACGATACAATCGATGCGGCCCGCGACAGAGCCGCGAACCTCGCTGATCAGGCTCAGCAGTCGGGCACACAAGTGGTGGACAAAGTCGACGCGGCGACAACCACAGTTGGCGAAAAACTGACCGACGTGGCGCAGACGATTCGCGATAAGGCCCCGAGCTCCGGGCGCGTGGCCGACGCTGCGGATGCCACTGCGGACACGTTGGAGCGCACCGGCAACTACCTGCGCGAGCAGGACCTCTCCGATATTCGCTCGGATCTGGAAGGGCTGATCCGTCGCCATCCGTTCGAGTCGTTACTGGTTGGCTTGGGTGTTGGCTACCTTCTGGCCCGCAGCATGCGGAGGTAACCTATGGCAACCCAGCGTGACTATGATCCATCGCTTGCAACGTTGCTCAGCGGTATCATCGGCGACGCACAGGAGTTGGTTCGCCAAGAGATCGCACTGGCACGCCAAGAAGTTCGCGAGGAGATCAGCACCGCCAAGGATGCCGCGATCGCACTGACGGTCGCAGGGACTATCCTTGCGATTGGCGGCGGATTTCTCTTGATTACACTGGCTCTCGCCCTTGCCGATCTGCTCGATTGGCCATCCTGGGGTGGTTTTGGGGTTGTGGGCCTCGTAGCCGCCGTTGTCGGTGCTGTCATGCTGATACCGGCGCGCCAGCGGTTACAGGAGGTGCACCCGATCCCCGAGCGCACCGTTGAAACGATGAAGGAGAACATAGAATGGATCAAAGATCGGACTACATCCGACAAGACATAGACTCAACGCGCGCCGCCCTCGACGACAAGCTCAACACGCTCGAAACCAAGGCGCGTGAGGCGTTCGATATCAAGCATCAGGTCGCCGAGCGCCCCTGGATGATGCTGGGTGCGGCAGTGGTGACTGGTTATGTGCTTGGAAATATGGGCAACGACGAGCCTCCAGCGCGTTGGCACGGCCAGCCGATGGTCACAAACGATTATACGCAGCACACTGTCGAGCCGTCCTCATCGCACAATCAATCTTCGAGCAGCGGCATCCTGTCGCAGTTCGATGATGAGATCAGCATGCTGAAGGGGGCCGCAATAGCGACCATCACGGATCTGCTGCGCAACGCCGTTCGCGAGTATGTTCCAGCGATGAGCCAGCATCTCGATAAAGCTGTTCAGGAGCGCCGATTCACGCCGACCACATCGCCGGGCGGCTCGATGCAGAGCAACGCTGAGGCGAACGCGATCAACTACGAGGCGATCCCGAAGACCACGAGTTATCACGGGAACGTTGCGGCTGGCCAAAACGACGCCGATGAAGGGATCGAGGCCGAGCAAGGCCGAGCGAATGCTATTGGTGCATCGCATCGCTCATCATAGGCGAGGGAATATTCCGAATACATTTCACGGTTAACAATAACTTCTGGTGTTCGTTTTTCTCCGGGGAGAGGGGAGAAACGAACACCAGAAAGGAGCATATCATGCAGATCGAGACATTGCGCGACCTATACATCGAGCAATTGCAAGACCTCTACAGCGCTGAGACGCAGCTTATTGAGGCGTTGCCCAAGATGGCCAAGGCAGCCTCGAATGCACAACTTCAGCAAGCCTTCCGCACGCATCTCGAACAGACGGAGACGCATGTTCAGCGGCTGGAGGATATCTTCGACAAGCTTGGCTCCAAGCCCAAGGGCCAGAAGTGCAAAGGCATGGAAGGGCTGATCAAAGAGGGCGAGGAGATGATCAAGATGAAGGGCGATCCTGCCGCGATCGATGCCGGCTTGATCGCTGCCGCACAGCGCGTGGAGCACTACGAGATCGCTGGCTACGGCTGTGTGCACACCTACGCCAATATCCTCGGCGAGCGCCAAGGCGCCCGTCTGCTCAAACAAACCCTGGATGAAGAGGGCGAGACGGATAAGCTGCTCACGCAACTTGCCGAGAATGTGATTAACCTCGAAGCTGCGCGGTAATCACGTAACCCGCGCTTCTGCCACATCCTTGGCGCTAAGGAGCGCAGGCATCCCAGAAGCACATCGTTCGTTTGATTCGTTGAACACACTTGGGGTTGGAGAAGCCAACGGTTTCTCCAACCCCTTCGCTTTGTGAAGCCCAATCCGATTAGATTAGGCAGTAACACTGTCAAGCTCGTTTCAGCCTGCGACCGACGATGCCAACGGTACGATCTATCGTATCTCGTGGGCTGACACCCCATAATTCCTGTTTAGGAAAGGAGATTTCGATGTGGAAGTATCTCTGTAGCCTGCTGGCTCTGCTTGTCATAACACTACCATCCGCCAATGCTGCGCTCGCGTTACAGGCGCCGCTACAGGCCAAAGCCGAGTTTAAGACGGCGGTTGGCGAGGCGGTGGGCAACGCGACCCTCACGCAGTTGCCGGATGGCTCGGTACGGCTCAGCGTGAACGTCAAGGGTTTGCCGCCTGGCACGCATGGCATTCACTTTCACGAACATGGCACGTGTATCCCAACCTTTGCGGATGCCGGAGCGCACTACAATCCGACCGCAAAACAACACGGCTTGGAGAACGACGCTGGCCCGCACGCTGGCGATCTGCCGAACCTGATCGTGGAAGAGAACGGCACAGGTTCGCTTATGACCACCACGCACCTCGCCACGCTCTCCGATGGGCCTGCCACGCTGTTCGATGCTGATGGTAGCGCGTTGATCATTCACGCTCACACCGATGATCAAAAGACCGATCCCTCAGGCAATAGCGGCGACCGGATCGCCTGCGCTGTGTTGGTACAGGTCGGGGCGCAGCCACCCGCCAATATCCCGCCACAGGGTCATGCGACTGCTCAGTTCATCTTGGCGGATGGCACAACTGTGGGTGAGGCGACCCTGACGCAGAACGCCGATGTCTCGGTGCGGCTTCAAGTGCAAGTGCAAGGGCTACCGCCTGGTGAGCATGGGATTCACTTTCACCAGTTCGGCGCGTGTACGCCGACATTTGGTGCCGCTGGCGAGCACTTCAACCCCACGGCTCAGCAGCATGGCCTGGAGAACCCTAGCGGGCCGCACGCTGGCGATCTGCCCAACCTCGTGGTGAACAGCGACGGCAGCGCATCGCTCGACACAGTCACTCGGCTGATCACGGTTGGCCCTGGCCCAACCACGCTGTTCGATGCCGATGGCACCGCGCTGGTGATCCACGCCGCCTCCGACGATCAGCGCACCGATCCCTCGGGCAATAGCGGCGGGCGCATCGCCTGTGCAGTGATTCAGCCTGCTGGCGACCTCGCACTCGATCTGCCACCCGCACAGCCTGTAGGCGACACGCCGCCACCCGCCTCGTTACCAATTACCGCAGGTGAGGGCGTGCCTTGGCTGGTGCTGAGCATTGCTTTGATGCTGCTTGTCTTAGGTATGCTGCTTGTCCGCCGAAACAGCGCGACCTAGTCGTTCGCCTCATCCGAGCATCAAGAAAGGCGACCTGCTTGTGCGGGTCGCCTTTCTATTGCTGATTTTGGCGTTTCTAATCCGATTCGTTGCCCCGTATCTCGCTGCCTGTCCAGGAGGGTGGATCGCTTGCGGGGAAGGAGTCCTCGGAGGTGGTTCGCACCTTGTCCTTGGAGCGGAAATCGTTCACCCAGGCGTGCGCATCTTGTGCCTCGCCTCGTTGGTGCGCGCGTTCTTGCCGCATATACGACAACTCGGCGTACATCACGCCCCCCTCGGCGACGACGCTAATGCCGCTCAGCGTATATTCTTCCAATGGGACCTGCTGAATGTTCTGCTGCTGCAGGGCCGTATTGAGTTTATCGGTGATGACAATCGTGTCGGGGGCCAATGCATGCCAGAGCAATTCGTGCACCAATTCCTCGGTTACAATAATCCGTAGTTCAATCTGATCCATGAGTTACCTCCTCTTACCCTTTTGGCAATAGCCAAAGGTCTATTGGCCCCTTTCCACAACAAGGCTCGTTGGGCACAAATAATTGCAGTAGTTGTGCCTCCATCTTTGTAAAAGTATTGCTCATACCCTGATTTTCGTGCCAATAAATAGTGTTTATTGCAACTTGTTCTTCGAGCCGAGAACGTTTTGGTTCCTAATGGGTAAGCGCAATCTTTTAGAATGGCGCTAGCGACTTGTACCAAAACAGCATAGTAGAGCGGGGAATATCATGAGGCGTTGGCTCTTCCTTTTCTTGTGGACCTTGATCGTTCTTTATCCGAATCCGTATTTGCTGTATGTCTCGGCGCAACGTGCGTGGTCGCCTCCCGTCGATGCTGAGGCTGTGCGCCACATCGCCGACACACTGCCCGATGATCCGCGCCTCATTGAACTGGCTGTCAACACAACGCTAGTGCCCTACGCCGTGCCATGGGAGACACACGGCATTCCCTGGTACTTCCCGAATGCAGCGGAAGTGCTGGAGACGGGCCAAGGCGATTGCCAGGCCCGAGCCGTGGTGCTCGCCAGTTTGCTCGCCGCCAAGGGCATCCCCGCCAGGTTCGTCGGTTCATTCGACCATTTGTGGGTCGATTATCCCGGCAAACACGAAAACGCCCTCGAAAATGCCGCTGCCGCCATCGCGACGCAGCAGGAGGACGGCAGTTACCGCTTCAACTGGCCGAAACTGGTGGATCTGCAAACCTCGTGGGAGATCGAGCGGGCCTACTTCTGGGATGTGATGCCAGCCTGGCGGCTCTGGCTCTTGGTGATTGGTTGGCTGCTGATCGGCCTCTCGCGCTATGCGGGCGCGTTTCGGGCGTGGAGCCTGCGTTCGTTAGCTCCTGGCTACCAATTGGCGCGGGTCTCCTTGCCGATCAGCCGGAACAACACTAAATCCAAATAGCCGCTTTTTGCTGATGGTGATGCGCTATACCAGTAGCGCATCATCACTTCCTCGTCGGCAATAGCTCTGTTGTCGTTCTCCTTCCTCCTCCCCTTTTGCCTAAAGTAGCTCATTCATCCAAGGATCAGGGCTTTAAATGGCATATAACTTGCCGACAAAAGCGTGGACAGCGATAGACCAATCTAGGTTGAATGAGCTGTTCATAAGGGAGAGGGAATGAAAGGAGAAACTCATGCAACGATGGACATATCGTACCATTCTCAGTGGGCTAGCGCTCGTAGCAGCGTTCATCCTTGGCAGTTGTGGTGGTTCAACGACTGATCCTGGCACCGCACCTGGCAACACAACCAGCACGAGTGAGATGCCAAACGATGGCACCACAATGGAAACTCCAATGATGGATGAGACCCCAACGCCATAGGTTGAGGGCTGATCGGAAAACTGATTTCTGATCATTCGCGCCGCCCGATAGACATTATCATCAATGTCTATCGGGCGGCGCTTTTGTGTCGTGTATGAACCGATTGTTCTACGACTCGATAAACCCCATTTGCTTCACATGGTGCCACACTTTTTTGGCGTCGGGGTCGCCTTCCTGCAGCGCTTGGCGTAGCTTTTCTTCCTGTTCCGGCGTGAGCTTCGGTGGGAAGGTGGGGACATGCGGATCAACGATCGCCTCGACTACGACGGGGCGGTCGGAGGCGAACGCCTGCTCCCAACCGGGCATCACATCCTCGGGATGCTCCATACGCACGCCAGTCAGGCCGAGCAGTTCGGCATAACGGGCGTAGGGGAAATCGGGCAGATCCTGCGAGGCGGGGAATTTCGGCTCGCCCTCCATCACGCGCTGCTCCCAGGTGACATAATTCAGATCGCGATTGTTGAGCACCAGTATCACCATACGCGGGTTACGCCACTGCTGCCAATACTTCGCGACGGTGATCAGGCTGTTGATGCCGCTCATCTGCATCGCGCCATCACCGATGATCGCCACCACGGGGCGGTCGGGGTACGCGAACTTGGCGGCGACCGCGTAGGGCAACCCCGAACCCATTGTGGCCAGTGTGCCGGAGAGCGTGCCCTGCATGCCGGGCCGCATCTGGAGATACCGAGCGTACCATACGGTCGAGGAGCCGCAGTCGCCCGTGATGATGCACTCGTCGGGCAGCCGAGGCGAGAGTTCGTGGAACACCAACTGCGGGTTGAGCGGCTCGGCGGGCTGGTGTGCCCACGTCTCTGCTTGTTGCAGCCACTCTTGCTTCCACGCCTCGATCTGCTGTCGCCAACTGGTATCGGATTTCGCTTCGAGCAACGGCAGCAACTGTTCGAGTGTGGCCGCGCTATCCCCCGCCAAGTTGACCTCCATCGGGAAGCGGATGCTCAGCATACCCTCATTGATATCGATCTGTACACCGCGCGCCTGCCCCTCCTTCGGCAAGAACTCCGTGTAGGGGAAGCCCGTGCCGATCATTAGGAGCGTATCGCAGGCCTTCAGCATCTGGTTGCTGGCGGATGTGCCCAGCCAGCCCGCGCTCCCCGTGACGAATGGCAGATCATCGGGCAGTGCCGCCTTGCCGAGCAGCGCCTTGGCCACACCCGCGCCGAGCCGCTCTGCAACCTGCGCGATCGCATCGCCTGCGCCGAGCGCGCCTGCGCCCGCCAGGATCGCCACTTTGCTGCCAGCGTTCAGCACATCGGCTGCGCGTTGCAGATCCTCGGGCGAGGGCGTGACGACGGGCGTGGCGTAGCCGATCCCCGAATGCATGGCTCCATGCGCTTGCGGCGGCTGCTCAACCGCCTCCTCCTTTTGCAGGTCGTGCGGTACGATCAGACAGGTGACGGTGCGCTCGGCTTGGGCGATTCGGAATGCGCGGTCGATCGCGTGGCGCACCTGTTCGGGGCTGCTCAGCAATTGGCAGTAGGCGCTGGCGACATCCTTGTACAGTGAGACCAGATCGATCTCTTGCTGGAAATTCGCCCCAAGCGCCATTTGTGAAGGGTGCCCGATGATCGCAACGACGGGTTGGTGATCCAGCTTGGCGTCGTACAGGCCATTGAGTAAGTGGATGGCTCCCGGCCCCTGCGTGGCGAGGCACACGCCGATCTGCCCGGTGAGTTTGGCATGCCCGCAAGCCATCAGCGAGGCGAGCTCCTCGTGTGGGGCTTGGATGAAGGCTGGGTGGTTGCCAGCGCGGTTGAGTGCGCCGAGGATGCCGTTGATACCATCGCCAGGGTGGCCGAAGATGCGCTCAACCCCCCAAGCGCTCAGCCGCTCGACAAAAAAATCGCTAACGGTCGTGATCTGCTTCGTCTCAGTCATTATGCGCTTCCTTTCCTCGTATGCTTCTGCGCTAGGCCGAGCAACATACATGCCAACTGGCTGGCCCTTTTTGCGTTGCTGAAGCGAGTTTGGTGCGCTCAATGCCGAGAGGGGATACGTGAGACATCCTTCGTCTTCACAGCGTCCCTATTTGAAGGAACATCGTACGAGACGGAGGACATCTTGAAATCATTCGTGCGACTCTGTAGCCTGGTTTTCGCTGTTCTGCTTGTTGCCTGCGGCGTCAACACCGCGCAACAAAGCGGCGCAGCGCAACCCGAAGCTGTTCAGCCCGCGAACACGCCAACCGCGCCAGTTGCCGAGCCTGCCCAGCCCGAGGAGGTTGATCCGCTCGAACTAACGCCAGTATTTGTGACAATTGAGCCTGCCGAACCGTACGATGGGCCGAAGATAGTGCAGTTGCCCATGCAGAGCGACGCGCCGCCAGTCGACATTCCCCCGGAGTTGCCCGAGACGTTCGGCGGGACGATGTTCACTTGCCAGGCCCTGCCTGATGATAGCCTGGGCCTGCAGATCACCATCTACGAACCTGTGTACGAACTGGGTCAGGGCTTCAATTTCTGCTTGAGCGGCTATCGGGAGGATCTGCCCATCGCAGGGACGGTGCTGTTTCCCGATGGCTTGAGCGCGCCGTTCTTCCTGTTTCCCGATGCGACAGGCGGCCTACAAGATATGCCTTGGATTCCTGATGTGTATGCGCCGCTGGGGGAGTATACTGTGACTGTCACACAAGGCGAGGCGACCGCCGAGGCCCACTTTTCGCTGCAAGCCGCCACCAAGCCTCAATTTGTGATAGAACCGTACTTTGGGGCAGGGAATGCGTATGTGCCAGTGCTCTTCGCGGGCTTTGCGCCGAACAGCGTGCAGGAGCCTTTTCTGTACCGCTACGACAATGAGGTATGGCGCTACTTCGCCAGTCTGCCGGCGATACAGTTCGATGCCGAGGGCTTGTTATCGCTGAATCTGTATATTCCCGAAGGCTATCCGAGCGGAAGGTATCAGATCGTAGTCCCAGGGCTATCCGATGATGTGTATCCTGTGACGTTTGTGGTGGAATAGAGAAGGAGCCGCTTATGTCTGAGCCTCTGATTGTTCCTGGTTATGGCACCCGAACGGAGGAACAGCGCCCGATCGCGGCATTCGGGCGCTCGTTCGATGTGCAGGAGTGGAGCGGGAGCGGGCCAGACTACTTGCACGTCCACTATGCCGATGATGAAGCCTGGCATATTCTGGAGGGGACGCTCACCTTTCGGTTTCGCGACCGCACGGTGGAGGCGACCGCAGGGACGACCGTGTTTGTGCCTGCTGGTGTGCCACACGCCTACTACGAAGCCTCTGGTCCCACCCGCTACCTGATCATTATGACGCCACGGCTGCGCGAGCTTATCGCAGCACTGCATGCAGCGCCGTTCGCAGAGCACGCTGCCGTTATGCGACGGTTTGAGTCGGAGATTGTTGATGGTTGAGGAGTGAACGGCGTGGCGTTTTGATGGAGTGCCACGCCAAGTTTGGGTTGTTTTTGAGCGTCGGCAAGCGGTGATACGACTACCTGCTCTGCTTTGGTGCGAGTACAACCCGAAAGCCTTTATCGTTATAACTGTCATCGACACGATTCCAGCTTTCTGCCATACAGCCTATGAATCTACTTTCTTCTTTCCAGCTGCCGCCATGCCAATAGGACTGCCTATCATTGTAGCGGCTATTTTCGATATATTCCCATACATTCCCTGCCAGATCTAGCGCACCACAGGCCGCCATTCCAGCGGGACAACTGCCCACTGACGCAGGATGGTCAAGATTACTGGCTTCATAGATTGCCAACTCAGGAGTTGGCTCATCCTTACCCCAAGGATAGACATGTTGCTGCATATTGCTATCAAAAGTGGCTGCTGCTTCCCACTCAACGTCAGTTGGTAGACGTACTTGATAACCTTCAGGAAGGGTTTCGGCAAGTTGCTCGGTGAGCCAAGCACAAAAGGCTACGGCCTCATACCAACTAACACCAATGACAGGTTGATTCGACCTATTGTATGGAGGCTGTTTCCATAACCAAGGCTCAGTGCGATATGTCTTTTGCTTCCATTGCCAGCCGTCAGGTGTCCACCAGCGGTTTCCATTCGACCCATAACCCTCTTTCACAAATGGTTCAAACTGAGCTACCGTAATTGGGTAACGGGCGATCCAAAAGGCGGGCAAATCAATCGATGCTATATGGTGATCTTCATTTTGAGTGGTGATAGTGTCAATTTCAGAACGCAAGTTATTTAGTGCATGTCTCCTGTCGCCAATTTGATATGTGCCGGGGCGCACATAGCACCAGTAGCCAGCGGGTGCGCCAAAGTCTTGGTTGCGCAGGCTAAGTTCGCGTCGCCACTCCTCGAAAGTGACAGGGAAACGTGGGTCACCGAGATGGCCCAATAGTTCGCCTGCTAAGATGCGTTCATTTGCAGGTAGCGGCTGCGATGTATCTTGTAGAAGGGCGACTAGGCCCTGCCGTAATCCCCTCTGTAGGCGGTCGACCTCAACTTCTTGGGTGCGCAGATAATCCCAATCTCGGTCTTTACCGATCTCGGCAGCAAAGATTAGGTCGCGGTACCAACGGTCTATCTCTTTGGGTTGGCCTTTTTCATGGGTATCGATCAGGTCGGTGAGGATACGCTCGATCAACTCGGGACGGTTCTGCTGTACTACTCCTAGCCCCAGCAGAATCGGCTCACGCCAGCGGTCCTCGATGCGGTGCTGCGCCACCAGCGTTGCCGCCGAGCGATTCAGTAACATATAGCGCCCAGCGCAGTGCTCCTGCAAGGTGAGGTGTACAAACACATAACTTCGGTTATCGTCGGGGGCGAGCAGACCGCTGCGCTGCTCGATATACTCCAGCCAGCGCACGGCTGCATCTCCTGGGTTAGCCACCCGCGCCGCTTTGAAGAACTCGATCAACTCGTCATACATATCGCCGCGCTGCAAGCGGCCACGGCCATCCTCTGAAGTGGCGGCCTTATGGGCATCGTAGGAGAGCTTGTCGAGCAGACGACGAAAGCGATCGCTGCCCCAATCGGGCAGGCCGATCGCTTTGCCAAGTGTCTGCCCATCGCGCACTGCGTCCCATTGGCCCAGTAGCAGTTCCAGTACCGCCTCGTAGAGCAACGGACGGTCGCGGGGCAGTTCGCCCTTGTTCATTAGCACTATCGCCATCATGGTGAGCAGCAACGGTGAGGTGGCGAATTCACGCAATTTATGGCTCTGTTCGATCGTTGAGATCAGCCGTTCGCTCAACAGCGTGGCTTGACCAGGTTGTAATTTGCCTCCCAACGCCCGATACCAGGCTGGCACAAAATGGCGGATCTGCCCCATCGTAAAGGGTGCTAGATGCACAACCTGCCAGCCGATCACTTCGCGCAGTTCCTGATCGAATGCCAACGTGCGACAGGTGATCACGGCGTTATTCTTTGGATAGAGACGGCAGAAGGCTCGCAATGCTTGGAGCGTCTCCAAGCGGTTTGCGACGCCCTCCGCGCCATCGGGTGGCACTTCATCCAAACCATCAAATAACAATAGCACCTTACCGCGCACTAGCGCCTCGGTCAGCGCATCGCTCAATTGATAAATGCCGAGTTTCTCGATCTCATCCAGCAACGCATCGTGTACATGCTGCTCAGCACTTCTCGCCGCATCGCTCGCCAACCGACCCGCCAGGCTGCGCAACGGCAGCAGGACTGGCAGTAGGCGACGACCATCATTCCAACCTGTAAGCGCCGTTTGTGAACCGAGTTGATCCAGACCACGCTGCGCAAGTGTCCAGGCCAAATGGCGTAGGAAGGTCGATTTACCGCTCCCAGGATCGCCCAACACCACTAAATGCCCATGGACTTGAATAGCCTCAGTAACTAGTTGTTGTCGTTCGAGTCTAAAGGAAAGCGGGCGATTCTCACCAAGTCGTTGGGTCACTGTATCCACCCAAGTAATCGCCTTTGATGGTATAGCCCAAGTGGGGTGATATTCAGGACGCAAATATTCAAAATGTACGTAACCTTCTTTTGTATTATCTGCCAACTGGAAGTACGTGTGTACCTCTGCCCACTGTCCTTGGGCTACCGTAGTGTACTCTCCCTGTAGCGCCATCTCGGTATAAATCTGCGGTAGTGCGATGCCTGCGCCGTGCTCTAAGTTAGCATCGATGCCTTGCAGTGGTAGTTGCACAAGCTTATTGGCGAGGTTCGCCAAGTACCAGGCCAAGCGGCGTCGCTCCTCCTCCTCTGGATCGCGTCCATAGACGATGCGGCCCAAATTTACGCCGACCGCTACGCCATTGATGCGTCCATCGGCGCTGACATTGATTTGACCGTGGTATTCAGGTGATGCATTCATAGTTATTGTTGAGGGCGAATCTAACTGTATAAGCGAACAATCGTTAGTACGATCAAATGGCGAGTGGTTGGGTGATTCGCTGAGTGAGGTGAGCCAAGTGCGCGGATATGTTGCTATCATACCAAAGCGGAGGTGCGAAAATCAACGTAGAGATTTGGTTAAAAATTGCCTTTACCCCGAGCGCACCAGCGCATACCCTAGCGCTAGCGCCGCAAGGCCGATCAGCGCCTCGCCGAAGTGCGCCAGCCAACTCGGTAATACCCGCAGTTCGCGCTTGCTGAGTGGATAGAGCACCGGTACCCCCGCTGGTGTCACGATGTCGCCCAACAAGTGCAGCGTCTGCCCCCACGCCAGCGCGCCCAGCACAAACGCCACCGTACCCAGTCCCACGCCGCCGAGCATCGCCGCCAGCGCCGCCAGCGCCACGCCAACGATTAGGCTATGCGTTAAGCGCCGATGTCCTCCGGCGGCCCGTCGAATGCCCTTGAGCAACAGCGCCGCCAGCAGCGAGCCGACGAACGCGCCGATCAGTGCCCCGATCAGCGCCGATACCGGTGGCGACGGCGGCAGAAACAGCGCGCCCCTCTGCGCAAAGCCGATCACGCCGCCCAAGCCCATGCCAATCAGCGTGATCACCGCTCGGGCGCGGCGGGCGATGAAGCTCTTCGGCTCGTCGATGTCGGGCCACGTTGCCAGCAGCGCCGATCCAACGATCACCACGCCCTCAGCGAGCGTAGGTGTGAGGTCGGGACTGTTGATCGTCGCGATGCGGGTCAGCACAAGCCCGCCAACGCCACCGATCAGCATATGCGTCACGTAGCCGCTCATGGCAAGGTCCTTTCGTATTCATCAGACACCTATTTTGTAGTATGACGTTCTTGTTCTTGCCGTATGTTGCATAACGCTGGTGTACAACGAGAATCGCATCGGTTTGAGCGAATCTCGTGGCAATCTCTACCCCTTGGAGCACTGCATCGTGTTATGCTGCAGATGTATTTCGCATAGTGGGAGGAGTCATGCGATGAGAGCGAGTATCGCCGAAGCGCGCGCCTTCGAGAGTTGGCAGGATTATCAAGAAGCCCTCAAGCGCGCGATCGCGCCGCTCACCGAGGAACAACTGCAACGACAGCTTATCCCGGGTCTGCGCACCCCAGGAGAGATCGCCGAACACATCGTCTTTGGGCGGGCGTTTTGGCTACACCGCATGTTGGGCGATGCTGTGGCCGAACTCATACCGCTGCACCGCTGGGACGACGCCGACGATCCGCCGCACACCGCCGCCGAGATTATCGCTGGTCTGGAACAGACCTGGCGCATTATCAGCGATTATCTGATGCGCGGTTCGCCAACCGACGAGCTATCCGCACAAGAGGTATCGAATCTCCAGGCGATTTGGGGTCTGCTCGATCACGATCTGCCCCATGCTGGCGAGCTATCGCTGCTGTTGGGCGCTGCTGGCCTACCCGGCGTCGAGATGTAGTACGCCAAACATCGCTCCTACCACCTCGATCTGCCCCTCCTCCTGGCACAACATCTGCCCTTCCTAGTGTCAGGAAACCAAGATACGGGAGGAATTATGACGATCACCGATCGGATGATCCATAGCATGCCCACGCAGACGCCTGTGGAGAGCAGCACTCTCGCGGCGGGCATCGCAGCCTGCTTCGAGTGTGCGCAGATCTGCACCGCCTGCGCCGATGCCTGCCTGGCCGAGGGCGATGTGGCGATGCTGAGGCGTTGCATTCGGCTCAACCAGGACTGCGCCGATATTTGCACGACGACCGGGCGGGTGCTCTCCCGTCAGACGGCTTTCGATCCTATCTTGGCCCGTGCGCTGATCGAGACCTGCGCCACAGCCTGTAAGCAGTGCGGCGATGAGTGTAGGCAGCATGGCGAGCATGGGATGGAGCACTGCCGTATCTGTGCTGAGGCGTGCCAGCGTTGCTATACCGCCTGTATTGAGCTTATCGAAGCGCTAGCGGTCTAGCTATCGCTCCGGCGATACGCATTCCTCAGATGCGCCAACAGAAAGGAAATCATCGTGGATAAACATAAACCCACTTTCAGCGCAACCGAGCGAGAATTGCTCAACGACGAGGCCGCTTCACAGGCGCCTCAACCCGACCCTCAGCGACTCGATAAATCGGGCACGCCCGGCAAAGGTCCAGAAGGGATCATCCCCGATTTGCAGTCGCGGGTTGTTGTTGGCGTCTTCGATCGGCATGAGAACGCCGAGAGCGCGCGCGACCAGCTCTATCATAACGACTATTCGGGCACCGATATTTCGATTGTGATGCAGCCGATCGGCAGCGCGCCGGAGACACCCACTAGCCATACCAAAGCTGAGGAGGGCACAGCAGCGGGCGCAACCACTGGCGCTGTGTTGGGTGGCGCGGCGGGCCTCGCCGCATTGCTCATCCCCGGCATCGGGCCTGTGCTGGCTGCCGGGCCGATCGCTGTGGCGTTGGGCGCACTCGTCGGCGGTGCGCTTGGTGGCTTGGTCGGTTCCTTCACCGGGCTGGGCATCCCAACTGAGCAGGCCAAGGCCTATGAGGAAGCGGTGCGTGGGGGCGGTATTGTGATGACGGTGCGCGCTGCGGATCAGGAGGCCGCCGACCGTGTCTCCGCCCTTATGCGCGAGTACGGCGCCTCCGAGACCGCGAGCTACACCGAGGAACTGTAGCGCTCGAACGTCTCAGGTGTATACAATCCATCTAGGATGCGAACGGGGTTCTGTGCGAACAGAGCCCCGTTTTTAGTGTGGAACGTCCTGTTAGACGGGGTGATACGTCGCTTCGAGCTGCGCACTCCAGATTAAAGCGACATCATCTCAACGTCTCTCGCAAACTTTGTATACAATATCGGCTACAATACCAACCACATCGCAACGCTCCGACAGGAGCCATAATGAAGTATTGAAGGACATTCGGAATGCGTCTCCCAAACAAAGTCGCCATTATCACAGGCGGGGCGACCGGCATTGGTCGGGCCATTGCGCTCCGCTTCGCTCAAGAGGGTGCTAGCATCGTTGTCGCCGATATCAACGATGAGGCTGGGCGTGCCACAGCCGCCGCGGCAGGCGGCATCTTTGTGCACTGCGACGTCTCGCAGCCCGACCAGGCCCGCGCCACTGTAGAGCGCTGCGTGGCCGAATACGGTGGATTGGATATTTTGGTGAACTGTGCGGCGCACTTGGGCGGCATGCACGACGCCGAGGCAATGCCCGAGAGCGAATGGCGCGAGGTGCTCAGTGTCACGCTCGACGGCGTGTTCTACTGCTCGAAATACGCCCTCTCTGCGATGATCGAACGGGGTGGTGGCGCTATCGTCAATATCGCCTCCGTGGAGGGAATGATGGGCGCCACCGCCCACGCTGCCTACGTTACGGGCAAAAGCGCGTTGTTCGGCTTGACTCGCTCGATGGCGATCGATTTTGGCAAGCGTGGCGTGCGAGTCAATGCGATCAGCCCGGGTATTATCGATGCAGATCGCCCTGATATCCGTCGTTTTAAGCAGGACCCAGTTGTCATGCAGTTCTGGCGTGATATGACGGTGCTGGATCGCATGGGGCAACCAGAGGAGATCGCCGCAGCAGCACTGTTCCTTGCTTCCGATGAGGCTTCGTATGTGACGGGCCAAAACTTGGCCGTCGATGGTGGTTGGACGATCGGACACGCGCCGGTGCGCTGGCCCTCAAACGATTAAATGTGCTGGCCAGTTCACTCCTCGTCGGTGGACTGGTCATCCTCCTCATCTTCATTGAACAAGGTCGCCCAACGTTCGCGGGTGGCCTGCGCATGGTACACCACCAAGCGCGCGGCGGCCTCGGGATCGCGGTCCACCAGAGCCTTGAAGATTGCAGTATGCTCGCGGTTCGAGGCTTCCATGCCCTGTTGATCAACCGCCTTGCCATAGCTCAGCAAGTAGAGATCAACGCGCTCCTCGTTGCGATTGATGAACTGCGTCAACGACACATTCCCTGAACTATGACCCATTAACTCGTGGAACTCGCGCCCCGAGCGTAAGAAGCCTGCGATATCATTTTCGGCGGCGCGCTCGATTCCTCGATTGATCGCCTCCTCCATCGCGGCGAAATCTTCTTCGGTAGCGCGCAATGCGGCTCGCCGCGCTATGGCTGGCTCGATCATTTCGTTAGCTTCGAACAGTTCCACAAATTGGGCACGGCTGATTTTGCGCACATACAATCCTCGGCGGTATACAGGCGCAATCAGCCCCTCGTGCTCCAAGATCGCCAACGCCTCGCGCACAGGTGTCCGGCTAATATCTAACATCGTCGCTAGCCGCTCTTCGATGAGTGCTTGTCCTGGCCCGATCCGCCCGGTCAAAATCGCCTCTTTGATCGCGGCATAAGCGGCTTCGCGATACGTCGGTGCACGGGCGACGATCAACGAACTAATCGGCTTTAACACGTTTCAAGCTCCTAATCTCTGGCTTCCCGAGTATTGTACCAAGAAATGGCCGACCTGTTGTTAGGCTTTTATCTATGCGTTATTCTCTAAATTGTATACAAGCATACTCTACAACCCCCATTTGTCAAGTCGTTTTGTTGCGATTCGGTTGAATTTATACCTCCTTGACAGAAAATACACACCGTTGTATGCTATCACCCATTCCAAATAAACATATACATGTATACAAACTTACCAGAAGGAGGTGATGCCCGCACGATCATTCATGTCACACTGTCGCCGTCGTCAATTTCTCCTGTAGCTGGTTATTCTCGCCTAGACACCGAGCGAACATATCCAAGGAGGTCTGGTCATGGCCTATCGCCAATCCTCTGTTCGTAGACGTTTTGCAACCATCACTTGGTTTCTTGCAGCACTGTTTGTGCTCAGTGCTTGTGGAGGCGCTACGGCTCCCTCTCAGCCTGCCGCGCCCAATGCCAATGAGGCTCCCACGAGTGCTCCTGTTGCTGCACCACCGCCCACAACCACCCCTGTGCCCGTAGCGACTCAGGCTCCCGAAACCGTCAGCAGTGGCGGGACATTGGTCTTTGCCGGTAATCAGGAACCGGACAGTATCGATGTGATCGATTCGATCAACGTCAATACCTCTGAGATCCTGGCTCAGATTTACGAGACGCTTGTATACATTGACCAGCAACAGAACATCTACCCCGGTCTTGCTCTCTCGTGGGAGCGCTCCGACGATGCGAAGGTCTGGACCTTCACGCTCGTACAGAACGCTAAGTTCCACGATGGCACGCCGCTGGATGCTCAAGCGGTTGTTGATCACTTTGAGTATATTCGCACCTCCGATAACATCAAAGGTAACTTCTCCTCGGCCCTTAAGCCCAACTTGGAGAAGACCGAGAAGCTCGATGATTATACGATTCGCATCACACTCAAAGAGCCTCGCCCCGACTTCTTGATCGATATGGCCGAGCCAGCCGCCGGCATCGATAACATCGCTCATGTCAAGGCGATGGGTGATGATGTTGGCTTCAACCCGATCGGGAGCGGTCCGTTCAAGTTCAAGGAGTGGGTGCGTGGTAGCCACATCACGCTGGAGCGCAACCCCGATTGGACCTGGGGTTCGCCGATGTTCGGCACCACTGGCCCTGCCAAGCTCGACGAAGTAGTGTTCCGCTTCATCCCCGAAGCACAGACTCGCCTCGCCACACTGGAGGCTGGTGAGACGCACTTCATCGACATGTTGCCGTTCCAGGACATCTTGCGCATGCGCGAGGACACTCGCTTCACCGTGAGCGGCTTCTTGCTGCCCGGCATGCCCCAGATGAACTACCTGAACACGCGCTTGGCCCCCACCGACGATATCAACGTGCGTAAGGCGATCATCTACGCTACCGACAAGCAGAGCATCATTGATAGCGTCTACTTCGGGTTGGTCGAGCCTGCCTATGGTCCGCTCTCCAAGGCATTCCCCGAGTATGATCCGACCATCGAGCAGTTGTACAGCTTCGATCCTGAGAAGGCCAAGCAGCTGCTGGAGGAATCTGGCTGGGTCGAGGGCCCCGATGGTGTGCGCACCAAGGATGGCCAGCGCCTGAGCGTTGTGCTGGTGGAGAATAAGAGCTGGAACGACTGGGTCTACCTGATGCAGGCGCAGTTGCAAGAGGTTGGCTTCGACGCATCGGTGCTGACCACGCAGGGCCCCTCGAACACCGAGGCGATCGCGAGCGGCCAGTACCATGTGCCAGCGATGGGTGACATCTTCACCTCCGCTACTCAAATGACCCGCGACTGGGAATCGGCGGGTTATGGCAGCTTCCCATCTGGCCACTTCTGGGACGAGCCCGAGCTTGATGAGATGCTGCTCTCCGCCCAGTCCGAGTTGGATCCCGATGCGCGCAAGGCCAAGTATGCCGAAATTCAGCACTACATCATGGAAAATGCGCTGATGGTGCCGATTTTTGAGTTATACTTCTATGCCGCACACGCCAACAACCTCAAGGGTTTTGTGGTTGATGCTTCGGGCTACTACAAGTATTTTGCCGGCGCGTATTTCGAGTAAATATCCGTTGTTGGCCGTACGGTGCTTGGAGAGTCATCTCCAAGCACCGTTCCGACCAGTTAGCATAGATGGTTGGACTTCTCACAAAGGAACAACGGACAGATGACTAGTTATATTCTTAAGCGTTTGGCTTTAACCATCCCGATTCTGCTTTTGATTGTCATCATTGTATTCCTGCTGATCAAATTGATCCCTGGCGATGCAGTCTCGGCGATGCAAGGTCAAACAAAGCTCAGCGCTGCGCAGATGGAGGCCATCCGCGAAGTGCTCGGTCTCGATCTTCCGCTCCATGTGCAGTTGGGCCGTTATCTCGGTGGCCTGCTGCAGGGCGATCTTGGCCGTTCGTTATTCGGAGCTCGCCCCGTGCGCGATCTGATCGCCGCGAATCTTCCCGCGACGCTCGTGCTGACCATCGCTGGTATGAGCGTGGCGATGCTGATCGGCATTCCGCTGGGCATCTTGGCTGCGATCAAGCAGAACAGCATTTGGGATGTAGGCGCAACCACCCTGGGTCTCGCGGGTGTCTCGGTCCCTGCGTTTTGGTTGGGCCTGATGCTCATCCAACTCTTTGCCGTGAATCTCGGTTGGCTGCCGATCACTGGGCAGGGTGGCAGCAGTTTGATCATGCCGGCTGTGGCACTGGGCTTAGCCGAGGCTGCGATCATCACCCGAATGACGCGCGCAAGCCTTGTCGAGGTGTTGCGGGCCGATTTTGTGCGCACCGCTCGCGCCAAGGGCTTGATCGAGCGGGTGGTGATCGGTCGTCACGCCCTGCGCAACGCGTTTCTGCCTGTGCTGACGATGCTGGGCATGCAGTTTGGCTCGCTATTCGGCGGCGCGGTGATCGTCGAGAATGTGTTTGCGCGGCAAGGTCTGGGCACGCTGGTCACACAGGCAGTCATCAATCGTGATTATCCGGTGGTGCAGGGCTGTGTACTTGTTGCGGCAGTGCTCTACGTGCTGGTGAATCTGCTGGTTGATGTGCTCTATGTCGTGGTCGATCCACGCATCAAATATAGTTAAGAGGGTGCGCAGATGACCAACGCTGAACTACCTCAACTAGCGACAACGAATGCTGAGTTCACGCTTGCGACTACTTCGAAGCGGCAGTGGCTTCGCCGAGCCGTGCGCAACCGCCCGTTTATGCTCGGCCTGTGCCTACTGCTGATCATCGTGTTCACAGCTGTATTCCCGCAACTGTTCACCCCGTACAATCCGATCAAGGTCAACGTGCCCGAGCGCCTGCAAGCGCCTAACATGCTGCACCCGTTCGGCACCGATCAGTATGGCCGCGATATCCTGTCCCGTGTGATGTACGGCGGCCGGATCTCGCTGGTGATGGGTGTGGTGCCCATTCTGCTCTCCGCCGTGATCGGTACGATCCTTGGCTCTATCGCGGGCTACGCGGGCCGTTGGGTTGACCTGCTGCTGATGCGCATAATGGACGCTTGGGTGGCCTTCCCCACCATCCTGCTGGCTATGGCGATCGTCACCATTCTTGGGCCTGGCCTGATCAATATTATGGTTGCGATCGGCGTGGCGTGGATACCGTACTACACCCGTATGGTGCGCGGCTCGGTATTGGAGATCCGCGAGCTGACGTATATCGAGGCTGCCCAAGTGATCGGCACTGGGCCTCTGCGGATGGTGCGCCTGCACATCCTGCCGAACATCGTCGCGCCGATCATTGTGATGTGCTCGATGGGCATCGCAGGCGCGATCTTGACGGGCGCGTCGCTCAGCTTCATTGGCCTCGGCCCGCAGGCGCCCACCCCCGAGTGGGGCGTGATCCTGGCGGATGGTCGGCAGTTTATTCGGGCCGGCTGGTGGATCGGCATGTTCCCGGGCATCGCGATCGCCCTCACCGTGTTGGGCGCCAACCTGCTCGGCGATGGTCTACGCGACCTGTTCGACCCACGCATGCGCTAAGCGAACCTGTTTGTCGCTCACACTGCCAGCTTCGGCTGGCAGTTTTTTTATTGCTTTTTTGATTTGACATAATGGTGCTAAATCTGAATGATTACTGACACAAGTACCTTGCAGCCGCAGGCTAAAATGGGTTTGTCATCGACACTGTCCGACCGAATTTAGTGTGATTGTGCGAGAATCCAGTTGTATTGCATGATTCCAACCGTTATATATGCATAGCAGCCGATCAATATCGTAACAATTCCTTTCTATGCGGAATAGAATGTACAACACGATAATAATTTGGTTTATTATATAACTAATTTATATATGATCTATGATATATGTATAAATAATGTGTTTATTGTCTAATTTCATATGCTTATTGTAAAATGATATAGAATATGATACACTAGTTTAATCTTGCGTTATGTTGTTTCATATAGTGAATGTTATGTTTATTGAGTGATATGTGCTTTAATAGATCTTTATTTGTTCTATTTATTGTTTGGTATAGAAAGTATATGCTACGAGTTCTCTCGCGAGTGGATTCGTGAATATATCGGCGTTTTAGAAATCTTATAGGCAATAGAAAGGTGCCGCGCCCGATCAATCAGCTTGCAACTCTATCGAACTCCCCCATCCAGTAGTTAAGAAGGGAAGCCATGATTAGGCAAAAACTCTTGATCCCACCGCTCCCTACAGAACCAGTCGACATGATGCAGTTTTGGCAACGCCCGTTTGAGACGATAGAAAAGCTTCATGAACGCTATGGCCCGATTGTACTCATGAGTCCCGATGAACCGCAAGCGATAGCTGTAACGAGCGCTGCCGGTGCGCAAGAATTCTTCACCCGTCCCGACGTCTTTTCTCTACGCCTGCTGAAGTTCCATCCCCCCGAAAACACTCCTATTTACCGTTTGGTCTATGGCCTTGGCTCGATGGACCATATCGATCACCCGCTCCGTCGGCCAAGTTTTGTGAGTTTCTTTCGACGCGATACCGTGCGGAAAGCGCTCGATCAACTCACGGCACAGATCGACGCCTACTTTGATACGCTCGAACTCAACAAAACCTACGATATGGTCACGCTGTTGCAGCATCTCATGGGCAACGTGACGATGAACTCCTTCTTTTCGGGCTTCTCCGATGATGAGATCTACTCGTATTGGAAGGAGACGGAGTTGTGGGTGACCAGATGTAGCCGCTTCGATATCGAGGTCACCGAGGAGATCGACCCATCCACGCCATATGGGGCGCTGATGGAGATATCGGAGCGCGTGGAGGCGCGTTATCGCGCGGCGATCGCCGAGGAACGCCAGAACCCTGGCACTCACCCGCTGCTGCATATGCTCGTTTCGATGGTCATCAACGGCCAGCCGATCAGCGACGATGAGGTAGTCGGCCATATGAACATCGTCGTCTCTGGCTCATCGAGCGCGGCCTATGCGCTAGCTTGGGCGATCTTCTTCCTCACCCAATACCCGGACTACAGCGCTATGATGCGTGAGGAGGTCAACCGTGTCTGTGGCGATGACCCCGTTACTATTCAACATCTCGATGCGTTCGATCTCTCGATGCGCGTGCTGAAGGAGAGCGCACGGCTGATGCCGGTGGCGAGCGTCTTTATCCGCAAGGCGCTGGATGATACCTCGATCTGCCAATACGAGGTGCGCAAGGATACGATGCTGTTCTGTAGCGCCTACACGTTGCACCGCCAGCCGTCGGTGTTCCCCGAGCCGCGCCGCTTCAGGCCCGAGCGTTGGATTGGCCTGACGCCGCCGCCATTCACCTACATTCCGTTCGGCGCTGGTGTGCATCAGTGCGCCGGAATGCGCTGGTCGCAGCTTGTGATGCGCTTGGTATTGAGCCGATTGATACAGCGCTTTTCGTTTGATCTTGAGCCTGGTTCGGAGGTGGGCTGGAAGCAACTTGTGTCGGTGGTGCCCACGGGCCTGAATATCCGCCTGAAGCCGCCGAGCGAGCCGTTTGTGTTGAACCGCTCCGGCGGCGTGATGCGCGATCTCGTCGATTTCGATGAGCCACTGTGATGCAAAACGACGTGATGCCGATGCGCTGCGTGTAGCAGTGTATCGGCATCAAAGTTGTTAGATAGCATAGATACTATCAATAATACTTAGAAATAATCGGCCAAAAGTATAACATCTGAAAATAGATCTTCTCGTAGAACCTCAACCTGAACATTCTAGAACGACCAGGAAGCACGGCGATAGCGCTCAGCATAATCATCGAGACCCATCTGCGCAAACAGGGTGGCGGCACGGTCGAAATACGGTTTTGCAGCGCTCGGCTGCCCGATCCGTCGCAGCGTCCAGCCGTAATTGCCGATCGCGGCGGGAACACTGTAGAGATCGCCGATCCGCTCGTACAGTTCGATCGCTTGATCGAGGAGGGCATCGGCGGCGATTTGGTTGCCGTACAGGAGCGCCAACTGTCCCTGCCCTGTGAGCGAGTGCGCCTCGCCCAAACGTTCGCCCACCGAGCGGAAGAGCATTTGCGCAGCGGCGTAATTCGCCTGCGCGCTGTCGAGCTGCCCCCGAAGCTGTTGGATATCCCCAATCACCCGCAGTACATTGGCCTCGCCCAGCCGATCCCCCAAGTTGCGGTAAATGTTCAGCGCAGCGATGTATGTGCCCTGTGCTTCGTCGTAGAGTTGCAGAAAGCGCTGCACATCGCCGATCGCCTGAAGCGCATTGGCCTCGCCCAGCCGATCCCCAACCTGTTGGTACAGCCTCAGCGCCTCCTCGAAGTACTGCTTCGCCAGCGGCAGATTCAGGTTGAACTGCTGGATATCGCCCAATTCGAGCATCACATTCGCTTCGCCCAACGGATCGTTCACTTGTTGATAGAGCTGTAGCGCCTGTTCGAAGTACGTTTGGGCGGTGGGGATATCCTTACGAAATTGATGGATGGTTCCCAGCGCGTGCAGAGCATTGGCCTCGCCAAGCCGATTTTCAACCAGTTGGTAGAGCGCCAGCGCAGCACCATAGCTCGCTTGGGCACTTTCGAGATTATCACGAAACTGCTGAATATCGCCGAGCGAGTGATAGATATTCGCTTCCCCGAGGAAATCGCCGAGCTCGTGGTAGATCGCTAACGCCGCGTTGTAGCTCGTAGTCGCCATATCGTGCTCGTCCTGGAACTGGTAGATATCGCCAATGGCTTGGAGCGTATTCGCCTCGCCCAAGCGGTCGCCTATCGATTGGTACAACTCCAGTGCATCGTTGTAGTGCTGGCGCGCGAGCGTGGTCTGCTTGGTGAATTGGTAGATCTCGCCGATGGACTGCAGCACGTTTGCCTCACCATTCGGCTTGTGGAGCGCTCGATAGCGCGCTAGTGCCTCTCGATAATACTCCAGAGCCTTATCCATCTGGTACGCCCAGCGCATATGCTGTGCAAGCATATGGTACAGGTGCGCTGCACGCAACTCGGTCCGATCGGCATACTTGGAGGTGATATGTTGCAGATGTGCCGTGATTTGCTCGATCGGGCAGGCGGCGGTGTATTTGTTGAGGAACGCTTCAGTCATCTGGATGAGGCTCTCCTCCACGGCGTTCTGAGCGGTGTCATCTTGGATGAACGTACGAGCGATCTGGCCAACTGAGGGATGGATCTGCAACTGCTCATCGGAGTGGGCTTGCAACAGCCCAAGCACAACCAATCTATCGATAGCTTGGCGCGATTCTGCCCTTCCAGATGGGGTAGATGTGTAAGCGCCAAGGGTCGCTTGTAATAGGCTGACGGGTAGCGGCTCGTTGGGCGCGAAGTACGCGGCCCGTTTCAGCAACGTGACCGCGAGCGCATCGATCTGATTGTCGAGATTGAAACGCTCCAACGTGCATTGCACAACACAGTACAGTTGGCGCATATTAGGGTGGAGCGCGCGGGCACGGGCGATAGCTTGTTCAAGCGCAGCGAGATAGCGCTTGGGCTTCCCGTGCGGCAAGAACTGGTGGTACGCGAGATAACGGCCCGCAAGCTCAAGGGCGAGTGGGTCATCTCCTATAACTTGGACAAGCATATCAGCATCAGAGGTGCTGAGGTGAGCGCAGTGCTGACAAAGCAGCGCAATGCTTTGCTTGCGAGTTTGCGCGTTGAGATCGGGTAATACTGCTAGATGGTCTGTTGGGTTGTGGTTCTGGCTGAACATCGGCACCTCCTCGGGTAGTGGTGCGATTGGTATAGCATGTTTGTTGCCATCACGAGAGTGTGTTGTGTGCACTTAGAATGGAGTTGTATGGATGAAGTGTGATCATCAATCCTCTTGTCATACCAAATCCAAACGATTACTTATACAAACGGCACGTGAATGTTATGGCGCGGTGCTGGTTTTCAAGTGATACCCACATTTCCCAAAACAGGTGGTGTCGAGGCGCTGCTACACGCAGCGCCTCGACACCACAAAAAACGTCAAATACCTTGCTGCCGCAGGCT
>ERZ777003.990-NODE-990-length-48370-cov-6.357280_pt1 | contig 48370 bp, 42 predicted proteins | sample MGYA00374956_ERZ777003 | MGnify/ENA primary metagenome ERZ777003 (study PRJEB29302, sample SAMN06268252) | bioreactor metagenome | isolation source: Joint BioEnergy Institute, California, USA | place: USA:Joint BioEnergy Institute, California, USA | collected...
CCGCCGCCCCTGCCAGCCCGCCAGCGTGCGGAGGGTGCCGGCGGCCAGATCCGGGCGCAGGCTGAGCGCCTGCAAGGACGTGATAAGGCTGTCCCGCCCAAAGGGCACCGCGTACCACGGCACGCCCGCGACGGGCATAAAACCTTTGCCAAAGTCGTTGGCCAGCATGCGCAGGTCCCGCTCGGCCTGGCGCAAGACGGCGTTGACCTCTTCATTGTCCGTCTCCCACACCGCGCACCCTTCCCGCCAAGCGGCCGCGTCGGCCTGCGACGCGGACCACGCCGCGGCAAAGTCGGGCCGGGGGCCCAAGCGGGCGCTCCGGACGACCTCCAGGCCGGAAACACCGGCCGTTTCGGTCTCGGACGAACTCGCATCGACCGGCTCTTGGAAAGCCGTCACGTACACCTCGATGACGATTTCGCTCTTCGGGGCTACATCGCAGACAAACGCGGCGCGCGCTCCCGGCGCGGCGCCGGCTGAAGTCTCCTCCGCCGGGATGACAGCCAGCTCCGCCGGGTGCGGCGTCATCTGAACGACGGTTTCGTAGCGCCACCCGTCAAGACCCGTGTAGCCAAGGTGCAGGATGCCGTCGCCGTCCAACGTCGACGCCGCGAAGGCGCCCCGCTGGTTTCGCCGCATGCCCCGCACCTCGAACATGTCCTTAAAGTCCGCGGCCACATGGAGCCAAAGCCGCAGCGACGCCGCCGCGCTCCCCCGGTTTGCGACGCGGATGCGCTCCAGCAGCCCGTCCCGGATCACCCGCTCCCGCTCGATGACGAGTTCCCGCTCGGGGCCGGTCCACGAGGAAGCCGGGTCCGGGAGCAGCACGATGCGGGCCCGGTCCCCCGCCCGCGCCGAACTCGATACGACTTGCAGGGCCCTCCCGCAGGCGCCGCACTCCCCGGCCGCTTCTGCCGCCGTCGTCAGCTCGTAGCGGGACAAAAAGCGCGTATCGCCAAAATACAGGCCGCCCGCGTCATCCGCGCGGCCCGACGCGTTCCCTGCCGCGTCCGTCACGAGAAACATCCTGTCGTGCTTGATGACGTAGCGCTCGGACAACTGCCTCAACTCCTATGTCGTCGTTGCGGGCGCGTAATGATTCGCCGCCCGAGCCACTGCACCTACCGGGGCCGCCTACCGGCGATAACGACGACTAGCCGGGGCTTCCGGTCCCGTGGGCACGACGGGCCCCGACCCAGCTAGGAGGAATCGCCCCCGCCGCGGCGAAGACTTCAATTACCGTATACTTCCAATTCGGGAACACTTTTCCCGGTTTGCGTCGGGAATGTTCGCCTCGTTCTCATAATCGTACGCAATCGACATCCTGCCAGCTTGCGCATCATCCTCCCCGGGGCGAACATTCCCGGCCGGTGGGCGGCAAGCCACCGGAGAAGCCGGCCCCCGGGGCCGCAGCCTGCGCGAGGGGGGTGAAATGCCGGGTGGTTTTTTCAACGCGGCCGTCAGCGGCCAAGCCGCGTACTTCCAGCCACGGAAACGACCGCTGACGCACCGGACCGGATGTACTTGACGCCCTTACTACAACCCCACGCAAAGGAGGCAACCAAACGTGCAGAGCGGACGTCTCGGGCGTTTCTTGCGCCCTAGCACCCTCAAGACGGGCTTCGTCGCCCTGCTCATCGCTGTACTCATCGCCTTGCCGGCGGCCGCGCAGACGACCGTGCGCGTCTCCGGCTGGGGTGGGACGGACATTGCCATCGTTGAAGAGTTGATCGAACGGTTCGTGCGGCCTGCGGTGGAGCCCCAGGGCATCCGCGTCGTGTACGAGCCGATCGCCGACGCCTACGAGACCTACATCGTCAACGCCTTGTCGGCGGGCACGGCGCCGGACGTGTTCTACGTTGACATCTTCTGGGCCGAAGGCCTCATGCGGGCCGGGCAGCTTGAGCCCCTCAACGACTATCTGGCCAAGTCCAGCGTCCTGCGGGCCGAGCACATCATCCCCGAGCTGCTCGACGCCTTCAGCCTGAACGGCCAGATCTACGGCATCCCCAAGGACTTCAACACGCTGGCCTTGTTCTTCAACAAGGACCTCTTTGACCTCGCCGGCGTCCCGTACCCGGACGCGGACGACGACTGGAACACCCTGGCGGACAAGCTGCGCCGGGTCGCGGCCCTCGGTCCCGACTTCTATGGCCTGGCCCTGCAGCCCGAGTACGCCCGGTTTGGCGCTTTCGCCCTGGCGACCGGCTGGGAGCCCTTTGATGAGAACGGCCACACCAACGTGCTCGATCCCCGCTTCGTGGAGGCGTTCAAGTGGTACACCGGCCTCCTGGCCGACCGCGTCGGCGTGCACCCGCAGGACGTCGGCCAGGGCTGGGGCGGCGGCGCCCTGTCCACGGACCAGGTCGCGGCGGCCGTCGAGGGCGCTTGGATCCTTGGCTTCCTGCGGGACTCCGCCCCCAACCTGGCCTACGGCGCGGTGCCCCTGCCCAAGCACCCGGGCACGGGCCAGCGGGGCAACCTCATCTTCACCGTCTCCTGGTCCATCAACGCCCGGAGCCAGGTAAAGGAAGAGGCCTTCAAGGTTCTTGAGGCCCTCACCAGCCCCGAGGCGCAGCAGTGGGTGCTGGAGCGGGGTCTGGCCCTGCCGAGCCGGGCGGCGCTCGTCGACAACCCGTACTTCGCCCAGCCCGACCCTGAGGCCCAGGCCAACCTGGTCGTATTCCAGGGCGCGTCCGACGGCTACGTGCATCCGTTCAAGTTCCTCAACTACGGCGGCGACTGGATGGCGCCCATCAACGACGCCCTCGGCGCGGTCTTGCTCGGCGAGCTGGACGCCGACACCGCCCTGCGGGAGGCGCAGCAGCGCTTTGACGCCCTGACGGGGCGGTAAGCTCTTCACACCGGCGGCAGGTGTCCGGGCTCGCCCCGGCGCCTGCCGCTTTTCGCCGAGACACCCGGCGCAACACAGCCAACACGGCCCATGACGGCGAGGGGAAGTGGGTGCATTGCCTCGGGGACTTAGCCAACGCGTGCAGGAGGCGCTGGCGGCCTACTTGTTTCTGCTGCCGTTCGTCCTGAGCTTGCTCATCTTTTTCGGCTATGCCTTCGTGCGGGCCATCTACTTCAGCTTTACGGACTACAACATGTTCGACGACCCCAACTGGGTGGGGCTCGCCAACTACATCGCCATCTTCCGGGAAACCCGCTTCCTGGTCGCTTTGCGCAACAGCATCGGTTTCTCCCTGATCGTCACCGCCTGCCAGACCGCGTTCGCTCTGGTGCTCGCGGTCGTGCTCAACAACAAGATCAAGGGCATCGCTTTCTTCCGCACGGCCTACTACATGCCCAGCGTCGCCTCGAGCGTCGTCGTGACGCTCATCTTCCTGTGGGCGTTTCAGCGTACCGGTCTCATCAACTACGTCATTGAGTGGTTTTTGCAATACTGGCCGTTTCTCGCGGCGTTCCTGGCCCTGGCGGCGGTGCTCCAGCTCCTGCAAGTGCTGTGGGACAGAAGCCGCGGCCGGCCCGTACGCTGGTTTGAACCCGGCGCCGTGCTGACCTCGCTCATGCTGTCCGCTGCGGGCGTCACGCTTCTTTGGGCCACGGGAACCCTGTCCCCCCTCGAGGTGGAACCGGTGCGCATCGTGTGGCTCAACACACGGCGGTCAATCCCGGAAGGCGGCGGGTGGCTGTCGCTCTCGATGCCGCTCGTCTCCATCATGATGCTCAACACGTGGACGACGGCCCCCACGTTTATGCTGCTGTATCTTGCAGGCCTGCAGGACATCCCGCGGGAGCTGTATGAAGCCGCGGCGGTGGACGGCGCCAACCGGTGGCAACAGTTCCGATTTGTGACCGTGCCGCAGCTCAAGCACATCACGTTTCTCGTCGTGGCGCTAGGACTCATCGGAAGCTTGCAGATGTTTGACCAGGTGGCCATCATCGGCTCGGCGGCGCCGCTTGAAGCGGTCATCACGCTGGCGTACTACGTGTACAGCAACGCTTTCCCCGGCGGTGCGCTGCCGCGGGTCGGCATCGCCAGCGCCGCGGCCGTCATCTTGTCCATCTTGACGTTGATCGCCGTCCTCATCCAGCGCAGGGTGGTGGAAGGAAATGGCTGATGCCCGCACCAGCGTAAACGTGCCAGCGGCCACGGCGGCCCCTGAAACGCCCGCGGAGCTCGAGCGCCGCAACGCCGCGGCGCGCCGGGCGTGGGCCCGGGCGGGGCTTGTGTACGTGCTGCTTCTTGTGTTTTCGATCTTCTTTATGGGGCCGTTTTTGTTCGCCACGCTCTCGAGTCTCAAGGACGATCCCATCGAATGGCCGCCCCGGATTGACCCGCCCCAGCTTAAGCCAGCCAACTGGGTCGCCGCGTGGCGCCTGGGCAAGGCGGGCGGCGGAAGCGGGTGGTTTGGCTCCTTTGGGCCGGGGGCGGAAGTGCCCTTTGAGGTCACGTACTTCGTTCCCGACGGGGTGGAGCCCCAGGCGCCCATCGTGCGCGTCCCGCGTCGGCTGCCCGGCGCAGGGATCGGTGCGGTGCGGCCGGGCGCGTTCGCAGCCGACTACGCCATCGTCTCCGACGTGGTCGAAACCGGCCGAAAGCCCGCGGAGCAGGACGGCGTTACGGGCCAGCTGGTGACGTACTCCTTTACGATCCGGCACAACGGCGAAGACGTGGTGGCGGACCGCCTGCCCCTGGATCTGGAGGTTCCATTCCGGCAGACGTTCCACTCGGCGACGCTGGCGCCCAACCGCATCGAGCGGCTAGGCCGTGTCCAGAGCTGGAACAATGTCACGCCCGGCGTCATCCCCTACGTGTTCTACAACTACACCCGGGTGTTTCAGGAAAACTACAGCCGTACGACCGGCAAAAACCTGTTCCTCACGTGGATTGGAAACTCGTTCTTCCTGGCCGTGGTCAAGGTGCTGACCCACCTCGTCATCGCTTCGATGACGGGCTACGCGCTGGCGCGCCTGCGCTTTCCCGGGCGCAACGCCCTGTTTATGCTGATCCTGTTCTCGATGATGATCCCAGGCCAGGTGACGTTCATTTCCAACTACCTGGTGCTGCGGGACGGGATCTTTGGCCTGTCGAGACTGTGGGGCCAGGAGACGCTGCTCAACAGCTTTACGGGCGTCATCTTGTCGGGCCTGTGCGGCGGGTCGGCCGTGTTCATCATGAAGCAGTTCTTTGAGTCGCTGCCGCGGGAGCTCGAGGAGTCGGCCCGCATCGACGGCGCGGGGCCTGCGACCATTTATTCCCGCATCGTGCTTCCCTTGGCCAGGCCTGCACTGGGGGCAGTGGCCATCCTGACCTTCCAGGGCGTGTGGAACGAGTTCTTCTGGCCGCTGATCGTGCTGACGACGCCGCAGGACAAGTTTACGCTGACCGTCGGCCTGCTCAACTTGCGGCAAGCGTACGGCGCGGTCGCCCTCGACTGGGGGCCGCTCCTCGCCGGCGCCTTCATTTCCGCCCTACCCGTGATCATCGTCTTCCTCGTCTTCCAGCGCTACTTCGTGGAAGGCATCTCGTTTACGGGAATCAAGGGCTGAAACCTGCCCGAGGTGAGACCCGGGATCAGGGAACTCGGCGATCGCCGTTCGGTCTACGGACATCGTCAAGCGGCCGGCGCCAAGGATCGCGCCGGCCGCTTCCGTACAGGCAATCCTTGAGGGTCCTGCCAGGCCAGGACGCCTGCCAGGTCAGGACACGGGCTCCACGCAGGCGAGCAGCTCCTCGACCGTAGACTCGGCGACCGCCATGGAGTCATCCGAGCAGCCGTAATACACCCGGACGAGGCCGTCGTCCTCGACCACGGCGCCGCAGCTGAAAACGACGCCGCTGTAGAAGCCTTTGGCCTCATACGGAGCGAGCGGCGAGATGACGGGGCCCGCCGAGCGGCCAATAAGCCGCTGCGGGTCCTCGAGGTCAAATAGGGCAAGCCCCAAGTGGTAGCGCCCGTCATCGCCGACGCCGTGGTAGATCTCGAGCCAGCCCTTCTCCGTCCGGAAGGGCACCGGGCCGGCCCCCAGGCGGACGGAGTCCCACTGACCCGGCCGCAGCTCGAGGGCGACGGTATGGCTCCCCCAGGCCCGCCCGTCCGGGGAACTCGCGGACCAGATCACCTTGTTGCCGAAGGCGATTTCACCCGGCCTGTGGAGCGCATAGTAGCGGCCGTTGATCGGCCCGGGAAAAAGCACCACGTTTTTGTTCTCCGGCGGGAAAATGATGCCGAGCCGCTCAAAATGCTCGAAGTCGCGGGTGCGCGCCACGGCCGTCGCGACGCCCCATCCCGACACCGCGACGTACGTAAGCCAGTACTCATCTCCCATGGGCGTAATGCGGGGGTCTTCAAGGCCGTACGCCTCGTAGATCTCCTCGGGAAACATCGCCGGCTGCGGATCGACCGTGAAGTGGTAGCCGTCCCGGCTGCGGGCGATGCGCAGGTGGGACACGGATGTCAAGTAGTGGCGGCCGCGGACGGCGACCCCGCGCGGGTCCGACGCGTCCACATCGGGGTCGTCGCGGTCAAACCAAAGCTCCCCGAAGCGCGCCGGCTTGACGCTGGTATCCAGGTACGGAACCCGCACCCGCCTGGGATCCACTTGCAGCGGCCGCTCGGCCACGCGCAAAAGCAGGAGAATCTCCTCGCCAAACCGCACGGCGCCGGCGTTGAATACGCCGATCACCTCGTAGTCGTCCCGGGTCGGCGGCACGTCTTTGGGCGTGAGAATCGGATTGCCGGCAAAACGGCGCAAGACAGGCAAATAGGATCACCTCGTGATGTAGCTATGCCGGCAGATCGTTCCACGGCCCGGACACCGATCCTGCACCGGTGCTGGGCTTTGATCCCGTTCACGCCCGCAAAAGTCCCATCCGCCGCGCGAGGTCGTTCATGTACTCGATCTGGGCGACCGCGGTGCGCATGGCGCGGGTGATCCGCCTGCCGACAAACGCCACGCGTCCTTGCGGCCGCGCCGCCGTGCGCCCGACGCGGCCCGCCATTTGGATGAGGGCAGCCGTCTGGAAGATGTGCTCCATGTCGCTGAACAGCACGATCACGTCCACATCGGGCACCGTAATGCCCCGTTCCAGGATCGTCGTGGCCACCAATACGGCGAGCTCCCCGGAGTGAAACGCCCGTCGTTTCCGCTCCCGGCCCGGGTCCCGGGAGTGCGACCACGCGACGCGGCCGGGACCGGTGACGGGCGTCAACGCCGCCGCCATCCCGCGCCCCACTCGCTCGCTCAGCGCCACGGTCGGCACAAACACAAGCAGCCGGGCGGGCGGCACCGCAAAGAGGCTCCGCCTCACGAGCGACAAGACAAGGTCCGACGGGACAAAAGGCTTTTCGCCCTCGCTGGCATCTAGATGGCGGTCCACCACGATCTCGGGGACAGGCAGCGGGTGCCCGTGGTGCCGGGCCGGGATGGGCACCAGCAAGCTCCTGCCCGTTTTGGCCTCTCTAATCAAGGCTTCGTCGGGCGTCGCGCTCATGCGGACGAGCAGTCCATTCTCCCGGATAGCCCGGGCCAGCGCCCGCGCCAGCACGGCGCTCCCCCGGTACGGGTAGGCGTCCACCTCATCCAAGATTGCGAGGTCAAAGGCTCTGTAAAATCGCAGCAGCTGGTGGGTAGTGGCAATCGTGAGCGAGCCCGGTTCCAGCCCCGGCTGGTCTATGCGATCCGGTCCCCCGTGGAGCACCCGGACGCTGGTCGACGGAAACGCCGCTATAAGGCGCGGCCCAAGCTCCGCCACCACGTCCCGCCGGGGCACGGCGAACAAAACCCGGCCCCCTCGCTTGAGCACGCGGCTTGCGGCAAGGAACGTCACCTCCGTCTTCCCCGCCCCGCAGACGGCCCAGACGAGCGCCTCCCGGTGCTCCGGCAACCGCACAAAGCGGTCCAGCGCCCAAGCGGCCCGCCGTTGCGCCGAGGTCAGCGCCGGGAGCCGGACGACGACCGGAGTACCGTCGCAAAGCGAATCCGGCGACGCAGTCTCCGGTGGACGGAGCCCCGCTAGCGGTCGCGCGGAGGCGGCGTTCGGCGGCGCGCTTTGGCCGCACGCCCGTTGTCTCATCCGCAAAACCGGCTCTCGCGCATCCTCGATCTCGGCGGCGTAAAGAAACAGGCAGGCGGTGACCGGCCCGAGCTCGCGGCACGCTTCGCAGCGCCAGCAGCGCCGCTCGCCGCATGCGGCGCAGTCCCACGGCCGCACGTGATCCGTCTCGCCACACCGGGAGCAGCGAAGCTCGCCGATGGGCGTCGGGTAGACTCCCGGCACCCGGTGGACGCGCTCCTGGAGGACGAGCCACGTCAAGCATTCCTCCAAGGGACGGTCCAGGGCAAGCGCCGCCCGCTCCACCTGGCGCACGACTTCAGGGCCCGTAAGAAGTCGACCGCGCAGCAAGGAGACGAGTGCGTCTAAGGTCACCGGCGCCGGGTCAGGCAACGCCAGGTTGCCAGGTAGTGGGCCTGCGACCGCGGGGCCGGGCAGCGGCCGGCGCACCCAGTCGTACCCTTCCTCCCGCAGCCGCTTCCGTGCCCGGGCGGCGGCCCGCTGGATCGCCCGCTCCCACCCCTCCACAGGGCGAAACGGAATGATGCGCCCGAGCAACCGCTCGAAAGGACTGGTCCCCGCCTGGGGCCTGGCTGAATCCACAGCGCTGGAGCCGTTGACGATGGGTGCGGTGCGCAGCTCGCGGCAGGCAATTTCTGCCCACATGGGCGGCAGGGACGGCCCGAGCGGAACAACCCGCTGCGCTCCCCGCCCCAGCCAAAACCGTGCATCGACCTCCGGGCGGGGCGAGTGGCCAAAACTAAGGCGGTCGTCGCTGTACGCCACGGCATAGAGCACGCTGCGCCGCCGCACACCAGGCACCTCCAAGCAGCCTTGGCAGGCGGGCGGATTCCGGCAGGCACGACGGGTCAGCCGGGCTTGGGACGACGCAGACCCCTGACGTGAGCGACGGCCTGATGCAGCGCCGTCCTGCGCCCACGCCGCGAGCGGCACCACGCCCCGTAGGTGCGTGGTAGCCTCAAGCCATGGTCCCCAGCAGCGCCCTCACGCCCCCACCGCGCGAGCCAGCGGCTCCACGTGCATCCGCTCCACGTCGTTGTCGGCCCCGTAGTGGATGCGCACGAGGTACGGCGGTTCGCCCGGCGCCGCGAGGATGAACGGCAAGAGCCGCCGGTCAACGTCGGGGATCTGCGCGCCGGGCAGCTGCTCGACCGGCAGCCAGTCGAGCAGGCCTTCCCGGGTCGGGCGCGGGCCCGCCAGGAGCTCCGGCGCCGCGCGGTCCACCGCCGGCCGCGCCCGGAACACGAACACGACCCAGTTGTACGCCTCCCCGACGCCCGTTTCCGAGCAGGCGAGCCGCAGTTCGGGCGGCTCAAGCACCAGGCCGGCTTCCTCGCAAACTTCCCGCAGGACCGCTTGGCGCGGGTCCTCGCCGGGCACGAGTTTCCCGCCGGGCGCCGTCCAGTAGCCCGCGAAAGGCTCCTTGTGCCGGCGGAGCATCAAGACCCGGCCCCCGTGCTCCACGTAACACAACGCACTGAGCCGCTGGCGATCCGGATCCACAAACAGGTTCCGGCAGCGCACCGCCAGCCCTTCGCCGGCGAGGAAGCGATCTACAGCCGCCCACGCCGCCGGTTCTTCCCTGGGCTCGGTTTGGGGTTCCCTCCGGGGCGCCTCCCCGTGCTTCCCGCTTGCCGCCTGCTGTGGCATGTGGCTTCAGCTCCTGTTTTCCAGGGTAGTGATTGCTCTCGCCCGGGAACACGCACAGATCGCGGTATCTTCTCGCCCCCGCGGCCCAAGGGCGCGTCGACGCGACGCCCGCCGGGGCCTCAACGGGTCGCGAACAGCAAGTACATCGACGTCCAGTACGCGATGACGAGGGCGATGGAGTCCGGCCCGAGGCGCCCGATGCTGCGCTGCGAACGGTAAAAGAGCCCGATGACGGCGATTCCGCTCATGATGAGGCCGAACAAAGCCACCGTCGCATGGGACGGGTCCACGGCGGACAGGATGGGGCCAGGGCGGTACGATATGTCCGACACGATCAGGATGACCATGTTGAAGAGATTGCTGCCGAAAATGTTGCCGACGGCGAGGTCAAAGGAGCCGGCCATGGCCGCGCTGACGGTGGCAACGACCTCCGGCAGCGACGTGGCCGCGGCGACGAGGGTGCTGCCGACGAAGGTTTCACCCAGGCCTGTACTCTCGGCCAGTACATCCGCCGCCCGGCTTAAGGTTACTCCCGCCGCGGTGACGACGGCGCCGGCCATGGCAAAGACGGCGTAGGCGCGCCCAAGGGACATGGTAGCCCGCCGGGCGTGTTCCTTTTGCCGCTCCTCGATCCACGCCGGAGCGGGGTCGATGGCCACGATGGCCTGTTCCTCCGGGTCCCGCCGGGCATAGCGGGCCATCATCCGCACACCAGACAGGTAGACCGCCGCGATCAGGACCGTATCGAAACCGATCCATCCAATCCGCCCCGGCAGGCGAATCAGTATGGCGAGGGCGGCCAGGGAAGACAAGACCATGCCCACCACCGCCGAAAGGATGTGCGCGGCGGACACCTTGCGCAAGATGGATCCGCGTCCTTCGAGCAAGTCCGCGATGGCGATGATGAACAGGTTGAACACATTGCTCCCGAAGACGTTGCCGACGGCGATGTCCGGCAGCCCCATGACGCCGGCGCTGATGCTGGTCACGACCTCAGGCAGGGATGTGGCGCCCGCGAGCAGGACGGACCCGACCCAAAGGCGCCCGAAGCGGCCTTTCTCCGCGATGACGTCCGCGGAGCGGCTCAAGGCGGTGCCCGCGACGACGATGAGCAGGGCGCTCCCGAGAAACGCAGGCCAAGCCCAGTTCACTCCACCAGCATCTCCAATCCCTGGCCGCCGGGCGGCAGACCATCCCCGGGCACGGGAACGATCTCCACATACACCGGAGCCGCGGTAAGCGGCAGGTGATCCAAGGCGGCACCGTCCCACGCTTTCACCCGCATGGCCACCCCCCGCGGGAAGGCTATGGCTTCCAGCGGCAAGTCCACGACCGGCGGGGCATTCACCGTGCCGCCCGCCGCCCGCGTGGCGTCGCCGGTGGTCGGAGCGGCAGCCGTTGCCCACATCACGACGACGAGGCCTTGGCCCCGATCGCCTGCGAAGGGGTGCACGGCCACGCTTGTCCCAGCCCGGGCGGCCAGCACGTGCTCCCGCAGCGCGCCCAGCACAGCTCCCAAAGCGAGGACGGTAGGCTCGTCGGGACCCGCGAGCACCGCCGGCTGCGGCAGGCCGTAGGCCCGGCCACCCAAAGCGTGGGCGAGAATGCGGTACGCCGTTGCAGCGGGCTTGAGGCGCCCGTCCCGGCGCACCAGGCCAAAGCTCGCCGCCGCTTCCTCCCCGTCCCACCCGCGGTCCATGAGTTCGTGGTACAGGACGACGTTCACCCCGGCCTGGGCCAGCCACACGTGGGCCCGCACGAGGTACAACGCCTGTTCCTCCGGCGTCACGCCATGGCGATGCGGCGGCGTCGCGGAAACCCCAGTGTGGGTCGGGTAACCGAGCCGCCACACCCAGATCTCCGGATTGGCGCCGAGGCTGCCCGCCAGGCTCCGCACGTCGTTGATGACCACCGGGAGCCCTTCGGGCGGCGCGGGCCAGCGGTTGACATCCACCACAAACCCGGCCAGCCCCGTCAGGCCCCCTTCCCGGATAAACACCTCGAGCCACCGGTAGTCGAGGCCGCTGGCCGCGGCCCGCACCCGGGCCGCCGGCTGCACTCGGCGAATCACCGCAGCCGTATCTTGGACGAATGCCGCGTGGGACAGCGCCTCGCTGGCCCACAGGATCGGGTCAGCGTCCAAAGGCTCGTCCCGCACGATGATCCAGTCCGTAATGGCCCACGCAAACCGGTGGATCACCTGCTCCACAAAGGCCAGCCAGTCGCCGCGATTCGGGGCGGGCCAGACCGTTTGCCGCACGCCGTCGGCGGGCCAGGGAAGCGTTTCCGGATAGGACAGTACGCCGACAGGCCGCAAGCCATACGTGCGGGCCCTCCGCACGGCGAAATCGTAGCCGTCCCACGCAAACCGCTCGGGCTCCGGCTGCACCCGTTCCCAGGCAAACTCGATGGGCGCCACCGTCGCCCCGAGCGACCCCGCAATGGGCATGAGGGCGCTCGCCGCCAGCGGATCCGGCCCCAGGTGCAGCCCAAAAGACATCACCGGCTCCCGGGCCAGCGCTCCGGGGGTAAAGAAACCGAGCGGGCCTGCGAGCAACCCGGCGAGGAGCCCGAGCACAAGCAAAAGGCGTGCATCCCAACGTCGTCTCATACCCCCCCCGCCTCCCGCAGCCGTTCGGCCAGCCCGCTCGCCCGCTCTTCCTGCCGGATGTCCCGCAGGGCCAGGCGCAAGGCGCGCCGGCTGCCGACGAGGACCACCAGGCGCCGGGCGCGGGTCACCGCCGTGTAAAGCAAGTTTCGCTGCAGCATCATGTAGTGCTGGGTCGTGAGGGGCAGGATGACCGCCGGGTACTCGCTTCCCTGGCTCTTGTGCACGGTGATGCAGTAGGCCAGGGCCAGCTCATCCGTCTCCCCTGCATTGTACTCCACCACCTGCGGCCCCTCGGGCTGGGGAAACCGCACCCAGACGCTGCCGGTTTCCGGGTCGAGATCGACGACGCGGCCGATGTCGCCGTTGAAGACGGACTTCTCGTAGTTGTTGCGGGTCTGCATGACCTTATCCCCGATTTGCAAGCCCGTAGCGCCTTGCAAGGCCCCGCCGCCGGCTGCCGGCTCCTGCGATGCCGGCCCCTGCCCGGCTTCCCCGGCAACGTGCCCGTGCCAATCGCCAATCGGGCGGCCATGGCGATCGTCCCCGGCCCCCTGCCGCCCGCCGGGATTGAGGGCCGCCTGCAAGAGTCGGTTGAGGTGGTCAGCGCCCGTCAGCGAACGGCGCATCGGGCTCAGCACCTGCACGTCCTCAATCGGATCGCACTCAAGGTATTTGGGAAGCCGCTCCGCCGCGAGCTCCCGCACGGTTTCCGCCGCCTGCGCGGGATCGTCGCATTCGATGAAAAAGAAATCGCCGCCCGGGCGGTTCATCACCAGATCCTCTCCCCGCAGGATGCGGTGGGCATTGTGCACGATCAAGCTTTGCTCCGCTTGGCGGAAAATGTGCGTCAGGCGGGCGACCGGCACCGCGCCCGACTCGATGATGTCCCGAAGCGGGTAGCCGGGGCCCACGGGCGGCAACTGGTCCACGTCGCCGACGAACACAAGCCGCGTCCCGGGCGCCACTGCGCGCACCAGCTGGTGCGCGAGGGGCAAATCCAGCATGCTCGCCTCATCGACGATGACGGCGTCGGCGCTCAAGGGCTTGTCCTCGTTGCGTTGAAACCGGAACCCTTCGCCCTCGACGAGGCCGAACTCCAGCAGCCGGTGCACCGTGCGGGCGGGCCGGCCCGTCGCCTCCCGCAGCCGCTGGGCAGCCCGGCCGGTGGGACAAGCGAGCTGCACCCGCAGGCCCGCCCGTTCCAAGCACGCGAGCAGCACCCGCAAGATGGTCGTCTTGCCCGTGCCGGGGCCGCCGGTAAGCACAAACACGCCGTGCCTCAGCGCACCGAGCACCGCCTGCCGCTGCCGGGCGCTGAGCGTAAGCCCCGACGCCCGCTCAGCCTCGGCGACGGCCTCCTCCCACCGGGTCTCGATCCCGACGGATCGAAGCAGCTCCCAGCTGTCCAGAAGCCGACGCAGCGCCCTGGCCAGGCCCGTTTCCGCCCGGTGGAGGCTGGTTAAGTAAATCCGGTCGCCTTCGGCCACCGCCTGCTCCTGCTCGACGAGCCGCCCGGCCGGCTCCACCAGGGCGTCCGCATCAACCTCGAGCGCCTGTGCGGCCTGCTCAATCAGCGCTGCCCGGGGCACGTACACGTGCCCGCGCTCGGACGCCTCCTGCAGCGCATGGTGGAGACCGGCCACAAGGCGGCTTGGCGCATCCCGGGCGATTCCGAGGGAGCGGGCGATGTTGTCGGCGGTGCGAAACCCGATGCCGGGGATGTCCAGCGCGAGCTGGTACGGGTTTTCCCGCACCCGGCGGATGGCCTCGTCCCCGTAGGCCCGGTAAATTCGGGCGGCAAAGGCGGGGCTGACGCCGTGCCCCTGCAGGAACACCATCACTTGCTGCACGCCCTGCTGCCGGCGCAGCGACGCAGCGATTCTCTCAGCCCGCTGCGGGCCGATGCCGGGAACTTCCCTCAACCGCTCGGGAGCTTGCGCGATGACGTGCAGCGTCTCGACGCCAAAGTGGGCGACGAGCCGATCGGCCATGACGGGGCCGATGCCCGGAATGAGACCCGAGCCCAGGTAGCGGCGGATACCCTCCACGGTCGCGGGCGCGACGACGGCGTAGTCGGTGACCTCAAGCTGACGCCCAAACTGCGGGTGATCCACCCAGCGGCCCCACACCCGCAGGCGCTCGCCGGCCGCCAGCGCGGGAAACCGGCCGACGATGGTCACCGGGAATGGCGCATCGTCGGGGGCGAGCCGGGCGACCGTGTAGCCGTTGCCGTCGTTGCGGAACGTGATCCGTTGCACGACGCCCTCCAGCGTACCCGGGGCGTGCTCGCGGTGCGACGTGGTCATGCCGACGCCATTCGCCGGGTCACCGCGGCCTTCCTGCGTGGGCCCGGCGGGGCTGCGGGGGCGTTAGCCGGGCCCTGAATCCTCCGATTGCCGCTCGCCCGGGTCCTCGCCCTCAAGGGCGACGAGCCCGAGGCGCACAGCCCAAATCGCCACCTTGGTGCGGTCGTCGACGCCGAGCTTCTGGTAGATGCGGCTGACGTGGTTCTTGACGGTGTGAGGGCTGATGAACAGCTTCTCGGCGATCTCGTGGTTGCTCAGGCCCCGGGCGATCAGCCGGAGCACGTCTTTCTCCCGCAGGGACAAGTCGGCAAAGCGCTCTTGGAAGCGCCCTTCATCGCGCTGCATGGCCGGACCTCCATGGACAGACGTACGTGTCCCCATGATATTCGCGGGGAACGCCCGTTGCCCATGGACGGGAGCGCCGGAGGGAGGCCTATCCGGTGACGGGCCTAGAAAAAAGACGACGGGAAGCAGGTTTGGGGGTCGGGGTGGTGATGCCTCTTCTTGGGGGCCCTGCTTCCCGTTGTCATCTTTGGGCGGCTTGACCGCCTATGGTGGACGTCCCGTCCTGGGGGCTCTTTAGGACGGCGGCGTCCTTGATTGATTTTAACATAACACGAGCTATTGCAACAGGCCATCCATCGGAAGACTTAACTTTGTCTGGGATGGAAGTCCCATCAAACAAATCTCTGCTTACCGCACACGCAAGCACCCGAGGTGGGAAACGATGCCTAGCCCCGCGTTTACGGCGCGGGCTTGGCCACGGCGTCCGGAAACTCCACGATGCCGTGGCGCAAGGCGTACACCGCCGCCTGCGTCCGGTCCTCGAGGCCCAGCTTGCGCAGGAGGTTCGTCACATGGTTTTTGACCGTCTTTTCGCTGATAAACAGCGCTTCGGCGATCTCGGCGTTGCTGCGGCCGTCGACGATGAGTTGCAGGATCTCCCGCTCGCGGTCGGTCAGGATGGCCGCCCCCGCCCGCGCCCGCCGGGACACGACCGGCATCTCGGCGTTGTGCATCCGCCGGAACTGCCCGAGCACCTTGCTCATAAGGTCGGGCGGAACGTAGGACCCGCCCTCGTTGACGTGGCGGATCGCCTCGACGACCCGGGCGGGATCCGAGTCCTTGAGGAGATAGCCCCTGGCGCCGGCGCTGATCAGTTCGAACAGGTACTGTTCGTCGTCGTGAATCGTCAGTACGATGACGCCGACGTGGGGCCAGCGCTGCGCGATCTCCCTCGTCGCGTGCAAACCCCCGCCCTTGGGCATGTTGATGTCCATAAGAACGATGTCGGGTTGGTGCTCGGCGACGCGCTCGACGACCTCCTCGCCGTCCTGCGCCTCGGCCACGACCTCCATGTCGGTTTCCATGGACAAGATCTTGACCAAGCCCTGGCGCAAAAGCGGGTGATCATCCGCGATCACGACGCGAATCGCCATGCCTGCTCACCGCCTTCCCGTCTCCCACGGCTCGCGCCACCTTGGCCGCGTCGGTATCGGGCTCGCCCGCGCCTTGCCACGGCACATGCACCCGAACCTTGGTGCCGCGCCCTGGGGCGCTTACGAGGCGAAACTCGCCCTGGAGCAGGTGCACCCGCTCCCGCATGTGCAAAAGGCCCAGGCCGGATTCGTCCGCCCCCGGGACGATGGCCTCGGGGTCAAAGCCTTGCCCGTCGTCCTGCACCAGGATTCCGATGCCGCGAGGGCCAAACTCCACCCGCACGGTGACCTGCTTGCACCGGGCGTGGCGCTGGGCGTTATGGATCGCTTCCTGGACTACCCGGAACAAGGCGGCCTCGGCGGTCGACGACAGCCGCCGCTCGCGGCCGATTACCTGGAGCTCGACGTCGAGCCCCGTCTGCTCCTTGAGCGTGTCCACATATCCCCGCAACGTGGGCACAAGGCCGAGATCGTCCAGCACCATCGGCCGGAGGTTGAACATGCTGCGGCGCAAGTCCTTGAGCGTTTCCTTGACCACGCCCTTGACATCATGCAGCTCGGCCTGCAGTTGTGCCCGGTCGCCGTCCATCATCCGCTCGAGAATGTCGAGCCGCAGCAACAGGTTGGCCAAAAGCTGCGCCGGGCCGTCGTGCAGCTCCCGGGCGAGGCGCCGCCGCTCCTCCTCCTGGGCGCGGATGATGTGGTGGGCCATGGACGCCCGTTCCCGGATGCCCTCCATTTGGTTGGTGATGTTGGCCAGGTTGCCGCTCAAGAAATCTACGGCGACGCTGACCTGCGTCACCACCCGCTCGGCCCGCCCGAGCAGCTGCTCCAAGTGGCGCAGCTGGCGCTCAAGGTCGTCCCGCCGCTGCCTGAGGGCCCGCTCCCGCTCCCGGGCGGCGCCCAAAGCCACCATCGTCCGCTCGGCCCGCTCGTAGGCTTCGCGGACCTCCTCCGCCGAATAACGGCTGTAGTTGCGGCTGATCTCCGCAAGGCGGGCCCGAGCCTGTTCGCTCTGCACTTCCAGCTCGTCCACCTGTTGGACGCAGACCGCTACTTGCTCCTTGGCCTGCTGGATCAGCTGCCTGAGGCGGGTCCGCTCGTCCCGGGCCGCCTCCGAGAAGTCAAACATCTGCTGGTGCGCCTGGCGCAGCGCATCCAGCGAGCCTTGAAAGACCTGCTCGATCAGCTGCTCGTCCAAGGAAAGAGCGAAGTTCGCGGCCTCCACCACGGCCATTCCCCCACCCCAGGGAGTTAGTCCGATATTCGTTCATCACCCACCTGGTTCCTGTCCTCCCGGGTCCACGCCCGGAGCACGAGCTGGGCCAAGGCCGCCCCCGCCACATCGACCGCAAAGTCCTGCCAGGTGGCCGTGCGACCGGGCACAAAGGACTGGTGCCACTCATCGCTCAGCCCATACAGCCCCGCCAGGATCACCGCGGCCCACGCGGTGGCCGCAAACGGCCACCGCAACGTGGCGGCCAAAGCCCAGTGCAGGAGGACGCCGAGCACCAAATAGGCGACGCCGTGCAGCACATAATCCGGCAGCCGCAGGAAATTCCAGCGGCTAACGTCATGCCCCGGCCGTGAGGAAAGCCAAAACAGGAGCGCCATATAGAGGAGGGTGCCGGCCCACGCGGCAAGGCCGCGCCAGCGGGCCGGCACCGGGGCTTGCGCGGGCCTGTCAACCCCGCGCCTGCGAGACCGCGTCACCGCAGCTGCACGCCCGCTCGCCGGGCAGCGCCTCGACGCACGCCACAAGCAGCTCCCGCAACTTGGCGATGTTCGCCTGGAACACCTTCAGCACTTCCTGGTGGCTGACGGGCTCGATGGTCGGGTCGTCTTCGAGGCCCACGTCGTAGTCGGTGATAAGCGAAATGTTCGCGTAGCAAATCCCGAGCTCCCGGGCCAAGTACGCCTCGGGATACTGGGTCATGTTGATGACTTCCCACCCGTGGGACCGGAACTCGCGGCTTTCGGCCCGGGTTGAAAAACGCGGGCCCTGCACGACGACGACCGTGCCCTTTTCGTGTACCGGCAGCCCAAGCCGCTTGGCCTGCTCGATGGCCACCCGGCGCATCTCGCCGCAGTAGGGATCGGCGGCGCTGACGTGGGTCACGATGGGCCCTTCAAAAAACGTGTCGTCCCGCCCCCACGTGCGGTGCACGAACTGGTCGCACACGACAAAATCGCCCGGCTTCACGTGCGGCTGCAGGCTGCCGGCGGCGCACGGGCCGAAAATGCGGGTTACGCCCAGTTCCTTCATGGCCCACAGGTTGGCCCGGTAGTTGATCTTGTGCGGCGGGTAGCGGTGATCCCGGCCGTGGCGCGGCAAAAACGCGACGCGCCTTCCCCCGATCTCCGCGATCGCCACCTTGTCGCTGGGCGCGCCGTAGGGAGTCTCGATCCACACTTCCTCCACGTTGTCCAAAAACGAATAGAAACCGGAGCCGCCAAAGACGCCTACATCCGCCCTGGCCTTGGTCATCGTGAAACCCCCCTATCCTTCGCCGGCCTGGCCGGCGAAGCGTCATGCAACTTACGTCGCCGGGCCGCCCTCGCCGGCCGCGGCATCCCGCGCCACGCCCGCCGGAGCACACAGCATCTCCCAGAGCTGCGCGGGTTCATGGAAAAAGAACGGATACGTCCGCCGCAGCGCCACCGCTGCCGAACGAGACCGGACCTCGAGGCGCTCAAGCTCGCCTCGGGCCCGCTCAGCCACCGGCTGCAGCGCCCGGTAGAGGGCGTCGTTGACCGCCTCGATCTCCCGTGTCAGGGCGCGCCTTGGTGCATCCGGCTTGTGCATCGCCCCAATCAGCGCTTCCTTGCGGGCGATAAGCTCGATGGCCCGGTCGTTGAGCCGATCCGCTTCCCACGCAAACCGCTGCGGGTTAAACACGAGATCCCGCAGCTTGCGCCGCTGCGCCCGCAACGCGGTCGCCGGCACCGGCCGCTCGCCTAAGGGCAGGTACAGCGACGCGGACACAACGGCAAACCGGGGCGGCGTGACGCCGAACCAGTCCGCGATTAAGGCGTCGGTCACCTGATCGTAGCGGCCTCCGCCCGTCCCGTGCACAAAGAGATCAGCGACAAACAGGCGATGAAACACCGTCAGGGGCACTGCCTTAGGGCGCACCTGCACACCTGCCGCCACGAGCGCTTCTACGGCGCCCTCGCCGCCTGCCGCGGGCAGGCGCGCCACGGCGCCTTCCAAGTGGCTGATCTCGAGCTCCTCGCCTAGCCGCTTAACGTAAAGCTTCCGGCGGATCCCGGCGGCCGTAATGCCCCAGAAGGGCAACTCCACGGCCCCATCGGGCCGCAGGGCGAGGTCCGGGAACGGCACCGCCGCCGAGCGCACCCGGTGCACCGTGCGAAACGCCGCGAGCGCCCGGTTGAACGCCTCGCGCAAGCCCTTGGCGTTGGCCGCCCAGTGCACAAAAAACAGCAGAAACTCCGGCGTCTGGCTGACCCGGGCGATGGCGACGTCGGGACAAAGCTCCTCCCCCCACGCCCGCTCATACGCCCGCCGGCTGGCCACGCCTAGTTCCGCCGCGCTGCCGGCTTCCCGGGCGCTGGCCTTGAGCCCAACGGCAAACCGCCGCCACCGCTCAAGCCCTTCGGGCCAGTCGAGGGATGCCACACGCTCCTCCACCCGGGCGACGAAGGTCTCCACCTGCTCGAGATCGGGCGCCGCCTGGGTTTCAAAGGGACGACCGCCTTGGGACCGCACCAGGTACTCCTTGCCGTAGAGCAACTGCTGACCCGCACGCACCGGCACCTCGGCCGCAAGCTCCCCGGCGTCCTGGTCGACCGTCAAGTTGACCGCCTGTCCTCCCTGGCAGCGGGCCTGCCCGGTGACGGCGAACGCCTTGATCCAGATCCCTGGGTGGTAAAACACGGGCTGGTGCCCGGACACAAGAAGCGGTCGCTCCACGTCCGGCTCAAGCCCTGCCAGCTCCAGCACCCGCCGCCTGGCCCGGGCCCGCAACACCGTCGCGGGCATGCCCTCCACGGAAAACGCCCAGTCCGCGGCCTGCGCCCGGTTTTCCGCCACGACGGAACGCCACTCGGAGACGGGCGGATCGCAGATCAGGGACGGCGCCGGAGCGCCTGCCGGACCCAAGGTCGTCATCGCACCAGCTCCCGAATGCCTAGAAGCCCGATTTCCTCCCGGGCGGCAAAAGGTTCGCCGTAGGCCGTGCCGATGAGGCTGCCCCAGTACGCGTTGCGGGCGCGGATGAGGTCGTAAAACGCCGCGCCGTCGGGCCGGCCTTTCTCAAACTGCGTGTAATAGCAGCGCACGGCGTCCATCTTGGCGTCCATATGGGCGGTGACGTCCAGGATAAACGCCGGTTTCGGATGAAGGCCGCGCAGGTGGTTGCTGAAGAAGTAGAAGATGCGGTTCGGATAAAAAGGCTCACCCTTCATGTCGGTCTTGGTGAGCTTCGCGTAAAACCGGGCCGCCTCGCACAGCCGGCACGCTTGAACATGATCAGGGTGCGCATCTTCCCAGTAGTGGATGAACAGCGTCTGCGGCCGCCACTCCCGGATCACTTCCGCCACCTTTTGGCGGGCCTCCACCGTGTCCATAAGGGCCCGGTTGGGCAGATCAAGCGTACGCCGCACGGTGACGCCGAGCGCCTTGGCGGCCGCGGCCGCCTCCTGGGCGCGCTCCTCCGGCGTCCCAAAGGGCGTCGGCTCGCCGTTGGTTAAGTCAAGGATGCCCACCTTGAGCCCGGCCGCGAGAAACGCCCGGACCGCGCCGCCCATGCCGAGCTCCACGTCGTCCGGGTGGGCGCCGATGGCTAAGACATCGAGCATCTGGCCACCTCTTTCTCGATCACGTCCAGATAGTACGCGAGCCGCCTCGAGGCGTCGTCGAGATCGCCGCCGAACCGGCGCTCGAAGTTGGGCACGTAGATCAAGGGCACCGGGCGCTCGATCACGCTTAGGCCCGCCCGGGCCGCCTGAATCCAAAACTGCAGCGGAAACCCGTACCCCGGCTCGCTCAAGTCCAGCTGCGCGAGGGCCGACACGCGGTAGGCCTTAAACCCGCAAAAGGCGTCCGTAAGCTGATAGCCCGTCAGCTCGTTGACGCGCCGGGTGATCTGCTGGTTAATCTCCCGGCGGTCCTTGGGCACGTGGCCAAGACGCGGCGGTGCCGGCACCAGGTACCGGCTGCCGGAGACGACGTCCCACTCCGCGGCATACGATAGAAACTCCGGGATGAGCGCCGGCTCGTGCTGCTCGTCGCAGTCCATCGTCACGACGCGCGCATACCCCCGCTCTCGGGCGTACGCAAAGCCGTCGATGAGCGCCTTGCCGTAGCCCATATTGACGGGGTGGCGCAGGACATGGATATCGCCGATGCCGGCCAAAATTTCCGCGGAGCCGTCGGTGGAACCGTCGTCCACCACAAGGATGTCGACGCCCGGCGCCGCGGCCCGCGTCGCCTTGAGCACCCGCCGGATACTTTGGGATTCGTTGTAGACGGGAATGACGATGAGATCCGCCACGGGCGGTGCGCCGCTCCCTCCCCAGGATGCTTCCGGCAATCTCTTCCCGATGGCGGGGACAATTCCTTTTCCACCCGCCGCCGGCAATTCCATCCTACGGCAAAACGGCCGGCGCATCCAGCGCAACCCCTGTGCCCGGAGTCCACTCGACTCGAACGTACGGGCCGCCCTCCGCCATTCCCCCCGCCGCAGGCAAGCGCCACCCGGCCGCAAGCTGCCACCCGTCGCCCAGGGTGCGGACAAAGCCGAGGTCCCACTCCAGCCCGCCGGAAACCACGGACCCGCCGCCTAGCCACTGGACCGCCCAGCGCACGCCGACGAGACTCTGCCATCCATCCCTGAGCGGCTGCCGCCACTCGAGGGAGAGCTGGCCCGTATCCAGGCCTTGGTCGAAACCGGCACCGAGCTCGAGCACCCGGCGCCAGAGGAACTGCCCCGCGACTTCCGCACCTGAATCCCATCGCCAGTGTCGCCCGAGGATCACCTGCCACGTTTCCCGCTGCGCGCCCCGTTGCCATCGCCATTCCCAGTCGGCCCAGCCAACATCCCCTATGCTCCGTCTCGGCGCTGGCCGGCGCCATCCGACGGAAACCGTGGCCTCGGCGTCGACCTCCTGGGGCTGCCAGGCAAGCTCGCCCCGCCACCGGCTTCCGCCGTCCCCGGGACGCTCCCACTGCCAGCGCCAGGCGATTTGCCCCGCGAGGGACTCCTCCCCGGCCCAAGCCGCTGCTTGAAACCGCATGCGGATTTCCCCCGGACCCGTCCCGTGCCATCCAAGACGCGCCTCGCCGCCCGCCGCGCCCAGCGCCCGCAACGACCAGGTCCAACTGCCGGCAACACCGCCCACAATCCAGCGGATGGCGGCGTCTCCTTCTTCCTGCAGGGCAAACCAAATGCCCGTACCGGACAAGCGCGCGATGAGGCTGGTCGCCGGGCGCCATGCTCCGCCCTGGATGAGCCGTTGCCGCAGTTCCCAAGACCCGAGCCGGCCTGCAAGGTCTACGTCCGGGCCGCGACCTCCCGAAAAGCCGACGCTACCCCGCCACTCGTGGCCCGAGGAATTGCGCCAGCGCAGGCCAAGCGCCCAGCCGCCCTGGATCGGCTCCTCAAGCCACGGAACGGCGAAGCCCGGTTCGACGCTGCGGTAGGTGGCTTCGACTTGCCACGCGCCCGCAAGCGGAGCCGCGGCGCTTACGCCAAGTGCGCGGGATCCTGCTCCGGCCGGCATCCAGAGCGCCTGCCCCGCGAGGCGCAGCAATCCCCAGGATCGCTCCCAATGAGCCCCGAGCACGTCGACCGGATGTGCGCCGTCCCGGCCGTGCACCCACATGCCGCCGACCCGGGTCTTCCCGTCCTCACGGACCACGTGCATCCCCCACGAGGCGCCGCGATGGCCGGCGGCCCCGGCGTCCCCGCCATACGGCTCCGCCGGGTACCCCGGCTCGCGGTCCGGGCCGCCGGACGGGCCCGCCATGAGAGCTGCGTGCCATGCACCGCCCTCGTGCTGGCCATGCCCGCTCAAGCGAAACGCCACCGGCCCGCGCCACGGCAGACCGAGGGGCAACGTCACGGACACGGCGGGTTCGGGCTCTCCGGCCTCCCGGTCGGCGTCGGCCCGTCGGGTATCGAGGCGCAGCTGCAGCTTTGCACCGGGCTCCTCAAATAGCGACACGATCTGCACTCCCTGAGGCGTCGCCCCCGCCGCGAAGGCGCCCCGGCGCAGCGGCACATCGCCTGCGGCGACCATGGGTATCTCGACGTACGTCAGCGAACCGGGAGCCAGTCGCACGATTGTTGGGGACGCGGACCAGCCTGCAGGCACGGTGCCGTCGTCAGGAACAAGGACATACAAACCCGGCGGCCCCGCCCATGTCAGCACGCCGGCGGCGTCGGTGCGCACGCGGGGTCCGCCTAGTATCCGGAAGCCGATCCCGTCGACGGGGGCCGAAGAACCGGCCGGCGGCACCAGGCGCGCCACCAGCCGCCCGGTGCTTAGCGGTCCCGGCACCACCCTCACCGGCACCGTGACAGGCCCCGCCACGGGCTCGCCCGTCGGTTCCACCAGCGCGGCAAGCGCAATCGTGTGCGTCCCAAGGGGAGCGCCGGGCACCACCGCCACATCCAGAAAACCGCGCCGGGTCTCGCCCGGGGCTAGATCGCCCACGGCGACCAGCCAGCGGGAACCCGCGGGACGCTCCAAGACGAGGCCATTCTGCTCCGGCTGTTTCGCCGTGGCGGCGAAGGGGCGCAGCCAGCCTGGCGTTGTGACCTCAAGCGTGACGCCCGTAGCCCACGCGCTGCTCGCGTTGGTCAGCGTCCACTCAAGCCGCAGCCAATCCCCGGCGCTGGCCGCACCGGCGCCTTTGTCCACCTCGAGCTCCAGCCGAGGCTGCGGCGGGGTTGCGGGGGTTTCCGAGTTTAGGCCGTGGCGCATGACCACGTCACTGGCAACGCCACGGTCGTCGGCCTTCTGCCCGGGCTCTCCCGGCGGAAGGCATGCTCCGGCGGCAATGAGACTTCCGCCCGGACCGGTTACGGTGTAGTAGTACGGGGCCCTCGGGACGGGGCGGCCTGCATCGTCGGCGCCGTCCCACACCCATGTCTGCCAGCGGCCGCCCCGTTGCTCCAGGGCGACCGATCGTACAAGAACGCCGGCTTCATTGGACACCTGAATGTGCACGGGCACCGTGCCGCTTCCCGGGACCCAATAGCCGATGGAGTACGCGACAGGTCCGTCAGGCGGACCGGGCACCGCCTGGGCGAAGGAGTTCGTGAGGAACGCCCCGGGTGAGACGGTGTACACGAGTGTCGTGCGGTAAGGCGCCGGCGAAGGCGTGTCCTCCCAGCTAACCCGCAGGCGCAGGGACAATGCGAGCAACGTCGCCTCGTCCCCTCCGATTCCTTCCGCCACGACGACGGGTGCCGTGGAAACGGGTTGCCATGAAATGCCCTCAGCGGTCTCGAGCGCCCACTCGAGCCGGTCAACGGGAATCGGAGGCCAACCGGCAACGGTGGTCTGGAAATCCCCAGTGGCGGCGACGGTCACGCGCCACGGACCATCCGCCGCGACCGCCAGTTGCACCGCCCGGGAGGCCACGGGCGGTCCGTCCCGGGGTGAGACGGCCCCGAAGCTCACTTCCATACCCCACAGGCCGACACCGACCGACGCCGCTCCCGCCGGATCGGCCAGGAGCAGGTACGCGGCCGCCAAGAGCAGCGCTGCTAGGAGTATCCGGTCGTGAGGGGCGCTCAGGCCACATGCGGCCCGTTGCGGCGGGCGAGCGTCTCCTTGACCGCCGCGACGGGCCGCCGTGCGCGTCACCACCGGTTTCCGCCCGCCCCGGCGATAGCGGGCGCCGGCTCTAACATGAAAGCAACTTGGATCGGCGGCAGCGGCGACGGCTCTTCCAGGTGGACCGTAGCGACATATGGCCCGAGGGCCGCCGCAGGGGGAATCCAGTGGGCGACAAGTTCCCGGGCGTGACCCGGAAGCACGGTGGCCGCGCCAAGGGGGATCTTGGCCACGGCAACACCGCTGCCGTCGGAGATGGTCACAGACCCGCCGGCCACAGCGTGCACGTCGCCATCGTTGCGTACGCGGACGGCGACCTCCAGCGTGCCGGCGTCCTGTCCTGGGCGCACGAGTACGGTCTCGGCCTGCATGTCCGGGGCAGCATCACCCACTGATAGCAGGGTGACGACGGCCACCCGGCCGACGGCGCGAACTGACCCTGCGTCCTGCGTACCGTCGGGGTGCAGCTCGAGGAAAATGACCGGGTACAATCCACCGGCAAACCCTTCGGGGACGCGCACCGTCGCGAGCAGCGGCACGGTGGTCCCCGGCGCAACGTACAGTTCGTCCTCCGCCGGCCGCAGGATACGGCTGCTTTCGCTCCGGGCCCAAGCGTCATCCCGGTACACCGGCGAACCGTCCAGATCATGGCCGCCAAGGCCGGTATAGACCACCACGCGCACCGGAGCTTGTCCGCGGTTGGTCACCTCGATCGGGGGCAACGCCGAACCGTCCTCCACGCGAGCCTCGATCTTGGCGGGACGCACGACCACCTGCGCCGCGGCGGGCCAGCCGGCCGTCAGGAGGGCACAGACAAGGACCAATACTACGGATACTTGCCTGCACAAAACCACCGCCTGTCCCTCCCTGCCTAGTAGCCGAGGCCTGCGGTGTAGGTCAGGATGATCCGGTACTCCCGGCCCGTGGGCAAGGTAACGTCGTCGTACGTGGTCACTTGCCGCAGGTAGAACTCCACCGCCGCGGGCTGCGCACCCGTGGGCCCCCTCCCGGAGACGACTGGCACGTCGGCTGCCGTCGTTGTGTACCACGGACCATTCGGTGTCGTTGACCATTCCACACTCCGAGAAAGCACGTGCCCTTGTGGTACGTAGGCGGCTGCGTTCGGATCGTATTCGCGCATGCGGCCGTCATCAGCGTCGGTCCGGACACGAATCCCCCATGGGGCATTGGCACGCACCAAGAAGATGAAAGGCCCGCTGATGGCTTCCTCATCAGGCCCGGCGACCATCGGCACGCCCGCGCTGGGCCACGCGAGCACCTCAATCGCCTCGAGCAGCGTAAACGACACCGTCGTCGTGTGGCTGGCCGCCTGGGCGCCGGCCACGCCGTTCATCACCAAGAGACCGCAAAGCAGACCAAGGATAGCACCGGACAAGCACAAGGCACGAGAAGCGGCCGCCCGCAAGCGGCAGCCCGTTGCCGGCAGCATGCTTACGCTCCCTCCTACGCGATGAAGTTGTGGGTGACGTCACGAAACTCTAGGAAACGCCTCGAAAAAGAGAGTCGGTGGCTGTGCGGATAGGGGACAGCCTGAGGGTAACACGGGGCCGACCAGAGGGTGTGTCGAAACGTGTCGATTCCACGCCAATAATCCAGGTATACTGAACTGCCAATGAGCGATCGTTAACAACGAGCCACCAATCTCACGCTAACCAAAAACAGCAACGCCGGCGACCATCGCGGCCGCCGGCGCCTCGTTCACCCCGCCTGCAGCAGAACTTGCGGAGCCTCTTATGTCCCAAACTGCCAGCTGTGCAGGTACTCCTCCTGCTCCGGCGTCAAGGACTGAAGCTCGATGCCCATGCTCGCCAGCTTGCGGCGGGCGACCTCTCGGTCGATGTCCTCGGGCACCGTGTACACCTTGCGCTCAAGCCGCCCCTGCTGCTGCACGAGCCACGCCGCGCTCAGCGCCTGGTTGGCAAAGCTCATGTCCATGACCTGGGCCGGATGGCCTTCGGCTGCGCCCAGATTGACGAGCCGTCCTTCGGCCAGCAGGCGGATGCGCCGCCCGTCCTCCAGCACAAACTCCTCGACGTTGGGCCGCACCGTCCGCCGCTCCCGGGCCATCGCCGCAAGGGCCGGGATCGCGATCTCCACATCGAAATGCCCGGCGTTGCAGATGATGGCCCCGTCCCGCATCAGGCGGAAGTGGTCGGCGCTGATGGCGTCCCGGTTTCCGGTGACCGTCACAAAGAAGTGCCCCTGCGGCGCCGCCTGCTCCATCGGCATCACGCGGTAGCCGTCCATGACGGCCTCGAGGGCCCGCAGCGGGTCGACCTCCACGACGATGACGTCGGCGCCCATCCCCCGGGCCCGCGCGGCCACGCCCCGGCCGCACCAGCCGTACCCCGCCACGACAAACGTCGTGCCCGCGATCAGCGCGTTCGTCGCCCGCAGGATCCCGTCGATGGTGGACTGGCCCGTCCCGTAGCGGTTGTCGAACATATGCTTCGTGCGGGCTTCGTTGACGGCCACCACGGGGAAACGCAGGTAGCCGTCGCGCTCCATGGCCCGCAGCCGGATGACGCCCGTCGTCGTCTCCTCGGTGCCGCCGATGATCTGCGGCAAGAGGTCCGACCGCTCGCCGTGCAGGGTCGTCACTAGGTCCGCGCCGTCGTCCATCGTAATTTGCGGCCCCGTGGCCAGCACCGAGCGGATGTGGCTGTAGTAGGTCGCTTCATCCTCGCCCCGGATGGCGAACGTCGGAATCCCGTACACTTCGTTGAGGGCCGCCGCCACATCGTCCTGCGTGCTCAAAGGATTGGATGCGCACAAAGCCACCTCGGCCCCGCCCGCCTTGAGCGTCCGCATGAGGTTGGCGGTTTCCGTCGTCACGTGCAGGCAGGCGGCGATGCGCACGCCCTCGAGAGGCCGGGTCGTCTCCCACTCCCGGCGAATTCCCTTGAGCACCGGCATGTTCTCGTCGGCCCACTCGATGCGCTGCTTGCCGGCCGGGGCCAAGGACCGGTCTTTGCAATCCCCGATCGTCAACGTAGAGCCTCCATTCCCGACTCTTGTCACCAAAGTACGCGGCCTGGCCGCGCCCGTCGATTAAAGGCCCGCGGCCTTGCGCAGCGCCTCGGCCTTGTCCGTCCGCTCCCAGGGAAGATCCAGGTCGTCGCGGCCAAAGTGCCCGTAGGCCGCCACCTGGCGGTAGATGGGACGCCGCAGGTCCAGGTCCCGGATGATCGCCCCGGGGCGCAGGTCGAAATGCTCTTGGATCAGCTTGACGATGGTTTCCTCGGGAACCCGGGCGGTGCCGTAAGTCTCCACGGTCATGGAAACCGGCCGCGCCACGCCGATGGCGTAGGCGAGCTGCACCTCGCACCGGCTCGCGAGCCCTGCCGCCACCACGTTCTTGGCCACCCAACGGGCTGCGTACGCGGCGGAACGGTCCACCTTTGTGGGATCCTTGCCGCTGAAGGCACCGCCGCCGTGCCGCGCCGCGCCGCCGTATGTGTCCACGATGATCTTGCGCCCGGTGAGCCCCGCGTCGCCCTGGGGCCCGCCGATGACAAACTTGCCCGTCGGGTTCACGAGAAACCGCGTGCCGTCCAGCCACTCCTCCGGAATGACGGGCCGGATGACGTGCGTAATGATGTCCTGGCGGAGCTGCTCGGGATCGACGCCTTCCCGGTGCTGCGTGGAGATGAGCACCGTATCCACCCGCACGGGGCGGCCGTTGTCGTACTCGACCGTCACCTGGGACTTGCCGTCGGGGCGCAGGTACTCGAGGATCTTTTCCTTACGCACCACCGAAAGCCGCCGGGTGAGCTTGTGGGCCAGCGAAATCGGCAGCGGCATGAGCTCGGGCGTCTCGTCCACCGCATAGCCGAACATGATGCCCTGGTCGCCCGCGCCCACGGCTTCGATCTCATCCTCGCTCATCTCGCCCGCGCGGGCCTCGAGCGCTTTGTTCACGCCGATGGCGATGTCGGGCGACTGCTCGTCGAGGGCCACCAGCACGCCGCACGTATCCGCGTCGAAACCGTACTTCGCCCGGTCGTAGCCGATCTCTCGAATGGTTTTGCGCACGAGCTTGGGGATGTCGACGGACGCCTTGGTCGTAATCTCGCCGATCACGAGCACCAGGCCCGTCGTCACGGCGGTTTCGCAGGCCACCCGGGAGTAGGGATCCTGGGCCAGCATGGCGTCGAGCACCGCGTCGGAGATTTGGTCGCAGATCTTGTCAGGGTGGCCTTCCGTTACCGACTCCGAAGTGAACAAGTACCGGTGGCCCCGGGTTTCTGCCGGATTCGCGGCGGCCTGCGGGTGGATGTTGGTCATGCCCGTGCTCCTTTCCAAGGACAGCACCAAGTCCTCTGATGAAGCGGCACGCGCCCGCGCGCCGGCCTCAGCCGGCGGCCTACAGGCGCCTGCCTGCACAAACAAAAAAACCTTCGTCCATCACAGGAAGAAGGCAGAGTGAACCATCACTCTCATCTCCCAGGAATGGATCCTGCAGGAATTGGCACCGCACCCGGGAGCGGGCCGGTTGCCGGGCTTCATCGGGCCAGTCCCTCCGCCTCTCTCGATAAGAGCGGAAACGCTGCATTATGCAGTTTTTTCCCTGACCGTTGCCGTCCCCATGCTACCATTGGCCTGCGCGGCTGTCAATAATTCGGGATTCCCCCAGGCGTCTTTCGCCGCTGTTCCTTCCATATACATCCGGCGCGGGCGTCTCGCGGCGCCCGGGAGCAGGACCGTGGACAGGAGGGTGCTCCCTTGGGCCCGTATGTCGTCATCCGTGTGCGCAGCGTCGTGCGCTGGCTGGCCGTCGTAGCGATAGCGCTCGCCGCGGGCCTCCTGGTGATGAACCTGCTGACGAGCTTGGGGCCGGTGGCGGCGCCCGTGGCCGCCCTGCCTCTCGATGCCTCCGTGCCCGATTTCACGCTGCCCAGCGTCGCCGGAAACCAGGTCTCGCTCTCGGCGTACAAAGGCCGCCCCGTACTGCTCATCTTCTGGACGACCTGGTGTCCCGGATGCGTCGACGATCTCACCGCGCTGGACGCCGCCGTGCGCGACCTTGGGGAAACCTCCGCCGTCACGGTCCTGGCGGTGAACATCATGGAATCCCGGGACCGGGTCGAACCTCTCGTGCGGCAGCACGGCTGGTCCTTCCCCGTTCTGCTGGACGCGGACGGCGCCGTCAGCGCGGCCTATCGCGTCCGCATCGCGCCGACCGCTCTTCTGATCGACGGCGGCGGCCTGCTGCGGGACCGTCTCCTCGGAAGCCTCAACGCCGACCGCTTGATCGCCCGGCTCGCGCCGCTGGCCAACTCCTCCCGCTCCCGGTCTTGACACGCGCCTGGTCCATCCAGTATAGTCAAGGGCAAGAAATTTGCTCTCATGCAACTTTGTTTCCCGCGGTCAAAGGTTGACCCGGGATGCGCGCCGCTTTCGCTTCGCGCTGCCCCGGTCCCCTGCTTGAGCGTTCGAGAGAGGAGATGCACCCTTATGGTCTTGCCCCCTGCAGCCCAAGGCGCACTGCCCCGTGCAAGCCGCTCCGCCCGCCGGTTGACCATGGCGGCGGCGGCCGTCGCCCTGGCGGCCGCTCTCGTTCACCTATGGCCGGCTGTACCTGCTCCGGGCAACACGGCCGCTGGCGCCCAGCTCGTCAACGCCGTCGCCACCGTCGGCATGGTCGGCGACGTGGTGAGCCAAGTCGGCGGCGGGTGTGTCGCGGTTTCCACCTTGATGGGACCTGGCATCGACCCGCACGTGTACCGCGCCAGCGCCCGGGACGCCCGGGACCTGCAGGCGGCCGATGTGATCTTCTACGCCGGTTTGTCCTTGGAAGGCCAGCTGTCAGAAGTGCTGGAACGGCTGGCAGCCCGGCGGCCGACGGTGGCGGTCTCCGAGTCGGCGATACCGCAAGACCGGCTCGTACGGACGGATGACCAGTACGGGGTCGATCCCCACGTATGGATGGACGCCAGCTTGTGGGCGCTCACCGTGGACGTCGTCCGGGACGCGCTGGCGTCGCTGGCCCCGGACTGCGCTGAGGCCCTGGCGGAGCGGGCCGAGGCCTACCGGGCCGAGCTTGAGGCGTTGCATCGGTGGATCCTCGACAGCGTGGCCACGGTGCCCGCTGGCCGGCGGCTGCTGGTCACCGCCCATGACGCGTTTACGTATTACGGCCTTGCTTACGGCCTGGAGGTGCACGGCATCCAGGGCATCAGCACCGAAGCCGAGGCCGGGCTCGCCGACATCCGCGCCGTCACCGACCTTGTCGTGGAGCGCCAGGTGCCGGCCATCTTCGTCGAATCGTCCATCAACCCGCGCAACATCGAGGCGGTGCGCGCCGCGGTCCGGGCCCGGGGGACCGACGTGGCCATCGGCGGCGAGCTCTTTAGCGACGCCCTCGGCGCCGCCGGCACGTGGCAAGGCACGTACATCGGCATGCTCGTGCACAACACCAGCACCATCGTCGACGCTTTGGGCGGCAACGTCCTCCCCCTGCCGGCAGCGCTGGGGGACTGGGCCGCCCGCTTTCAAGTGCCGCTGCCGGTGGAGCCGGCCGGTGAGGAAAGGTGATGACCGTGCACTCGGAGCCTGTTCAAGCGCCGTGGGACCGAGCGGGTGCCGGCTCAAGTGTAGATGTTGAACACGAGCCGTCGCTCGCGCTCCACATCGAGGATCTGACCGTCAGCTACGAGTACCGGCCGGTCCTGTGGGATATTGACCTCGACATCCCGCCGGGCGTTCTCGGGGCGGTCGTCGGCCCCAACGGCGCCGGCAAGAGCACGCTCATCAAGGCCATTTTGGGCATGGTGCCCGTAGCCGCGGGCCACATCTACGTCTTTGGCCGGCCCCACCACCGGCAGCTTAGCCGTATCGGCTACGTGCCGCAGCGCACGTCGGTGGACTGGGATTTCCCCACGACGGCGCTGGACGTGGTCATGATGGGCCTCTACGGCAAGCTCGGTTGGATACGCCGCCCGGGCAAGGCGGAGCGGCAGAAAGCGCTTGAGGCCCTGGAGCACGTGGGCATGGCTCCCTACGCGCACCGGCAGATCAGCCAGCTGTCGGGCGGCCAGCAGCAGCGGGTTTTCCTGGCGCGAGCGCTGGTGCAGGACGCCGACCTCTATCTCATGGATGAGCCGATGGCGGGCGTCGATGCGACCACCGAGCGGCACATCATCGGGCTTCTCAAGGAGCTCCGCTCGCGCGGCAAGACGGTGCTCGTCGTTCATCACGACCTGCAGACGGTGTCGCAGTACTTCGACTGGCTCGTCCTGCTCAACGTGCGCATCATCGCGCAGGGGCCGATGCATGAGGTGTACACCCTGGACAACCTCCGCCACACCTACGGCGGCCAGATCCGGCTCCTGCAAGGTCTGGCCGGAGCCCTGGCGACCGACGGCGACGGGGAGGCAAAGCCGGGCGACGGGCGGTCGGCCGGAGACGGCGGGGCGGCCGCCCTTGGGAGGTGAGGCGCGGTGGAAACCGTGTGGGACGTCCTGACGGACTTCACCGTGCGCAACGCCTTGCTGGGCGCCCTGCTGCTCGGCACTCTGAGCGGGGTGCTGGGCACCTTCGCCGTCTTGCGTGAGCAAAGCCTCCTGGGGGACGCCTTGAGCCACGCCGCCCTCCCCGGCATCTGCATCGGGTTTCTGGTGGCCGGGTCGCGGCAGCTCTGGCCTCTGGCCCTGGGTGCCCTCGTCGTCGGCGCGGCGGCCGCCTGGTGCGTGCTGCTCCTCACCCGCCACAGCCGGCTTAAGTCCGATGCGAGCGTCGGCGTCGTGCTCAGCACGTTCTTTGCCGGCGGCACCGTGCTCCTGACCTACATCCAAAACCAGCAGCTTCCGGGCCAAGCCGGCCTCGATTCGTTCCTCTTTGGCCAGGCGGCCGCCATGCTGCCGTCGGATCTGTGGGCGATGGGGGCCGTGGCCGCCGTAGGCATTGGGCTCGTGCTCGTGTTTTGGAAGGAGTTCAAGCTCGTCACCTTTGACCCCGGCTTCGCCCGCAGCCTCGGCTGGCCGGTGCGGCTTTTGGAGGGCGTCCTCACCAGCATGATTGCTCTTGCGGTCGTCATCGGACTGCAGATGGTCGGCGTCGTGCTGATGGTCGCCCTCATCATTGCCCCCGCGGCCGCGGCCCGCCAGTGGACTCAGCGCCTGGAAACCATGGTGCTGCTGGCCGCGCTGTTTGGGGCTGCCAGCGGCGCGGCCGGAACCCTCGTGAGCCTGGTGCGCCCGGGGCTTGCCACGGGTCCCCTTATCGTTTTGTGCGCGACCGGCATCGCGGCCTTGTCCTTGCTCCTTGCCCCAAGAAGGGGCGTCGTGTGGCGGGCGGTGCAGAGGAGGCGCACCCGGGCGGAGGTCGAGAGCGGCCGGGTGCTGGTGGACCTGCTTCAGCTGGCCCGGGCCCACGGCGACGAGAACTACGCGAGCGCCCAAGGGATGATCAACGCCGTCTACGGGGCGGATGCCCAAGCCACGCTGGTGCGGCTTGAAAAGGAAGGCCTCGTGCGGCCCGTCGCGCCCGAACACGGCACGGGGCGCCACTGGCACCTGACGCCGGCAGGGCAGGAAGCGGCGCGGCGGCTGCTCGAAGGCCGGCGCGACGGACGGGAGGAGTAGCCGGTGGTGGGCGCGTTTCTCGACAACGTGGATCTCGTCATTATCGCCATCGGCGCGCTCGTCGGCATCTCGGCGTCGCTTCTTGGCACGTTCCTCGTTCTCCGGGGGGCGAGCCTGTACTCCGACGCCATCAGCCACTCCATCTTGCTCGGCATTGTGCTGGTCTATCTGATCAGCGGCGACGTGCATTCGCCTTACCAAGTGGTGGGCGCCGCGCTGGCGGGACTGGCGACCGTGTATTTGAGCGAGCTCCTGGGCGCCTCCAAGCGGGTCAAGCAGGACGCGGCCATCGGGCTTGTGTTCCCTGCGCTGTTTGCCCTGGCGGTGCTGCTCATCAACTTGTACGCCCGGGACGTGCACCTGGACGAACACGCGGTGCTCCTGGGCGAACTGGCTTTTGCTTGGCTGGACGTCGTCCCGGTCGGGAGCCTGGAGGTGCCCCGGTCGCTGTTGACGATGGGCATCATCACCGTGGTAAACGCGCTGTTCGTGACGTTGTTCTACAAGGAGCTCAAACTGGCGGTTTTCGACGCGGGGCTCGCCCACGCGCTCGGCCTAAAGCCGCGGCTTTTGTTCTATGCCCTGCTGCTTTTGACCAGCGTGACGGCGGTCGGGGCGTTTGACGCGGTCGGAGCCATCCTTTTCGTCACCTTCGTGATCGTGCCGCCCGCGGCGGCGTACTTGCTCACCGACCGGCTCTGGCTTGTACTCCTCGGCGGCTGCCTGATCGCGGTGATGAGCAGCGTGCTGGGTTTCCATGCAGCGATGTACCTTGACGTCTCCATAGGCGGCATGATGGCAACTATCACGGGCCTCTTGCTCGCTCTCGCCTTCCTCGCCGGGCCGCGTTACGGCCTGATCGCGCGCTTCCTGCGCCTCAGGCAGCAGCGGGTGCAGGCTCACGTGCGCATGCTGCTCGTACACCTTTACACCCACGAGCACGAAGCCGAAGCCGAGATGGAAAACGTCCCCCGGGCTCTGGAGCACCACCTGCGGTGGTCGCCCCGTTTGAGCCGTGCGGTGACGGCCATCGCCCAGCAGCAGGGCCTCATCACGGTGGAGCCCGCCGGCCAGCGGCTGCACCTGACGGAGCAAGGACGCCGCATGGCGCAAGAGGTGCTCGAGCCGTGGCGGCGGATTTGACTCTATCGCCCGCGGGTTCCCCCGGGTTGCCGGGGCGCCGGCGCGTTTGGTAACATGGGACCACGAAACGCGCCGGCGAAGGAAAGGAGCAGACGGATGCCGACGCCGAGCATCGAAGACTACCTGGAGCGCATTTACGAGCTGGTGGAGGAAAAGGGGTACGCCCGGGTGAGCGACATCGCCTCGTCCCTGGACGTGCAGCCGTCTTCGGTCACCCGCATGCTCCAACGTCTGGATGATCAGGAATTTCTCGTCTACGAAAAGTACCGCGGCCTGGTGCTGACGGCGAAAGGGCAGGAGCTCGGCCGGCGCATCAAGGAGCGGCACCAGCTGCTCGAGGATTTCCTGCGGCTCCTGGGCGTAAACGAAGAGGACGTGCAGCGGGACGTGGAAGGCATCGAGCACCACCTGAGCCCGGGTACGGTTACCGCCATCGAGCATCTCGTCCGCTTCCTGCAATCCCGCGACGACTGGCGCGAAGCCTTCCGGCGGTACCGGCAGGCCCAGGAGCGGGTTTGCGCAAAGGACTGAAACCCCCGGGCCCGGCAAGCGGCGGCGTGGAGCGCCGTGTGTTCCCGAAAGGAGACACCGACCATCGATGCTGTTTCAGCTGACCACCAAGCGGGTTCTCGTGCAAGGCGTCGAGCGGGAGTACACGCTGCTGCCGCACCCCGGCGCGGTCGTCATCTTGGCCGAACACGGCGGGCGCATCGCCCTCATCCGGCAGTTGCGGCCGGCGGTGGACGAGCACCTGTGGGAGCTGCCGGCCGGCACCCGCAATCCCGATGAAGACCCGGCCATGACGGCCATGCGGGAGCTCGAGGAGGAAACCGGCCTGCGGGCCGCGTCGTGGAAGCATCTGGGCGTGTTTTACCCCGCGCCCGGTTACAGCTCGGAAACGATGCACCTCTACCTCGCCCGGGAGTTGACGGAAGGCACACCGAACCCCGACGACGGTGAAGACATTGAGGAGCTGGCGTGGTATTCGCCCAAGGAGCTGGCGGCCATGGTGCGGGACGGGCGGATCCGTGACGCGAAGACCATCGCCGCGTTATACTACTGGCATCTGGAAACCGCAGGCGGCGCTGGCTGATACCCGTTCATTCTGAAGCCGCCGCGCGGTTGGCCTTATGGAGGGTAACGCCATCATGAACCCGAGTGTTGTGCTTAGGCTGTCGCAGCGGGCATCCGCCATGGAACCGTCCCCCACGCTGGCCATGGACGCCAAGGCCAAGGCCATGCGCCGCCAGGGCATCGACGTCATCAGCTTCAGCGTCGGGGAGCCCGACTTTGACACCCCGGCCCACATTCGCGCCGCGGCCGCGGCGGCCATGGAGCAAGGTTTCACCCGCTACACTCCCGCCGGCGGCATCCCGGAGCTCAAAGAAGCGATCCAGGAGAAGCTGGCTCAGGCCAATGGGCTTGAGTACGGGCCGGATCAGATCGTGGTATCCGTCGGCGGCAAGCACGCTCTCTACAACGCCTTCCAGGTGCTGCTTGACCCGGGCGACGAAGTCGTCATTCCCGCGCCCTATTGGGTGAGCTACGCGGAGCAGGTGCGGCTGGCGGACGGCATTCCCGTCATCGTCCCAACCACCGAAGAAACCGGGTTCAAGCTTACTCCCGAGCAGCTGCGGGAGCACCTGACGCCCCGCACCCGGGCCCTGGTGCTCAACAGCCCCTCCAACCCGACAGGCGCCGTGTACAGCCGGGCGGAGCTGGCCGCCCTCCTGGATGTTGTCCTGTCGCACCCGCAGTGCCTCATCATCGCGGACGAAATCTACGAACCCTTCGTCTACGACGGGCACGAGCACGTGAGCATCGCCTCGCTCTCCCCCGAGGCGAAGGCGCGCACGCTGGTCATCAACGGCGTGTCCAAGACGTATGCCATGACCGGCTGGCGCATCGGATACGCCGCGGGGCCCAAGGAGCTCATCCAGGCCATGACGGACCTGCAGAGCCAGAGCACCTCCAACCCGACGTCCATCAGCCAGTGGGCGGCGGTGGCGGCGCTGCGGGGATCCCAGGAACCCGTCAAGGAAATGGTGGCCGCGTTTCTCAAGCGCCGGGACGTCATGCTCGCCGGCTTGCGCAGCCTGCCCGGCGTCACCTGCCAGCAGGCGGGCGGCGCGTTCTACCTGTTCCCGCGGGTGGATGCCCTGTTTGGCAAGCGCTACGGCGACACGCTGATCCGCAACTCGGCGGATCTGGCGATGTTGTTGCTCAACGAAGCCCACGTGGCCCTCGTGCCCGGGTCCGCCTTTGGCTACGAAGGCTACATCCGCTTGTCCTATGCGGCCGGCGACAATCAGATCCGGGCCGGCCTCGAGCGGCTGCGGGCGTTTTGCGAGCAAGTAGCCTGACGGTTTTCGAAGCTATTAGGGCCGCTTTCGATTTCGGCGCCCACCGGGCGCCGCTCTATGCCGGCTCATGAAGCCCGTCACAACCTGGTTGAGCAGGCAGGCACAACGACGTATAATTAAAAGGTGAGGCCTTTGGGCCTCACCTTTTTGCGCGAACGCCTAACCAGACGGAAGGATGATCGACGATGGATCCGGCGCTGCGCTGGACGCTGGGGATCTTTGCGGTGCTGGCAGTCATCGCTGCCTTAGTCCAGGTCTTCGTTAGCCACTGACGCCTTGCTGCCGCTGCCCTCGCCGTCGTTGTCGCCCGACGAGGATCCCCCGGAGCCGCCCGACTTGCGGTAGTCGGTGATGTGGAAACCGGGGCCTTTGAAAATGATGTTGACGTTGCGGCTGATCAGCCGGCGCACCGGCTGGCCGCACGTGGGACACGTGCTCAAGGGTGCGTCGGTGATCGCCTGGAAGTAATCGAACTTGCCGCATTGCTCGCACCGGTATTCGTAGGTGGGCACCGTCCCACACCTCCTTCTGCTTCCCGATGATGAGTGGCGTTTGAGCGCCACAAGGCAAGCCGCACCGAAATTCAATATACGGTGCGGCTTTTGGTATGTCAACGGGCGCCCCGAGGGGCGCCCGCTGGTGCGCTTGAACCGTAATTGCGACTGACGGTGGCGGCTACCGGCGCGGCAGCCAGTCCAAGGGGTTTTCGTTCTCGCCGTTCACGAGCACCTCAAAGTGCACGTGCGGTCCGGTGGAGTTGCCCGTGCTGCCTGCCAGGGCGATGCGCTGGCCCCGCTGCACCTCGTCGCCGACCTTGACCAGCACCCGGGAGTTGTGGGCGTAGCGGGTTTCCACGCCGTTGCCGTGATCGATCGTGACGAGGATCCCGTATGACCCGGCCCAGTCGGCGTACGTCACCTTGCCGGGCGCCGCCGCCAGCACCGGCGTGCCGGTGGGCACCGCGATGTCGACGCCGTAGTGCATCCGGCCCCACCGCGGCCCGAACTGCGACGTCAGGCGCCCATCCACCGGCCACGACAGGCTCGGCACCTGCTGCGTCGTGCGGGAAGCCACCGGCACGGCCGGCGTGTCGCTGCCGCCGCCGATGGCCGGAATGACAAGCTTTTGCCCGACCTGCAGCCCGTTGGGATTGGCCAGGGCGTTGGCCGAGACGATGGCGTCCACGCTGACCTCATACCGCTGGGCGATGTGCCACAGCGTGTCACCGGGTTCCACCACATGCGTGCGCTGTACCCGGGGGGTGATAATGAGTTCCTGCCCGATCGCGAGCCGGTTGGGGTTTTTGAGCTCGTTGAGGGCGATGAGGTCCTCCACCTTCACCCCGTACAAGCGCGCGATAGAGGTTAGCGTCTCGCCCTTTTGCACCACGTGGGTGCGGGCTTCGCCTTCGCGAATGACGAGCTTCTGCCCGACCTGGATACGGCTCGGATCCCTCAGTTCGTTGAGTTGGACGAGGTCGTCGACGCTGACGCCGTACTGCCGGCTAATCTCCCACAGCGTTTCCCCGCGTTTGACGACGTGAAACACGCCGCCCTCGGCCTGGGCGCTGGTCGGCAGCGGCAAAGCTGCGGCGAGGGTCAAGCCTGCCGCCAGCACCAGGTGCAGCCGTCGCCGGGCCCTCTTCTGTTCGGTATCGTGGAACCCCATGGTATCCCCCACAAACTTCGGCGCACCCCGCGGCAGGACATGAGACTTCCTAATTCCTTCCACGATGGCCGCCAGATTTCCTGCCGTAGTGTGCCCGGATTGCCGTCTATTCACTCACCAGGGAACCAACGGCGGCGCGCACGGCCGGGCGGCATTCCTCGGGCACATACAGGTTGACCGCCGCGAGCCGCTGGCTGGCCAAAGACCGGATGAGCGGCGACAGCTGCGAGATCTCCACCGGGGGTCCACCGTCCACGGCGACCAAAATAGGCTGCCCTGCCCCTCCGTGGACGTAAGGGTCGTAGGGGATGTTCGCGGCCGAGTCAAAGAGACAATAGCTTTCGGGCGGAAAGCCCGCACGCTGCACGATGTCCTGCGCGATCGGCAGGGCGTCAGGCGCGAGGCCGGGCACCGGCGCCGGGAATACGGGTTTCAAGAGGCGGCGGGCAAGGAAGCGCCGGCTCAAATCCGAGAGCACGGGGTCGGCCGCATCGGCCCACGTCTTGAGAGCCACCAACAGGTCCGTGTCGTCGACCCGCAGGTAGTCGTCAAGCGACGGCTGGCCCTGCCAAAGCCGGGCCAGCCGCCCGGCCGCCCCGGACACCTCCGGGTGGCTTTGCGCGCGCCTTAGGATCGCCCGCAGCAGCACTTCCTGCCCGCGGGTCGTCTTGTGCAGGTAGACCCGCCAGTACATGAAGTAGCGGGAGAGGACGTATTCCTCGGCGGCCTGCAGGCCCTTGTGGCGGATGACGACCCGTTCGCCGTCGAGGCTCACCGTGTGCAAAATGCGATCCAGCTGAAACCGGCCGTAGTCGGCGCCCGTGTAGAGCGCGTCCCGCAACAGGTAGTCCATGCGATCGACGTCCAACTGGCTGGAAACGAGGCTGCTGATCCACGCCGGGCGAGCCCGACCGGCGATGGCGCCGGCCACTTTGCCGGGCAAGGCGGGGTCGATTTCCCGTAGGCGGCGGTGGATCTCGGTGTCCTCCAAAAGAACGCGGGTTGTCCACGCCTCGTGGTCGATGCCGGGGGTGAGAATTCCCTCCAGGGCGTGGGACAGGGGGCCGTGGCCGACGTCGTGCAGGAGCGCTGCGGCCTTGGCCAGCACCGCGGCCTCCGGGTCCACCGGGCCCACGGCTTCGTGAAACCGGCGCAGGATGCGCTCCATGATGTAGAAGGCGCCCAGGCTGTGACCAAAGCGGGTATGCTCGGCCCCGTGGTAGGTCCCAAAGGAGGCGCCCAGCTGGCGAATGCGGCGAAGGCGCTGGAACTCAAGGGTGTCGATGAGCCGCAGGAGCCATTGTTCCCGCACGAGGATGATCCCGTGGACCGGGTCCATAAAGGCCTTCTCCATCGATCACCCTCCCGAGTGCGCTCAGGCTCCTCGCCCCGGCACGCCTGAGGCCGCCCTACATCGCCATCCCGCCATTGGGGCTGATGACCTGACCGGTCAAATACGCCGCGGCGGGTGAGGCTAGATACACCACGGCGGCCGCCACTTCCTCCGGCCTGCCGAGCCGGCCCAAGGGGATCGAATCCGCAAGTTCGGCCAACTCTTCGCCGGACAGTCCCGCCAGCATGTCGGTTTCGATCGCGCCCGGTGCCACGGCGTTGACGGTGATACCCGCCCGGCTGACTTCTTTGGCCAGCGCCCGGGTGAAGCCGATGAGGCCCGCCTTGGCGGTCGAATAGGCCACCTCGTTGGCCGCGCCGACTTGGCCCCACACCGAGCTAATGTTGATGATGCGCCCGCGCCCGGCGCGAATCATATGAGGCAGCGCCGCCTGGCTGCAGTTGAACGCTCCCCGCAAGTGCACCGCCATCACCGCGTCCCACTCGTCCACGGACATGTCCAAAAGCAGCCGGTACATGGCCACACCCGCGTTGTTGACGAGAATGTCCAGCCGGCCCCACCGGTCGATAGCCGAGGCCACCAGCGACCGGGCCGCCGCCGGATCGGTCACGTCGGCCCGGACCGCGACGGCGTCGGCGCCCAGCTCCCGGATGGTTCGCACCACGCCGGCCGCCGCCTCGGCCTGCTCGCGGTAGTTGACGACCACCGCGGCCCCTTCCCGGGCCAGCGCCACGGCGATAGCCCGCCCGATGCCCCGGGCCGCCCCGGTAACGATGGCCGCCTGGCCTGCCAGCTGCCCGCCTTGCACCGAGTGCCGCTCCTCCCGCGCCTGTCAGTCGTCGATGCGGCCCGCCCGCAGCACCTCCAGCAGGTGCTCGTGGACCCGCCCGTTGCTGGCCAGCACCCGCGGGTTGTACAGGTCCACGGGACCGCCCGTCATGTCCGTCACAACCCCGCCCGCCTCCCGGACGAGCAAGATCCCGGCGGCCACGTCCCACGCGTGGTTGCTGAGGTCCCAGTAGGCGTCCAGCGCGCCTTGGGCCACGTAGGCCAGGTCGACCGCGGCTGCGCCCAAAAGCCGCACGCCGCGGGTGCGGCGCACGAACGCTTCAATATGATCAAGGTTCGTCGGCCGGCCCGGCGACAGATCATGGGGAAAACCCGTCACCAGCAGGCAGTCGTCGAGCCGCTCCGCCGTGGAGACCGCGAGCCGGCGCCCGTTGCAGAACGCGCCTTCACCCCGCACGGCGGTATAGGTTTGCCCCAGCGCCGGCATGTGCACGACGCCGACGAGCAGCTCCTGCCCCTCGCCCTCGAGCGCCAGCGACACCGCGAAATGGGGCAGACCGTGGGCGAAATTGGTCGTGCCGTCGAGCGGGTCGACGATCCAGCGAAAGCCGCTTGTTCCCTCCTGCTCGCCTTCCTCCTCGCCCAGCAGCCCGTGCTCCGGAAACGCCTCCCGGAGCTTTCTCCGGATGGCCGCCTCGGCGCGCCGGTCGGCTTCCGTCACAAGGTCCCGGAAACCGTCTTTGCGCTGCACGGTTACGTGGCCGCGGTGGGCCATGAGAATCTCGCCGGCTTCATGCGCCGCCTGCACCGCGACCTCAAGATACCGCTTCAGTTGTTCCGTCAACGGCTTGTCCTCCCCGCCCGCCGGCTCGCCCCCGGATCGCCTGGACCTTGAATCGCCTGCCAGATGCGGATCAGCGCGAGCGTCAGGAAAAACGCGCCCGCCGCCCGCACACCCAGCAGCAGGAACGGGTTGACACCCAGCGGGACGAACACGAGCGTGTCCTCAAAGATGGCATGGCACGGCGCCAGCAGCGCCGTCAAGACATAGGCTTCATGGCGCGTGATACGGCCTTCCCGGGCGCTTTCGATGATGAGGCCGCTGCCATAAGAAAGGCCGAGCACCGCTCCCGCCGCCAGTGGAAAGGCAGCCTGCCCCGAGAGCCCAAGCCGCCCGACACCCGGGGCAAGGCGGTCGGCCAGCCGGTCAAACACCCGCCACTCCCGCAAGTATTCGACGACCACCATGAGGGGGATCACGATCATCGCGATGGACAGCACCGTCCCCCCGGCGCCACGTACCGCCTCCCACAGCGCCCCCAGGATACCCATTCGCGTCACACCTTCCAAACCAGGTGTATGATCAGGGCCAGCGCAAAGGCCAAGCCGAGCCGGATCCCCAGGGAAAACCACGCCGACACGCCGATTTGCCGCGTCACCGCGGTTTCCATGGGGAGGTTGTGGGCGGTGCTCAGGATGACCGCGATGATGGTCGCTTCCTTTACGCCGAGCTCAAGGGGCACCAGCGCCCCGATGGCGGTGTACAGGTTCATCACCAGTCCCAGCACAAGCGGCAGCGCGGCCTCCCCCGGCAAGCCGATAACCTGAAGCAGCGGCGCGGCCAGCCGGCCGATGATGTCGAGCACGGGCGTTTTCGCGAGGAAGTAGACGACGATGTAGGTGGGCACGACGGCCTTGGCCAGAATCCAAGTAGTCTGCAAGCCCTTGCGCAGGCCGCGGGCCAACGGTTGCGCGCTGGCGATCATCGGTGGCAGTCGACTCCTCTGGCCTTGGACCGTGGACGGAAAGACCGCGCCAGGTAGGGCCGCGGTCGGCCGGACGGGGATTTGCTAAGCCAAATAGCTGGCTATCCTGTACAGTAAGTATAGTCTGCCAAGGGTTGCCAGTCAACGACCGCGCTACAGCGCCGTATCCCCCGCTTTGCGGGTGGCGCCGCCCCGCTTACGCGCGGTACACTGGCGCCACCACCGCCCGCCAGCCCATCGCCATGCGGAGGCGAAACCGATGCGCTTGACCTCGTCTGTGCCGAAGAAGCGGCAGGCCATCGCGCTTCTGGCGGCGCTGGCCATCCTCACGGCAGGATGCGGTTCTCCCTTTCCGGCTCTCGCGCCGCCCGCCACCGGCAGCCTGACCATCACGGCGCGGCTGCCCGTGAGCACGGCAGCAGGCCATGGGGAGGCCGCGAGTGCGCCCTCTTCCGAATTCGGCGCCGCGAAAGCTTCCGTCGCCAAGGCGGCCGCGGTCGCGCCCATGGGGCAAATGGCGACTCTTGCGGCGGCCTATGAGCTTGAAGTCACCCTGACCCAGGACAAGCTGCAGGTCCAGGAAAGGCGCGCCGTGAGCGGCGACACCGTGTCCCTCACCATCGACAACCTCTACGTCGGCCGCTGGCAGCTTGAGCTCGTCGTGCGGGACGGCGCGGGTCAAGGCCTGTACTCAGGCTCCGGAAGCGTCTGGGTCAGCGAGGGTGCGACGAGCACCGTCACCGTGCCGCTGAGCCCGTACCCGGGAACCCTCGACCTGACCGTGGACATCGGGGGCCTTTCCCTGGAGCAGGAATCGTACAAAGCGCGGCTCGTCGTCAGCCCGGGCGAATCGTACAACATGGACCGCATCGAGGGAACGGCGCTTTTCCAGACCCGGGTCAACCTCGCGCCCGGCAGCTATGACTTCAAGATCGACTTCTACACCGACAGCTTCCACACATACAAGCTCATCTACGCCGGCTACTGGATGCCGCTCGCCATCGAACCGGGCAAGACCGTGGCCGTATACTGGCGGCCGGCCACCGGCGCCGTCGTCGTCGAAACCGAACCCGCGGAGCCCCCGCCGGCCCCGAGTGCGGTCACGGCGGACTGGGAGGGCGATGCCATCGTCCTAGCGTGGGACGCCGTCACGCAAGGGGATGTCGTCGCGTACCGGGTGTATCGCCGTGTCGGACCGCTGGCCCGTTATGAGCTGCTCGCGGAGGTCGACGCCTGGACGACGACCCTCGTCGACGCGCCGCCTGAGGACATCGACGGCCCGGACAACGGCCGCAGCGTGTCCTACGTCGTGACCGCGATGGGCGCTAGCGGCAAGGAGTCATACCGCAGTCCCGAAGCCATCGTCATCGTTCCTTAATCCCGAAACTGTCGTCATCGTTCCTGGACCCGGCGGGCCGCGGCCGGCGGTGCGGCAGGGTGTTGTTGAGCTTCAGGCGGCCTGGAGAAGCAGATTGCACACCAGCGCCGCCGCGGCGGCACCGGTCAACGTAGCACAGAAGTTCACGACGTCGTTGCTGACGCCCGGCCAGCCGCCGGCCCAACGGGTCCGGGTGCCGCAGCGGTGCACGGGAGACTCCGCGTCGCGGTTGCAGGCCGGGCAGAAATACCGGGCCTGGATAGTCGCACCAAGGATGCTGTCAACGACCATACCCAGGATTCCACCCGCAGCGGCGCTGAGGGCGACGGAAATCCGGCCTGCGGCAACGGCCAAGGCGCCCGTCCCCGGCCCCACGGCGGAGATGGCCGCGACCAGCAGCGCGCCGGCGACCCCGGCCAGCGTGCCGGGCAGCGACACCGCTCCTGACCGTCCCGGCGGGGCCGGCGCGCCGGTGGTGATCAGGACGGTCCGACGGGCGAGGACGCCGAACTCCGTCGCCCACGTATCAGCGGTCGCGGCGGCGATGGCGCCGGCGTACGCGGTCCACCACAGGGGCTCGGGCCAGACGGTCCCCGCGACGATGGCCATGGCGGCCACACCCCCGTTGGCCATCACTTGGCCGGCTCGCCGGCCCTGGTGGTCCGCGTGGTCCAGTTGCTCGGACTTGCGTCCCTTATGCCAGCGGCTTAAGGCGCTGCCGGTGACGAAGAAAAACAGCAAGGGCAGTGCCGCTACGGCACCGCCCCAGCCAAAGATGACGCCGCCCACGGCGGCGGCCGCCGCGGCGCCGCCCGGGGGGAGCGCCCCCAAGCGCCACGCGGCGAGGCCCACCGCGGCCGCCGCTAAGAGGCCCCACGGCAACCCGGGGCCTAAAGCCATCAGTTGTCCCACCCGCTGCGGTCGGAACCCTTGAAGCTCCCGGACACAGCTGTTTCTTGCCCCTGCCGCTCGACCGCGGTCTTGCGGGCCGCGGCTCGCAGCGCGGTGTACTCCGGGTCCTTGAAGTACTGGCTCCCGACGGTGCCCGTTCTCCCGGCGTACTTCGTATACCGTTTCGCCTGGTACGGCAGCTGCGACGGTTCGCTCAAGAGGAAGAAGCACAGCTGGGCGATGCGCAAGCCCGCGTACAGCGGCAGCGGCACTTGGCCGGAGTTTTTCAACTCAAAGGTGAGCGCCCCGCTGAATCCCGGATCCACGAAACCGGCCGTGGCATGTACCTCAAGGCCGAGGCGGCCCCACGTGCTGCGACCCTCAAGCCGCGCCGCGATGTCGTAGGGCAAGCGGATAAACTCCAAGGTACTGGCCAGGGCAAACTCCCCCGGGTGCAGCACGAACGGTTCGCCGGGCTGAGTCACGATGCTTTCGGTGTAGCGGGAGACGTCGGCTTCGATCTCCGCCGGATCCTTCAAGGGGTCCAAGTGGGTCAGGCGAGACGTGCGCACTACCTTGAAATCCGGGCCGAGCCGCACATCCAGCGAGCTTGGGCCAAACTGCTGCTCCGGCGCGAGCAGCGGCGTGATGACGAGCCGCTTGTCGGCATCGGGCGAGAGGAGCCGCTCCAAGATCTGGCGTTCGTTGAGGATCACCCGATCGCCCCCTCGGCCGCGTAAAAACGGTGAATCGCCGCCACGTCCAGCGAGCGGCACAAAAGGTCGTCCAGTCCGTCTACCAGGGCGCGCATGCGTCCCCACGGGTCACCGGCGTCCTGGCCCGCGCCCGAGGCTAGGGCCAAAAGCTCGGCGGCCGCCCGGGTGTACCAATAGATCCACCCGGCCGTGAGGATCTCCGCCGGCTGGGCGGGTTCATCCTTGACGACGGCCAGCTGCTGGTAAATGGGCGCCCCGGGGTCAGCCTCGGTCCCGCGGCGGTAGCCGCTGATGAGCACGCCGTCCGCCAGCATACTGACCAGCTGCCACGGGGTGCCGCTGCCGCCCGCTTCCGGCCGCGGCAAGCGCTCCTCACCCCTCTGCCACAAGGCGCGGGCGGCCGCAGCATCAGCGGCAAACAACGCTTCCGCCCGGGCAAAGGTGAGCGCTGCCCCAAGGGCCTCGGCAAGAGCGCCGGCCCGCCCCTCATAACCGCCGACGGCCGCCCCCTGCAGGGCCACCAGCGGCCACATGAGCGGGTTTTTGGCCTCCGCCAGCGGGATGACGGCCACGGGCCGCGACGGCGCAGTCTCCAACGAGGGCCAGCGCAGTTGCGGTACGCCGGCCACCACCACGTCTCCATCCCAGGCAGGCCCGAGCAAATCCTTCAGCAGCCCGGCGATGCCGGCCGGCAACGGCACGCGGGGCAGATACGCCAATTGCTCGTGCAAGACCGCCAGTGTGTCGAACAAGTCCTCCGGTCCCTGGCCGGCAAAGACCGCCGCGCGCACCTCGGCTCGCAGCGCTGCGGCCAGGCGCGCCTCGGCCCGGGTCGCGGCCGCCGCCGCCTCCTGCAGCTGCCGGTCAAGCCGGCACGCAAGCCCAATGGCCCGCGCCCGCCGCGCCTCGTCCCAGGCGACCGGCTTCCAGTCCGTATCCCAGGTTGCCACGGTCGCTTCCCCTCAATCCTGACCGCCGCAGCACGCGCCGCGGCGTGATTCTCAGGCAAAATTCGGGAGCAAGCGGCATTGTCCTCCCCCGTTGGTTAGGCAGGAGTGTCCCCCGCGGGACCGTACAGATCCCCCGAGAAGGAGGGCGCACAATGGTCGAGGAGCTCATGCAGCGGTATTGGGACATGGCCATGGAGAGCGGGCCGGATCTGGAAGGCTTCCTGCAGCGGGTCGTGCAGGGGGAGTTTGGCGAGGTGAGCCGCGCGGACATAACCGCGTTTTTGCGGGAAGTGGAAGCGATCACCGTGGCCAACATCGAGACAAAGGCCGGCGAAGGCGGGGCGTTTGCCAGCATGCGAGACCAGGTGATTCAGGAAACTCGCTTGCAAATCAACGAGCTGATCAACAAGTACGGGCAGGCCTAAGCGCCCCGGGCGGAAGGCGTAGCCACAGTGCGGGGCGGGCGCAGCCGCCGTGCGGTGAGGGCGGCCCCGCCGTCCGGGAAGGGCGCAGGGGCGTCAACTGCGCGGCAACACCAGTTCGACCAGCGAGCGGATTTCGTCCGGCAAGACGGCCACCGGATGAGACCCTTCGGGGGACACCCCGGTGAAAACGAGCCCCCACCACTGCAGCCGATCGGCGACGCCGGTTGGTTCGCCGGCGTGCGCATCGAATGCGTCGGCGGTCGAACCCCCAAAGCGCTGGCAAAGCTCCGCGTAGGGCGCGACACCGCCCTGCTCATGGAGCCACATGACGGCGTTCCGGTCCACCCGGCGAAGCTGCCCCCACACCCACGGCAGCCGGCCGGATAGGGCCAGCCACACCTCATCGATGAGCTCGGCCTTGCGCAGCTTTGACGGCGCCCGAACGCGCAGGCGCCGCGCAAGGTCGGCCAGCTGCGCCAGGGTCAACCGCGCGAGCGCGTCCTTCCAGCTCAGATCCGGTTGGATCGGCCGCCAACGCGCGCGGGCGCCCGCCCGCCCCGACCAGGCGGCCTTTCTGTCTGCTTTGCCCGTTGAGTCCGTTCTGGTGGACGCAAGTCGCCCCCGTTCCAGCGCCACTTGCGCCGAAAGGCCGTAGTAGACGACCCAAAGCTCCCGGGGCAACTTGTCCCGATCCACACGGCTCAGGACCTCCCGGGCCTCGCCGAGCCGCTCCTGCTCGGCCAGCAGGACCGCGACATGCAGCAAGATGACGGGGTCGCCCGGCTCCTCCTGTAGCGCGCGGTTGAGCACCTCCTCGGCCTGCTGACACCGGCCCGACCGCAGGTAGATGCTGGCCAGACTCACCAAGGCCGGCACAAAACTAGGGTTCACATCCAGCACCCGCCGGTAATTTTCCTCGGCGGTCTGGGTGTCCCCGCGATCGCGGGCTTCAAGCGCCCGCTCGTACCACCCGGCGGCTTCCCGCGGCAAGTATGCCGAACGTTTTTGGCGGATAACGACCTCCCGCAGGGCACCGTTGATGTGCATCTCGAGGGGTTCGTCCTCATCGACTAGCCCCCGCTCCACCAGCCAGGCGCCGGCTTCCATCTTGAGCCAGTCGGGCAAGTCCGGGTCGCGCACGATCCGAAGGAGAAAAGCCGCGACCCATGCGTCGTCCAGCTGGCTCAGCACATCCAGGGCGGCCGCTCTCGCCTCCTCGTCCAACCCCTCCCAGAGCGTTCGCAACGCCGCGGCCCGCATGCAGCCCGGCGGGTCGCCGTCCGCTTCCAAGGGCAGCTCCAGCTCAATCCGGTAGTCGAGGGAGAGCGGGGGAACCCGGCCGCTCTCCACCAGATCAACGGCAAAGAGGAACGAGGCGACAATATCGTCAAGCTCAGGCCGCAGCCCGCCGGCGGCCCGCCACAGCCAGCGGGCTTCCCGCCACCGTTCCAGGTTGAAGGCGA
>ERZ777003.991-NODE-991-length-48352-cov-15.053357_pt1 | contig 48352 bp, 35 predicted proteins | sample MGYA00374956_ERZ777003 | MGnify/ENA primary metagenome ERZ777003 (study PRJEB29302, sample SAMN06268252) | bioreactor metagenome | isolation source: Joint BioEnergy Institute, California, USA | place: USA:Joint BioEnergy Institute, California, USA | collected...
CGAGAGCGGCCCATCCGCAGAAGCAGAGACAGCGTCCGCGAACGGCCTGCGGCCCTCCACACCTCCCTGCCAGCGCGGGCGGCCCATCCGCAGAAGCAGAGACAGCATCCGCGAACGGCCTGCGGCCTTTCACTTCCTCCCTGCGAGGGTGACTCGACCGCGGAGCTCGTGTCACAAAAAAGCATAATGCGTAATGCGTAAGTCCTGGATGGTTACGCGTTACGCATTATGCATTGTGCAGTACGTAGATGCCTTCCTACTTCTTCTTCGCCGCCTGGCCCTTTCCGCGCTGGGCCTGCTTGCCCGCCTTGCCCGGCTTGCCGCCGTTCGGCGCGCCGGCCGCCGGAGGCGCCTGTCGGCCACGCGGCGCCGATGTGCCGCCGGCGAGCTGCGCCGAGACGGAGGGCGCCTCGCGCTGCGGCGCGCCCCCGCCGGCCTGCAGGATCGCGATCAGCTCGTCGACCCGGTCGATGTGGCACTGCTTGAACTTCTTGCCGCTCCCGCACGGGCACAGGTCGTTGCGGCCGGGGAGCTGGACGGCGTAGCGCACGGTGCGCGCGGCGCGCGCCTGATCCTGGCTCATGCCGGCGCGCTGGGCCGCCTGCAGGCGCTGGCGCTGCTCGGCCTCCACCTGGCGCAGGTGCTGCTCGTACTGGAACGAGACCGGGATGATCTGGTAGGCGATGTCGCGCTGGATGTTGGCCTTCAGCTCATCGAACATCGCGTAGGCATGGCGCTGGTACTCGACCAGCGGGTCGCGCTGGGCGATCGCCTGCAGGCCGATCTCCTGGCGCAGGTCCTCCATGCCCGTGAGGTAGTCGACCCACTGGCGGTCGATCGCGCCGAGCATCATGCGCCGCTCGACGTAGCGCATGTTCTCCTCGCCGATCGCCTGCTCGCGCTCCTCGTAGACCTTCTCGATCGCCTCGACCAGCAGGTCCTCGACCTCCTGGCGCGAGAGGGACTCGATCCGCTCGACGGTGATGTCCTCCGGCAGGGGCGGGCAGATCGCCCGCACGCCGCGCAGGAGCGCCTCGGGGTCCCACTCCTCGAAGTCCTCGTCGCGCCCCTTGCCCTCCGGCAGGTAGCGGTCCACCAGCGCGCCGACCTCCTCGGCGATCATGTCCAGGATCCGCTCGCGCATATTCTGGCCCTCCAGAATCGCGCGGCGGTCGGCGTAGATCACCGAGCGCTGCTTGTTCATCACGTCGTCGAACTCGACGGTGTGCTTGCGCAGGTCGAAGTTATACCCCTCGACGCGGGTCTGGGCGCCCTCGATCGAGCGGTTGATCAGCCCGGCCTCGATCGGCACGCTGTCGTCCACGCCGAGCCGCTCCATCAGCCCCTTGACGCGGTCCATCGGGCCGAAGCGGCGCATCAGGTCATCCTCGAGCGAGAGGAAGAAGCGCGACGAGCCCGGGTCGCCCTGGCGGCCAGCGCGGCCGCGCAGCTGGTTGTCGATCCGGCGCGCCTCGTGCCGCTCGGTGCCGATGATGTGCAGCCCGCCGAGCTGCCGGACCTCCTCGCGCTCCGCCTCGGTGATCCGCTTCGCCTCGGCCAGCGCCTCCGCCCGCTGCTCGGGGGTGGCCTGCTCCAGCGAGATGCCCCGCTGCGCCAGGATCTCCTCGACCAGGCCGTCCGGGTTGCCGCCGAGCAGGATGTCGGTGCCGCGGCCGGCCATGTTGGTGGCGATCGTCACCGCGCCCTTGCGCCCGGCCTGGGCGACGATGCGCGCCTCCTGCTCGTGGTACTTGGCGTTCAGCACCTGGTGCTTGATGCCGTGCTGGCTGAGCAGGCGGCTGAGGCGCTCCGAGGTCTCGACCGAGGTGGTGCCGATCAGCACCGGCCGGCCGATCGCCTGCATCTCCTGGACCTCGCGCACCACCGCGTCGAACTTGGCCTTCTCCGTGCGGTAGATCTGGTCGTCCATGTCCTTGCGGATCATCGGGCGGTGAGTGGGGATGACGACCACGTCCAGGTTGTAGATCTTCGACAGCTCCTCCCGCTCGGTGTAGGCGGTGCCGGTCATGCCGGCGAGCTTCTTGTACATGCGGAAGAAGTTCTGGAAGGTGATCGTCGCCAGGGTGACGTTCTCCTGGCGCGTGCGCACGCCCTCCTTGGCCTCCACCGCCTGGTGCAGCCCGTCCGACCAGCGGCGGCCGGGCATCTTGCGCCCGGTGAACTCGTCGACGATCACCACCTCGCCGTCCGGCTCGACGATGTAGTCCTTATCGCGGTGGTAGAGGAACTGCGCCCGCAGCGCGTTGTCGAGGAAGTGCGTCAGCTGGTAGTGCTGCGGGTCGTACAGGCTCTCGCCCTCGGGGAGGCGCAGCATGCGCTCGACCTTGTGGATGCCCTGGTCGGTGATCTGGATCGACTTGGTGCGCGGGTCGATCAGGAAGTCCCCCTCGGGGTCCTCGATCATCTCCTTCTTGATCTGCTCGGGCGTGTAGGGGCTGGGCTTGAGGTTGCGGACGATCTGGGCGAAGCGCTTGTACTCGTCGCTGCTCTCCTGGGCCGGGCCGGAGATGATCAGCGGCGTGCGCGCCTCGTCGATCAGGATGTTGTCCACCTCGTCCACGATCGCGTAGTGCAGCTCACGCTGGACGAGCTGGCTCATATCCCAGGCCATGTTGTCGCGCAGGTAGTCGAACCCGAACTCGTTGTTGGTGCCGTAGGTGATATCCGCCTCGTAGGCCTCGCGGCGGGTGCACGGCCGCCAGTGCACCAGCCGCTGGTCCTCCTGGTTGGCCTTCGGGTCAACGTAGTCCGGGTCGTACAGCGCCGAGTAGTCGTGGGCGATCATGCCGACGCTCATGCCGAGCATGCGGTAGATCGGCCCCATCCAGCCCGCGCCGACCTTGGCGAGGTAGTCGTTGACGGTGACCAGGTGGACGCCCTTGCCCTCCAGGGCGTTCAGGTACAGCGGCAGCGTGGCGACGAGGGTCTTGCCCTCGCCGGTCTTCATCTCGGCGATCTTGCCCTGGTGCAGCACGATGCCGCCGATCAGCTGGACGTCGTAGTGGCGCAGGCCGATGGTGCGCCGCGCGGCCTCGCGCACGGCCGCGAACGCCTCAGGCAGCAGGTCGTCGAGCGTCTCGCCCTCGGCCAGGCGCTGCTTGAACTCCGCGGTCTTCGCGCTGAGCTGCTCGTCGGTGAGCGCCTGGAACTCGGGCTCCAGCTCGTTGATCTCGCGCACGATCGGCTCGATCTGCTTGATGGCGCGGTCGTTGCTGTCGCCAAATATCTTCTTGACAAAGTTGAACATCTACACTCTCCTCCAGCAACGCACCCCTCTCAGCGCCGGCGCGCGAGGAGCTGCGTGGGGTCGCTTCATTATAGCATACGGCCCTGCGGGCGTCTGCCCCGGAGCCGCGCTCTGCACCGGCCGCGCCGCCGCAGGGCGCTGTGCTACAATGGGCGCGTGGCGCAGAGGCGGCAGCAGGAGCTCGACATGACCGTAACCACCGCACGCCCGACCCTCACCCCGCGCTCGCTCGGCGCCGGGCGGCTCCCGCCGGGCGGCCCCGAGGTGACGCTGCGCCCGCTCTGGTTCCCCGCCACTGTGCCGGCGGCCGAGCGCTTCGCCGGCGCTTCAGAGACCATCGCCTAGCCTATGCCCAGCCCTCGCCTGACTCTCGCCGTGGCCCTCGGCAAAGCCGCCGGCGTCGCCAGCCGCGCCCTCCGCCTCGGCGGCGGCACGAACCTCCCCGGCCTCGTGGCGCGCCGCATCGACCCGAGCGCCCTCCGCAGCCTGGCCGCCGCGCTGCCCGAGGGCGTCGCGCTGGTGGCGGGCACCAACGGCAAGACCACCACCACGCGCATGATCGCCGCCGCGCTCGCCGCCGCCGGGCGCCCTCCGCTCCACAACCGCGCCGGCGCGAACCTGGTGAGCGGCATCACCGCGACCATGCTGGCCGGCAGCTCGCTGGCCGGCCGGCCGGCGGCCGCGATCGGCCTGTTCGAGACCGACGAGGCGGCCTTCCCACAGGCGGCCGACGAGACCCGCCCGCGCCTGGTGCTGCTCCACAACCTGTTCCGCGACCAGCTCGACCGCTACGGCGAGGTGGACACGATCGCCGCCGCGTGGCGCGCGTCGCTGGAGCGGCTGCCCGCCGGCTCGACGCTGCTGCTCAACGCCGACGACCCGGCGGTGGCGGCGCTCGGCGCGGGGCTCGCGGCGCACGTGCGCTACTACGGCCTCGAGGACACCCGCCACGCCGCCGGCTCGGCCGCGCACACGGCGGACTCGCAGTTCTGCCGGGGCTGCGGCGCGCCCTACGCCTTCAGCGCCCGGTTCTACGCCCACGTCGGCCACTACGCCTGCCCGCGCTGCGGCCACGCCCGGCCCGCGCCCCACTACCGGCTCGAGCGGCTCGAGCTGCTCGGCGCCGAGGCGAGCGTGCTGCACATCACCTTCCCCGGCGGCGCGATGGAGCTGCACCTGCCGCTGCCCGGCCTCTACAACGCCGTCAACGCCCTCGCGGCCGCGGCCGCGGCGATCGAGCTGGGGGTGCCGCCGGCCCAGACGCGCGACACCCTCGAGCGCTTCAGCGCCGCGTTCGGCCGCCTCGAGCGCGTGGACGCCGCCGGCAGGCCCCTGCTGATCGCGCTGATCAAGAACCCGGTGGGCGCCAGCGAGACGGTGCGGATGCTGGTCGGATCGGGCGCCCCCGACCTCCACCTCCTCGTCCTGATCAACGACCGCGACGCCGACGGGACCGACGTCTCCTGGCTGTGGGACGCCGATTTCGAGCGGCTCGCCGGGCGCGTCGCCCACGCCACGGTCGGCGGGACGCGCGCGGCGGATATGGCGGTGCGCCTGAAGTACGCCGGGGTCGACCCGGCGCGCATCGCCGTCGAGCCGGACCTCGCGCGCGCGCTCGACGCGGCCCTGGGGCGCCTGCCGGCCGGCCAGACGCTCTACGCGCTGCCGACCTACACCGCCATGCTGGACCTGCGGGCGGAGCTGGTCCGGCGCGGGTGGGCCAGGCCGTTCTGGGAGGACTAGGGCGCGGGAACGAACCAGCGGCCGCCGGCGTCATGGGGGAGAACCGGTAGCGGATGCCCCACATGACGCAGGAGGACGCGATGAACCCGCAGATGCCCCGATGGAAGACCCTGCTGGCCGCGCTGGTGCTGCCGCCGCTGCTCGCGGCGTGCGGCGGGGCCGTGGCCACCGCCCCCGCCGCGCTCTCGGTCGAGGCCGAGCAGCCGGCGGCCGTCGCCATCCCCGAAGCGCGAGCGCCGTCCGACCCGGCGGTGCTGCGGCCGCCCGCCCCCGCGGCGACAGCGGCCGTGGCCTGGGCCGACGCCGAGGAGGCCGCGGGCGCGCCGCGTCCCCCTGGGCCGGAGCGGCCCGCCCCGCCGCCCCACGTGGACCGGGCGCAGGTGCAGCCGATCAAAGCCGGCGAGACCGACGACAACCTCAACTTCGAGGACTACGCCGCCTACCTGCGCTCCGCCCGCGGCCTCGGCGCGCCGCTCGACGTCAGCGAGCGCTACATCATCACCGTCCTGAACGAGCAGCAGCAGCCGGTGCTCGACGCGCGCGTGCGGGTGTTCGAGGGGCAGACGGCGGTGTTCGAGGGCCGCACCTACGCCGGCGGGCGCACCATCCTGTTCCCGCGCGCCCTCGGCGTCTCGCAGAACAGCTCCGAGCTGCGCGTGACGCTGGAGAAGGGCAACAGCGTCGCCGAGGGCGTGCTCCGGCGCGGCCAGGGCCTCGAGCAGAGCTTCGTGCTGCGCGGGGCCGAGGCGCTGCCGCAGCACCCGCGGCTCGATGTCCTGTTCCTGCTCGATGCCACCGGCAGCATGGGCGACGAGATCAGCCGCATCCAGATGACGATCGCCGACATCGCCGCGCGCATCGACCGCATCGCGCCGCGCCCGGAGCTGCGCCTCGCGCTGGTCGCCTACCGCGACCGCGAGGACGAGTACGTGACCCGGGTGTACGCGGACTTCACGCCCGACGTCGCCTCCTTCCGCGAGGCGCTGCTCCAGGTGGAGGCCGACGGCGGCGGCGACACCCCCGAGGACCTCAACGAGGGGCTGCGCGTCGCGCTGCAGGAGCTGGCCTGGGCCGACGACGCGGTGCGGCTGACCTTCCTGGTCGCCGATGCGCCGCCGCACATGGACTACGGGCAGCAGTGGACCTACCTCGACGGCGCGCGCGAGGCGGTCGCCCAGGGCATCAAGATCTACCCCATCGCCGCCAGCAACACCGACGCGCAGGCCGAGTACGTGTTCCGCCAGCTGGCGCAGCAGACGCTGGCGCGCTTCATCTTCCTCACCTACCAGCCCGGCCAGAACGGCGGCGCCCCGGGCGAGACGACCACCATGCACGTCGACCCGGACGAGTTCACCGTCGAGCGGCTCGACGATCTGGTGGTGCGCGTCGTCGAGCGCGAGCTGGCCGAGGCGCACGGCGCGCGCTGACCTCGATCCGGCATATCCTCGTGGCAACGCGGCGGGGGCGACCCACAATCGCCTCTGCCGCCGCGCCGCTTCTTGCCCGCTGCGCGAAATGGAGGCCGGCTGCGGCCCGGCCGCCTTCCCGAAACCCCGCTCTGCCCGTCCGGCGGGCGTTGTGCGCAGCCGGGCGCGCCAGCCTACCGGCGCCTGCTGCTGGAGGATGCCCCAGCCCAGTTGGGCTTCGCCCCGGCCCGCCTGTGGCCCGAATCTCCCTGTTTCCGCTGCCCTAGCGCCCCTGCGCACCTTCTCAGGAGAGCGGGCGGCCGCCCGCAGGGCTCGTGTTATGCGCATGTCTTATCCAGCGGTGGGGTCTGGGGAGGCTCCGCCTCCCCAGAATGGCCTACCCATCCCCCGTAAGGCGGGCGAGCGGTGCAACCGCGAGCTTACATTATGTAACGGTACTAGCCCGAGATAGTACCAACAGATATATTGCGCCACCCCGACATATGTGCTATTGATTACATCAGGTTATATATACACATACATATATAGGAGGCACCCATGTCCACCACGAACGACAAGCTCACCGGCCTCCCGCTGCGCCCGGCCTTCGAGGAGGCGCTCAAGCGGGCGATCGGCAGCTCCGACGGAGTCGCGCTCGCGCTGATCGACCTGGACAACTTCAAGGAGATCAACGACGCGCTGGGGCACGCCGCCGGCGACGACGTGCTGCGCTCGTTCGCCGCGCTGCTGCAGGAGTTCGCGCCGGGGCAGGGCTACCGCCTCGGCGGGGACGAGTTCGCGGTATTGATGCCCGACACGACGCTGGAGCAGGCGTTTCTGCGCACAGAGTCGCTGCGGGTGAAGGCCCAGGAGCGCGTGCGCGTCGCCCTCGGCGGCGCCGAGCAGCCGCTGACGATCAAGGCCGGCGTCGCACAGTACCCGCGCGACGCCAAGGACGACCGCGGGCTGCTCTCGGCGGCCGACGCCGCGCTGATGACGGCGCGCGAGGCCGGGCGCAACGCGGTGTGCCTGCCGCCCAACGAGGAGATGGTGATGAAGAGCTGCTACTACCCGGCCACCAGCCTGCGGCGCCTCAAGGCCCTGGCCGAGCAGCTCAAGCGCAGCGAGTCGCGCCTGCTGCGCGAGGCGCTCGAGGATCTGTTTCGCAAGTACGACACGCGCGTGGGGTGAGCTGATGTCCACGCGCCTGGCCCGACTCATAGGCCGGCCAGCGGCGGCGCTGGCGATCATCGGCTGGCTGGGGCTCGCGGCCGCGAGCCTCCGCTGGCGCCGCCTGAGTCTGACCGACGACGCGACCGGCGTCTATAACCGGCGCTATCTGTTCCAGCGCCTGAAGCGCGAGCTGCGGCGCTCGCGGCTGCCCGAGCGCCCGCTCTCGCTCATCGTCCTCGAGGTGGACGACATGAAGCGCTGCAACGATCGGTACGGCCACCTGGTGGGGGACGCTCTGCTCGCGGCGGTGGCGCAGGCGCTCCGCGCCGAGGTACGCAGCTCCGACGCGGTGGCGCGCTGGGGCGGCGACGAGTTCGCCCTGATCCTGCCGGGCATGGCGCTGCGCGAGGCGCTGCTCCTGGCCGAGCGCGTGCGCGCCCGCGTAGCTGCGCTGGCGGTCGACGACGGGCGCGGGAGGGCGGCGCGGTCCACAGTCAGCGTGGGCGTGGCCGTCTGCAACCACGCCGGCGCCACAGCCTGCGACCTGCTCGACCGCGCGGATCGCGCGATGTACGCCGCCAAGCAGCAGAAGAACCGCGTCGCGCTGGCGACGTGACGTGCCGCGCCAGGTGCCCCCGCTGCACCCGGCGCGCAGCTCAGATCTCGATCGAGACGCGGCGGCCGCTCGTCGCGCTCTCGATCGCCCCGAACACCATCGCCAGGCTCTTGATGTTGTCGTGGCACTCGCCCATCGGCGTGGCGCCCGTCTTCAGCGCGCGGATGAAGTCGCGCAGCGAGCCGGCGATCCCGGCCGGCACGCCCTGCTCGACCTCCACCGTGCGCGGCTCGACCTGCGAGTGGAAGCCGCCGCGCTCGACCACCACCTCGGCCCGCAGCGCGTCGCCCCCGTCCCAGGTGGCGCTCCCCTGCGGTCCGACGGCACGCCACTCGCCCTCCCAGGAGGTGTGCAGCCCCTCGGCGCACCAGCTGCCCCGGTAGGTGTAGCGCGCCCCGCCGGCCATCTCGAAGATCGCCACCGCGCTGGCGGCGCCGCGGTACCAGCTCCAGGGCGGGTTGAACTCCTCGCAGTACACCGCCACCGGCTCGTCGTCGCCGAGCAGGAAGCGCGCGGCGTCGAAGGTGTGGATCGCCATGTCCAGCACCAGCACATGCGCCATCTCGTCGCGGAAGCCGCCGAAGTGCGCGCCGATGTAGAAGTCCGAGTTCAGGATGCCCACCGGCCCGATGCTGCTTTCGATCAGGCGCCGGTAGGCGTGCAGGCAGGCGTCGTAGCGCCGGCTCTGGCTGACCATGTAGAGCAGGCCCGCCCGCTCCGCAGCGGCGACCATGGCGCGCGCCTGCTCCATGCTGGCGGCCATCGGCTTCTCGCCCAGCACCGGCACGCCCGCGGCCAGCGCGGCCAGCGTGACGTCGTGGTGCGCCTCGGGGATGGTCACGTCCACCACGAAGTCCGGCCGCACCTCCGCCAGCGCCCGCTCGAGGTCGTCCCCGGTGTAGGGCACGCTGATCCCCAGCTCGCCCGCCGCCCGCTCCGCCAGGCCCGGCTGGATGTCCACCCAGCCGGCGATCGTCGTCTCCTCGCACGCCTGCAGATTCTTGGCCCACGCCCGGCCCATTCCGCCCGCGCCCACAAGCAGCGCCCTGAGAGTCGTCATCGTCGCGTCCTCTTCATTTCGCAGATGGCAGTCGGCGGCTATTGTACTCCCAGAGCGGCGAGGCGCGCGCGGCAGCTCGTCGCGCCCGGGGGCCTGTTCCGCCGGCACGGCGCGCGATGGGGAGGTGTCAGGTTGTCCGAGCGGCCGCTTTCGGGTATGCTAGCCGCGCCCGGAAGCTGCCGAGACAAGCGGAGGAGCCTATGCATGTGATTGTGGTCCTTCTGGTCGGGCTAGCTCTCCTCGTACAACTCCCCACCGCTATCCCCTCTGCCCAGCTCTCCTACGTCAGCCCGCGTCACAACTCCCGCGCCGTGTCGCCGAGCACCACCATTGCGGTGCGGCACGGCGATCCGCTCGATCCCTCCAGCCTGCGAGCCGAGCTGTTCACGGTGCGCGGCGAGCTGAGCGGCGCACATAGCGGCCAGGTGAGCCTGGCGGAAGACGGAGCAACGGCGATCTGGAAATCCGAGACGCCCTTCACGCCGGGCGAGGCGGTCGAGGTGCGGCTAGCCGCAGGGCTCAGGACAGCCAACGGCGCGGTGCTGGCAGATCACCGCTGGAGCTTTGAGGTCGCGCAGCCGCTCTCGCCGGCCGCGCGCGCAAGCTGGGCGGCCTTCCTAGCCGAGGAGAGAGGCGCGCCATCTACGACGCCCGACTCCAAGGACATGCAGGCCGCGGCAGGCTACATCACCGTGCCTGGCAGCGAGAACATCCCGGCGTTCAATATCACCACGCCCGCCCAGGGCACCGCCGAGGGCTTCCTGTTCATCGCGACGTACAATATCCCTCTGCCGCGCTATCTGCTGATCCTCAGGGATACCGGCGAGCCGGTCTACGTGAAGCCGATCGAAGGGGGCCTGACACTCGGCGACTTCAAGGCTCATACGGTCGGTGGCCGCCGCCTGCTCTCCTACCACGTCGGTGGTTTCAACCCGATCGATGGGAACACCTCCGCCTTCACCGTCCTCGATGAGCGCTACCAGGTGGTGGATGTCTGGACGCCGGGCAATGGCTACCGGGCCGATATACACGACTTCCTGCTGCTCGACAACGGCAACGCGATTATGCTCATCTACCACCCCACACCGTTTGATCTCAGCCCCTACGGTGGCCCGGCTGACGGCGCGGTTGTGGATGTGATCGTTCAGGAGCTCGACCCGGCGCGCAATGTGATCTTCGAGTGGCATTCCCTCGACCATATCCCGCTCACCGACACCTATACGTCGCTCGACCAGGAGTTGGTGGACTACTTCCACGCCAACGCGATCGAGGTGGACAGCGACGGCAACCTGCTTGTGTCCGCCCGCAACACCAGCGAGATCATCAAGATCGATCGCAGCACCGGCGAGGTGCTGTGGCGGCTCGGCGGTAAGGCCAACCAGTTCACCTTCACCAACGATGACGGCTTCATTTTCCAGCACGACATCCGGCGTCAGCCGGGCGGCACCATCACGCTGTTCGATAACGGCACGGAGCTCGATAACGGCAACCTGCACGCCCGGCCCTACTCGCGCGCGGTGGAGTACGAGCTTGACGAGGTGAATAAGACGATCACCCGCGTGTGGGAGTACCGTAACACACCAGACACCTTCGGCCGCGCCACGGGTAATGTCCAGCGCTTGCCAAACGGCAACACGCTGATCGGCTGGGGCACAGCCAGCCTGGTGACCGAGGTGCTCCCGGACGGCACCAAGGCGTTCGAGATGGAGCTGGGTTCAGCTTTCTCCTACCGCGTATTTCGCTTCCCCTGGGAGGGCATGCCGGCCGAACCGCCCGCGCTGGCGCTCAGCGAGGACTCTGCGGCTGGCGATGTCACCTTCGCGATGAGCTGGAACGGCTTCACGGGGTCGGGGAGCTACCGGATCAGGGGCGGCCGAACGCCAATAGAGCAGCCGCCTATCGTCACGGTCGACCGGCAGGGTTTTGAGACACAGACGACGGCCGAGGTGCCGGACGATGTGTGCTTCTTCAGCGTGGAGGTTCTGGATACGGAGGGTGAGGTGCTCGGCACGTCGGACGTCGTCAGGCGCACGAGTGCGGCCTGCGCCTCGGCGAGCGTCACCTTCGTGCCGGTTGTTCTGCACGGCGCGCCGTAGCTGCTTCTGTCGGGACGGTTCGCAGTGGGCACGGGCGCGGGCTAGGACCACGCCCGGCCCATTCCGCCCGCGCCCACAAGGGGCGCCCTGGGAGTCACCGTCGCGTCCTCTTCACCTCGCAGGTGGCAGTCGGCGGCTACTGCACTCCCAGGGCGGCGAAGCGCGCCCGGCAGCTCGGGCACTCCCAGATCGGCTCGCCCGGCCCGAGCGGCACGATCGGCAGCCAGAACAGGTGGAAGTAGGTGCGGGCGCGCCGCGGGCGCATCGCGACGTACTGGCCGCAGCGCGGGCAGGGACGAACCTCCCCGCCCGGCCGGTCGTCATCGCGCACCACCTGGCGCGTGCCGAAGAATAAGATGAAGGCCATAGCCCTTATGTGAGCGACCGCACCACCTCGACGCCGTTCATGGCCATGTGGTGCAGGAACAGCACGTGGTGCAGGTCGCCGTCGTGGGCCTTGATGCCCAGCTCGCGCGCCACCGACACCGGCGTGTCGAAGGTGTCAACCGCGTCGGCCGGGACGATCACCCGGCGGCCGAAGTTGCCGGCGTTAGCTTCCAGCCGCAGGTGCATGGCCGCCTGGTAGGTGCACAGGTCGGTGCAGTCGCCCACCACGATGAACGTGTTGAGCTGCTGGCGCATCAGGATCCAGGAGCCCAGGTCGGTGCCGATGTGCGAGCTGATCGAGTTCTTGCGCACGATCTTGATCGAGCTGTAGAACGGCAGCGCCTTGAGCTCATCCACCGCCTCGCTCTCGGCGCTGCCCTTGAGGCAGTGCGGCGGATAGGAGCCGAACTCCGGCGCGTTCGGGTCGTGGGTGTCCTGGGTGAGCGCGAACTGGCGCACCCCCAGCGCGTGGGCCCGCGCGAACAGGTCGGCGACCGGCCGGGCGATCCGCCCCACGCGCTCGCTCGCCAGCGGCCCCTCGACGCAGAAGCCGTTGATCACGTCGATCGAGATCAGCGCCACCCGCTGCGGCGCGTCGCCCACCACCTGCGCCAGCGGCAGGTCCGGCAGGTTGGCGTACCACTCCTCGAGATAGGCCAGGAACGGGCGGCTCCCGTCCACAAGACTCATCCTCCGCGTCGTCATTGTGTGCCTCCTGTCATCGTCGGCGTAGGGCATCGTCGGTAGGGCGCAGTGCGCAGTCCGTTCGTGTCACGCGTTGCGCGGCGCGGGTCAGTAGTCCACCGGCCGCAGGTAGTACTCCCCGATCGCGGTCTGCGAGAGCATGGCGGTGCTGGGCAGGCGGCGCTTCCAGTGGGTCCCGTCCACCCGGCGCTTCACCAGCAGCACCTCGTCCCGCTCGAAGCCGAGCGCCACGAGCCGCTCCACGCTGTAGCCCTGCAGCAGGAAGTGCAGGATGCGGTCGGCCTTGGCGTAGCTGATGCCGAAGTCCGCCTCGTCCGTCTGGCCCACCACCAGGTCGGCCGAGGCCGGCTTCGCCACGATCGGCTCCGGGACGCCCATGTGTCGCGCCAGCTGCCAGACCTGGGTCTTGTACAGGTCGCCGAGCGGGTTGACCGGCGGCGAGTCGTCGGCGTGCCAGGTGTAGTAGCCGAACAGGCGCTCGGTCTTGTTGCCGGTGCCGATCGGGATCGTGCCGAGCTTCTGCGACTGGTCGAACAGCACGATCATGCGCATGCGGGCCATGATGTTGCCCTTGCGCCGCGCGTCCATCTCGGGGTCGAGCTTCGCGTAGCCGTCGACGGCGTCCGAGATGTCCACGGTCATGCTGCGCACGCCGAGGGCGTCGATCACCAGCTGGGCGTGCTCGAGGCTCTCGCGGCTCGAGGTGCGGTAGGGCATGCGGATCGCGAGCACGTTCGACGGCCCGAAGGCCTCGGCGCACAGGTAGGTCGTCAGCGCCGAGTCGACCCCGCCCGAGAGGCCGACGACCACCTGCCGGAAGCCGCGCCGCCTGGTCACCTCGTCGCGCAGGAACTCCACCAGCCAGCGGCGCACGAGCTCGGGGTTCAGCAGCGTCACCGGGTCCTCGGGGTCGAACGGCCTCGCGGCGAACACCGGCAGCGGAGAACCAAAAACCAAGGCTGGAGAACCGCTCGGAGCACCTCCGGCGCTGTGGCGCGCGCTCGGCAGGCCGCTCCCGCCCCGTTCCCAGTCCCCGGACCTCAGTTCTTGGTTCTGGGTTCTCGGCTCTCGGTTCTCCGCCCTCAGTTCTTGGTTCTGGGTTCTTGGTTCTCGGTTCTCCGCCCTCAGTTCTTGGTTCTGGGTTCTCAGCTCTCGGTCCTCAGCCCTCCCCAGCCCGTCCCACGAGACCGCGGCCCGCTCCCCCCGGCGCGTCCGCTCCAGCTCGCTCTGCAGGTGCGGCAGCATCGTCTCCAGGTCGGCGAGCAGCGTCAGGTCGGCGCGCGCCAGCGGCAGCTCCTCGAGGTCGATGGTGGCGGTGATCAGCGCCTCGTCCCACAGCGGCCCGGCGACGCGCACGTCGCCGCGCGGCCCCATGATCAGCGACGCGCCGGGGAAGCCCTTGCCGCCCTCGAAGCCCACCAGCTGCGCGAGCGCGGTGTACACCCCGTGCTCGTCCGAGATGCGGTGGACCAGGTCCTGCCAGTGCTCGACGTTGTCCGGCACCGCGCCGTAGGTGCCGCGGGCGGGGGACGCGCTCACGACGAACACGACCTGCGCGCCGTCGAGCGCCGCGATCGTGCCGCTCAGGCTGTGCCAGGCGTCCTCGCAGATCAGGATCGCCGCCCGGCCCCAGGCGGTGTCGAAGGCTGCGATCTGCCGCCCGGCCTCGACGAAGCGCTGCTCGTCGAAGACGCCGTACGAGGGGAGGAAGACTTTGCGGTGGACGTGGAGGATTCTGCTGGGCCGGCGGCCGCCCAGCGTCGCGTACAGCGCCGAGTTGTAGAACCGGTCGCGGTGGCGCTCGTAGAAGCCGACCACCACGTCGAGCGGCGGCGCCGCCTCGCCGCGGGCCGCCAGGTAGGTGCGCTGCAGGTCGGCGAACAGCTCCTCGGCGGTGCGGGCCACCTCGCGCACCCCGCCCTCCAGGAAGTAGCCAGTGAGGGCGGTCTCGGCCAGCACCAGCACGTCCGGGCGCCGCTCGAGCCCGCCGAGCTGTGCGAAGACCTCGCCCAGCCGCGCCAGGTTGGCGGCGTAGTCCCCCTTGCGCGGCTTGAGCTGGGCGATGGCGATGGTCAGCTCCATAGGAACTCCTTCTGTCGTGAAGATGCAGGAATGCAGGAGTGATACAGCGCCGCCTCTGGTAGCTGGCCCCCGGGCGATCCCGGCCCCCGCGCAGGGCGCCGGCGATCGCTCACACCGGCGTGTCTTCGCGCCCGCGCGGGATGGCGCGGTCTGCGGCCGGGTAGACCAGCAGGAGCGCGGCCGCGCCGAGCAGCGGCACGAGCACGATCAGCGCCGCCCAGATCGCCGTCGCCATCGGCGGGAGCTGGCGCCGCCGGAGCCTGCGCAGCGCCACCACTGCCAGCGCCACCCACGCCGCCAGCAGGGCGATATTGAGCAGCTGAACCAGCAGCAGCGTCCAGTTTGTCCCAGCGGATTCCACAGTCGCTACCTGTCGTCTGTTTCCTTATCGATCCGATCTTCCCGCCAGCGGAACACGAACTGCTTGTCGCCGCGGTCGCGCCGGAAGCGGTACAGCACCGTCGGGCGCCCGCGGCCCTCGCGGCGCATGCCCGTGTCCTCCAGAATGTTCGCGTCCTTGATCTTGCGGTAGAAGTTGCCCTTGTCGATCTTCTCGCCCCAGATCTGCTCGTAGATGTGCTTCAGCTCCAGGATCGAGAACACCTCCGGCAGCAGCTGGAAGGCCAGCGTGGTGTACTCCAGCTTCGAGCGCAGCCGGTCCAGCGCCGTGGCGAGGATGGTGTCGTGGTCGAAGGCGAGCGGGCCGGGCAGGGCGCGCACCGGGAACCAGCGCACGTCCGAGCTCTCCTCGGACACCCGCAGCGTCTGCTTGTCCGCCCGCACCAGCGCGATGTAGGCCACGCTGATCACGCGCGTGCGCGGGTCGCGCTTCGGGTCGCCGAAGGTGTAGAGCTGCTCGAGGTAGATGTCCCGCACGCCGGTCTCCTCCTCGAGCTCGCGCAGCGCGGCCTCCTCGAGCGACTCGTCCATCTGCACGAAGCCGCCTGGGATGGCCCACCGCCCCTCGAACGGCCAGCGCTTGCGCCGCACCAGCAGCACGTGCAGCTCGCGCTCGATCAGCGTGAAGATCACGACGTCCACCGTCACCGATGGCCGCTCGTAGCGCGTTGCATCGTAGGTCTCGGCCGTCTCGTCGGTTGCCTCGTCCGCCATGCGCTACCCCTTCGTTTAGTGTCAAATACACAATAAGTATAGCAGCCCGCCGGGCTGCTGTCAAGACGATCTGGCGCAGACGGCCCGCCGGAGCGGAGGGCTGACCATGCCCGCCGCGTATGCTATCATGTCCGCCAGCACAGATCCCACGGAAAGGAACGACCGTGAAGCTGCAACGCCTCGTCATACTCGCCGCGGCGGCCCTCGCCCTCGCCGCCTGCGGCCAGGCGTCCCAGCCCGCCGGGCAGTCGCGGGCGGGCGGGGCGATCGAGCCGGTGTTCGCCTTCAGCGAGGCGGTCGTCGGCCCCAACCGCATCGCGCTCGGCCTGGTGCGCAACGGCTCGCCGATCAACGACCCGGGCGCCCAGGTCAGGCTGCGCTTCTTCGACCTGGCCGACACCAGCGCGCAGCCGCAGGGCGAGACCCAGGCGGTGTACTACGGCAAGGGCCTGCCCGCCGCCGTGTACGTCGCCTACCCGACCTTCAGCAAGGCCGGCGAGTGGGGCGTCGAGGTCACCACCACCCTCAGCGGCGAGACCGAGCCGTCGGTCAGCCGCCTGCGCCTCGAGGTGCGCGAGGAGTCGCTCGCGCCCAACGTCGGCGAGCCCGCCATCTCGGTCAAGACTCCCACCGTCGCCGATGTGCCCGACCCGTCCTACCTCTCCTCCGGCAAGGTCGAGGACACGTCGCTGTACCAGATCAGCCTCGACGAGGCGCTCGCCTCCGGGCGGCCCACCGCGCTGCTGTTCGCCACCCCGGCCTACTGCCGCACCGCCGTCTGCGGCCCGAGCCTACAGGTGATGCAGGCGCTGCAGAAGACCTACGGCGACCGGATCAACTTCATCCACGTCGAGGTCTTCCGCCACCCGTTCGCCGATTCGTTCCGCCAGCAGCAGGAGGTCTTCCAGCGGCTGGCGCAGGAGGGCCGCGCCCCGACTGACGAGGAGCGCCACGCCGGGCTCTCGGACGCGATGGTGGCCTGGGACCTGCCCTCCGAGCCGTGGCTGTTCCTGATCGATGCGCAGGGGATCATCGCCGCGCGCTACGAGGGCGGCATCACCGAGGAGGAGATCGGCCCGGCGCTGGAGCGGCTGGCGGCCGGCCAACCGATCCACCCGTAGCCGCCCAGGCCGGGCATCGCTTCGCGAGCGAAAAGGGACGCCGCCGGCGCCCGCACCGCCGTGCCCCATGCCCCGGCGCTCCCGCGCCGCTCAACCGGCGCCGCGGCCCCGGGCGCCCACGCGTCCCGCGGCCGCCCCACCCGAGGACCGGCCGGCAGCTACCTGGCGCCGGAGCTCTCCACGAAGCGGCGGAACAGCGCCCGCCAGCGCGGGTCGGCCTCGGCCTGCAGCGCCTCCGGGTGGCACTGCACCCCGATCAGGAAGCGGCCGTTGTCGCCCTCAACCGCCTCGACCACGCCGTCCGGCGCCCAGCCCACCGGGTGCAGCCCGGCGCCGACGGCCTTGATCGACTGGTGGTGCAGCGAGTTGATCGCCAGCGTCGTCGTGCCGAACAGCTGCGCCAGGTGCGAGTCCGGCGCGAGCCGCAGGTCGTGGGCCATGTGCGCCCAGTTCTGGCGCTCGTACGAGCCGTTGTGGGGCAGGTCGCTCCCCAGCTGCGAGGGGATATCCTGGTACAGCGAGCCGCCGAGCGCGACGTTAAGCACCTGGATGCCGCGGCAGATGCCGAGCACCGGCTTGCCCTCCGCCACCGCCCAGCGCGCCAGCGTCAGCTCCACGCGGTCGCGCAGCGGGTCGACGCTGCCAAGCGCCGGGATGGGCTCCTCGCCGTAGTGGCGCGGCTCGACATCGCCGCCGCCGGCCAGCAGCAGGCCGTCAATGCGCTCGTACAGCGCCCGCAGCACCGCCTCGTCCTCCACGAGCGGGATCAGGAACGGCGCGCCGCCCGCTGCCGCGACCGCGTCGATGTAGGTCTTGCGGTGGCCGACGAACGGCGGGCACCAGTCGCGGTCGCTGAGCGAGCCGCAGGTTATACCGATGGAGGGTATCATCACACTCTCTTGGTTCACGATTTCACTACTATTCTGTGCATTATAGCACGCTCTATCGGATACGCCGGCCCGCGTTTCTGTGGTACGATTCCGGCGTCCGGCGCGCCGCAACAACCGCGGCGTCCCGGGCGTCACACAGAGTGTGCCCGGAGCCGAATGTCCGTGGCCTGGAGTGGTAAGGAGGCCGACCGTGCCTTTCTGTCCTCAGTGCGGCGTCGATAACCCCGAGGGGGCGCGCTTCTGCGACCAGTGCGGCGCGATGCTGATCCCCGTCACGGCGCCCGCAGCGCAGCCCGCGGCCCCGGCGCAGCCAGCGCCCGGCGTCGCCAGCGGTGTCGTGACCTGCCCGCAGTGCGGCACGCAGGCGCTGCCGGGCGAGGCGTTCTGCGATAACTGCGGCGCGCCGCTGAGCGCCCCGCAGCGGCCGGTAGCCCCGGTGCCGGCGCCGCCCTACAGCACGAACATCCCGCCGCAGCAGAGCTACCCGCCGCCGCAGCCGGTGACGACCGCGCCGCCCACCTACCAGGCGCCCCCGCCACCGGCGACCCCGACGCCGTCGCCCGCGCCCGCAGCGCCGGCCTACCGCGCCGGGCTCGCGCCGTCCAAGCTGATCATCGCCGACACCGGCGCCACCATCCCCCTCCCGAACGCCATCCAGGCGATCGTCGGGCGGGCGGACCCGGTGAGCCAGTTCTTCCCCGACGTGGACCTGACCCCCCACGGCGCCCTCGACAACGGCGTGGGCCGCCGCCAGGCGCGCATCTTCGTCTCGGGCGGCCAGGTCATGATCGAGGACCTGGACAGCACCAACGGCACAAGCCTGAACGGGCGACGCCTCGCGCCGCGCCAGCCGCAGCCGCTGCGCGACGGCGACCAGATCCTCCTCGGCAAGCTGGCCCTGCGCTACTCCGAGTACTGATACTGCCGGCGGCGGCCCGGACCTGCGGCGGCTTTGCCTCGCAGCTCCGGGCCGCCGCCTTCCTCGTTCCCTCGCGTACCCGTTTGCGCCGCAGAAGCGGTTCTATACTGACGCAAGTTACGCGGTCGTTGCCGACCGGCCTCTCCAGCGGGGAGGTGTGGAGGGCCTGCGGCCCTCCACGGTCCTCTTCCCTGCCGGGAGGTTCGGAGGGCCTACGGCCCTCCGAGATCCTCTTTTTTCCCGCAGCTCTGCGGCGACTTCGTCGTCGCAGAGCGGCGGGAAGAGGGAGATGCGGGGAGGCAAGCCTCCCCGCACCCCTCCAAGAGAGGCGGGGGCGGGGCCACCGCGATTGACACGACGTACGCAGGCGACCCGCAGGGTAACCGCGTACGTCGTGATATTGAGCATTATCCGCTCCCATTCCGATCAGTTCGCCGGGTCTCGGTCGGGTGTAGAGTATAGGCGGCGCCTGGGCGCCTGGGCATGCTGTAGCGGCTGGCCCGCAACGCGCACGACGGACACGCACCAGAATGAACTGCCCCTCCTGCGCCGCTCCCCTGGACGCCGAGGGCGTCTGCACAGCCTGTGGCGCTCTCTCAGCCACCTTCTTCCACACGCTCGACCTTGGCCCGCCCCAGGTCGCCGCGGCCGTTGCGAACGGGCTCGACTTCTACCAGCTCCTCGGCGTGCAGCCCTCCGCCACAGTGCGCCAGGTGGCGCGGCGCTACCGCAAGCTGCGCGTGCTGTTCCCAGATGACCCGTCGCAGCTGGCCGCGGAGCCGGCGCGGCGCCTGGCGCTGCTCGAGACCGCGGGCAGGACGCTGACCGACCCGGCCCTGCGGCGGCTGTACGATGAGCTGCGCGCCGCGCGTGAGGTTGAGCTGCGTACCGCGGCGCTGCGCTGCCCCGGGTGCTCTGCCCCGGTCCCGCCGGAGATGCTCGCGGATGGCGCGCGGCGCAGCGGGACGCCACGCTGCGCGTACTGCGGCACGCCGCTCCCGAGCCGCGCCGCGCCTCCGCCCGCACCCCCGGCGGATGGGCCGCCGGCCGCCGAGCCGGTGGACTACTACGGGCTGCTCGGGCTGCACCCCGCGCACCTCGTCGCCGGCCCGGCCGACCCAGATGCGGGCCGGCTCAGCCTGTTTCCGAGCGCGGGGCCGCGGCTCGGCGAGCACACATCGCTGGCCGAGATCGCCGCCCCGCCGACGGCGGAGGAGGTGGATGCGGCGGCGTACACGCGCGAGCGCGAGCTGCTCCTGGCGCCGGGGCTGCCGGCTGATGTGCGCGAGGCGCGCGCCGCCGAGGTGGACACGGCGCGGCGCATCCTACGCGACGAGCGCCTGCGGGCGCGCTACGACACGCTGTGGCGCGCCTTCCAGCGCGGCACGCTGAACGCCGGCCACCTCGAGGCGCTGGCTGCGCTCCAGGAGGAGGTGCGCCCCGAGATCACGTCGGCCGCGCCGTCGGAGGCGGAGGCGCACGCGCTCCTGGGCCAGGGGCGCGGCTACCTCGAGGCCAGCCTGCCGCGCGACGCGATCGAGCCGCTGCGGCGCGCCGTGCAGGCGCTCCCGGGCAGCGCGGAGGCGCACGCCACCTATGCGCGCGCCATCCTCGCCTCGGCCGACCCGCTCGACCTGGGGGCGCACATGCTGCGCCAGGCCCTGGCGAGCCTCGAGCGGTCCGAGGCGCTCGGGGCGGCGCCGGCCAACAGCCGCGCGCTCGTGGCGCTGTGCCGGGGCCTGCTCGCCCGAGACGCCGGCGACCCCGCGGCTGCCGAGGCCGAGCTCCAGCGCGCTGTTCGCGAGGACGGGCGGCTGGCGGCGGCGTGGCGGGCGCTGGCGGCGCTTGCGCTCGGCCGGGCCGCATATCAGGAGGCGATCGCCTGCTGCCGGCGGGCGCTCGCGGTGGAGCGGCGCGACCAGCGGGCGCTGCTGATGCTCGCCGCGGCATGCCTGCGGGGCGGCCAGAGGCGCGAGGCGGAGTCGGCCGCCACCGAGATAGCAGCCCTGCGCGGGGCCGGCTGGACGGCGGCGGAGGTACTACGTGAGATCGGCTGAAAAACTGCATCTGGTGGCGCGTGATGGCGTATAATGGCCGCGCCGTACCTAATTACGAACAGGAGCTACGCGGTGGCCTTGCTCGGAGCCTCTTGGAGGGACTCGTGGGGGCGAAGCCTCTCCGGGACCCTTCTTTCGGCTACGCTGATGCAACGTGCCACCGCCGAGCAGCGTCTTGCCGACCACCCTCCTTCCGGGGAGGTGTGAAGGACCGCTTTGTGTCGGAAGGCCCGGCGGGCTAGCGGCCTTCCGAGCATCTTTTTCCTCACCGCAGAGCGGCGGGGAGAGAGAGACGATGAGGCGAAAGCCTCCCCAAACCCCGCCACCGCGAACGTTGTGTTAGTTGCATGACGTACGCGCCGAAAAAAGGGTGCAACCGCTCGGCGCAGCAGACGTACATAGATCGCGTCGAGCGCACGATCGTCCAGGTTGCCGGAGCGAGGGAGGTGGCACGGAGACCAATTCAATGGACGTGGAGCGCGACGAAGCCGGAGAGTCCGTGGAAGCATCGCAGCACACTTTAGGGAGGAAACACCAATGATCGTCCAGGGCGTATCGATCAGCGAGATGCTGAACCAGAGCGTCACCGTTCTCACCAAGCCGTCGGTAGCCACCTTCGAGCAGTTCGAGAAGCGTGGCGGCCAGCGCGAGGCCTTCACCTACGTCGGCGTCGCGACCGTGATCGCGGCGATCGCCGCGGGGCTCTTCGGCCTCCTCGGAGGCGTGGGGGGCCTGCTAGCCGGCCTGATTGGCACCGCCCTGAGCGTGGTCGTCGGCTACTTCGTGTTCTCGTACGCGCTCTACCTGATCGGCAAGCAGCAGGGCGGTACGGGCACGCAGGATGAGGTGTTCTACACCACGGCGCTGTACATCGCGCCGATCCAGGCTGTCACCGGCGTCGTCGGCGCGATTCCGTTCATCAACTGCGCGTTCGCCCCGATCTCGATACTGCTGGCTATCTACTCCGCCTACCTGGGCTACCTGGCGGCGCGCTCCAGCATGAACCTCGACCAGAACAAGGCGATCATCAGCGTCGTCGTCGCTGTGGTGGCGACCTGGCTGGTGAGCGCGGTGGTGATCGGCGGTCTGGTGGCGATGCTCTTCGGCGGCGCGGCCATCACCGGCGCCTTGGGCAGCTAGCGTCCGTTCGTCCAGGCGGCTCGGGCGGCATTGCCTCCTGAGCCGCCTGACGATTCCTCGGGGCTTGCACAGCCATGCGCCGCATGGTATAATAAACCGGTTTAAGTAATCGAGGGGCTAAGAGTGCGACTTGGCTCATCTCGCTAGCCAGGTAAGGACTCTTAGTGACATTCGATCAGTTCAACCTCCACCCGCGCATCGCCGCGGGTGTTCGTGGGCTTGCGTACACGACGCCCACCCCCATCCAGGCCCAGGCCATCCCGCCCATTCTCGCCGGCCGCGACGTCATGGGCCTCGCCCAGACCGGCACCGGCAAGACCGCAGCCTTCGCGCTACCCATTCTCCAGCGGCTCATGCAGGGGCCGCGCGGCCGCGTGCGCGCGCTGGTCGTCGCCCCGACGCGCGAGCTCGCGGAGCAGATCCACGAGTCGTTCGGCGCGCTCGGCAAGGAGACCGGCCTGCGGAGCGTGACGCTGTACGGCGGCGTCGGCATGCAGCCGCAGGTCCAGAAGCTGCGCAGCGGCGCCGAGATCGTCGTCGCCTGCCCCGGCCGCCTGCTCGACCACATCGGCCAGGGCACGGTGGACCTGAGCGGCCTCGAGGTGCTGGTGCTCGACGAGGCCGACCACATGTTCGACATGGGCTTCCTGCCGGACGTGCGCCGCATCCTGCGCCACGTGCCGGCCCGCCGCCAGACGCTGCTCTTCTCGGCCACGATGCCGGACGACATCCGCTCGCTTGCGCACGAGGCACTGACCGACCCGGTCACGGTGCAGGTGGACCGCATCGCGCCGGCGGCGACCGTCTCGCACGCGCTGTACCCGGTGCCGCAGCACCTGAAGACGCCGCTGCTCTTCGAGTGGCTTAAGCGGACCGAGACGACATCGGTGCTGATCTTCACCGGCACGAAGTACCGCGCCAAGCGGCTCGGGGAGAAGCTGGCGCAGCTCGGCTACAGCGCCACCTCGCTGCAGGGGAACCTGTCGCAGAACCGGCGCCAGGAGGCGCTGGACGGCTTCCGCGACGGCGTGTATAAGATCATGGTCGCCACCGACATCGCGGCGCGCGGCATCGACGTTTCGCGGGTGTCGCACGTGATCAACTACGACATGCCGACGACGGCCGAGGCGTACACGCATCGCATCGGCCGGACCGGGCGCGCGTCCCGGACGGGGGCGGCGCTCTCGCTGGTGACGGGCGAGGACGAGGCGATGGTGCGGGCGATCGAGCGGATGATCGGCACGCGGATCGAGCGCCGCAAGCTAGAGGGCTTCGACTACAGCGCGCCGGCGCCGAGCCGCGACACGGAGTTCGCCCGCCCGCCGCGCGAGCCCCAGCAGCGCCGCCAGCAGCCGCGCGGCGAGCCCTCCGCCCAGCGCGACGGAAGGGCGCAGCAGCGCCACCCGCTGCCGGCAGGCGGGCAGAATGGCCGCCACCCCTCCGCCAACGGCGGCGCGCCCGCGCAGCACCGCGACCGCAGGCACGCTGCCGGGCCGGAGCGCGCCGAGGCCTTCGCGAGCGGCCGCGCAGCGCATCACAGCGCCGGGGCGCGGCGTCACGAGGCGCCTCGAGAGGTACCGCGACAGCGCGGTGGCCGCGGCCCGAGTGAGAGCCGCGACCGCTAGACGCCGCAGCTCCCGATGCGACGAACCCCCTCCTCCGCTAAGCGGACGTGGGGGTTCTGATTAACACCGCTTATTATGGTACGGTGCTGCGGCACCTGCCGCGGGGAATTCCGAGGAGGCGAAGCCTCCCCAAACCCCTCCATACAGATATGGAGGCCGAGCACTGCGTAAGCGCGGCAACGCCAGCGCGCCGGAAAAGAGCGAGAAGAGGCTTCGCCCAACACCCCTTCAGGGTGCGGAGGCGAGGCCAGCGCAATACATGCCTGTGAGGAAGAGCCGATGGAGCACCGTCTCGCGGTCAAGGTCTACTACGAGGACACCGACTGCCTGGGGGTGGTCTACCACGCCAACTACCTGAAGTACATGGAGCGCGGCCGCAGCGAGTACGTCGGCATGCTCGGCAAGAGCATCCGCGACCTGAACCGCGAGGGGTACAACATCGCGGTCTACGCGATGAACATCAAGTTCCGGCGCGCCGCGACGCTGGGGGATGAGCTGGAGGTGGTCTCGCGCTTCCGGCTGGCCTCGCCCTACCGGGGCATCTTCGACCAGCGGGTGGAGCGCGGCGGCGAGCTGATCGCCGAGGCCGAGGTCGAGCTGGTCTGCCTCGATGACCAGCGCAGGCTGCGCCGGTTCCCGCCCGAGCTGCAGCCCAGCGAGCCCTGAGCGGCCGGAGGTCGCCTCGCGCTAGCCGGCGGGCGGCTGCGGCGGGCGCACCATCAGGTAGAGCGTGACGTCGGAGCCGGGCACCCGCAGCGTGTCGCGCACCTCGTACCCCTGGCTGCCGTGGATGCGAACGTTGTGCTCGGATGTAGTCTCCAGATAGCAGGGCAGCGCGTCGCGGTCCGCGTGTGCGAAGGTGTGGCGCATCAGCACGCCGCCCATCCCCTGGCCCTGCCTCTCAGGCACGACGCCGAGCACCCAGCAGTACCAGTGCGGCGCCCCGCCCATGATCTGCGCGTGCTTCTCCTCGAGCAGGCGGATGACGACGTCGAAGCGCCCCATCGCCTCTGCGCCCAGCCGGCGAGGGGTCGCCAGCATGCCGGTGCGCAGAAGGCTCCACAGGCTCACGCGGAAGCGCCCCGGCATCCGCCGCAGGGCGACGGCCTCCATGCCGGGCGTGGCCCACGCTTTGCCGTACAGCACGGACCAGCGCGTCCAGGTGGAGAACATCCACGGCGCGACGCGGTCGTAGTGCTCCTGGCTGCCGAAAATGTGGGCGTAGAGCGGGTCGCTCCGAAACGCACGGGCCAACGTCTGGCCGGCGGCGGAGATCTCCTGCCGGCTGATGTCTTTGACGGCAGCGCTCACGGGTGCACCTCTCCGTCCAGGCTCGTTGGGCTGCGGGGCTGGTGCGGCCATTATACCCGATACGAGGTGCGCGGCGCTGCGGCGCCTGCCGCGCGGAGGTGCAGAAGAAGCGGAGATGCTGGAGAATCTGCGCCTCCCCGACCCCACCGCGGGGCGTCATCCCGGCGCCCGCGATGTGCTATAATTCAGCACTCCACGAATAGCTTGTAAGTGATGGTTCTCCTCTTCGGAAGGAGCAATTTATGAAGCTGTCCTGTCTTCAGGAGAATCTCAAGCGCGGCCTGGCAATCGTCGGCCACGCCGTCGCCGGCAAGAGCACCCTGCCAGTGCTCTCGAATATTCTGCTCGCCACCGACGACGGCCGCCTGAAGCTGGCAGCCACGAACCTCGAGATCGGTATCACCTGCTGGATCGGCGCCAAGATCGAGGGCGAGGGCGCGATCACCGTGCCGGCCAAGCTGCTGACCGACGTGGTGAGCAGCCTGCCGAACGACAAGATCACCCTCACGCTGGACGCCCGCACCCAGACGCTCAACCTCACCTGCGCCCGCTTCGAGACCAACATCAAGGGCATCGAGGCCGAGGAGTTCCCGGTGATCCCGACCGTCGCCGACCGCGCGCCGAGCGTGTCGTTCCCGCCGGACGTGCTGCGCGAGGCGATCGACCAGATCGCGTTCGCCGCCGCCACCGACGACACCCGCCCGGTGCTCACCGGCGTGCTGATGCGCATCAGGGGCAACCGCGTCGTCCTCGCCTCGGCCGACGGCTTCCGCCTCGCGCAGCGCACGATCGAGCTGCCCGAGCCGGTGGCGGAGTCGCACGAGCTGATCATCCCGGCGCGCGCGCTGAGCGAGCTGGCGCGGATCATCGGCGACGTGGAGGGCACCGTGGACCTGACCGTGACGCCCGGCGGCGGCCAGGTGCTGTTCCACACCGAGAACATCGACCTGGTCTCGCGCCTGATCGACGGGAAGTACCCGGACATCGAGCGGGTGATCCCGACCAGCCACCTCACCCGCACGGTGCTCGACACGCAGGAGCTGGCCAAGGCGGTCAAGCTGGCCTCGTACTTCGCCACTGCCTCGGCCAATATCGTCCGGCTCACGCTCGAGCCAGGCGGCGAGCTCGGGCCGGGCAAGCTGCTGATCAGCGCCAACGCCGCCGAGGTGGGGGACAACAAGGGCGCGATCGACGGCATGGTCCACGGCGAGGGCGGCCAGATCGCGCTGAACGTCAAGTTCCTCTCCGATGCAATCGGGGCGATCAAGACGCCCCAGATCGCGCTGGAGACGCAGACGCCGCAGAACCCCGCGGTGTTCAAGCCCGTCGGCGCGGACGGCTACATCCACATTGTGATGCCGATGACGGTGCGCTAGCCGAGATCGGCCAGCGCGCCACTCGCGCCAGATCAGCCCTGATCAGCAGATAGATCAAAGACAGCCGTCCGAGCGACGGCTGTCTTCATTCATGTTGGGCGGCCTCGCGAGTAAGCTTGCGCTATCGAACATTGGTCACGTTACTTTGAAGGAGAGGACCATGGCTCATACAAAGCGCAAGCGTGCCAATACTCCGGCAGCGTCCAAGCCCGCCCGGGCGCACGCTCCAAAGACTCCTATCACGCCCGCTCCGGCGACCCCCGCCCCCGCGGTATCGAGCGTGCAGGCGGAGCGGCGCGCGCTGCTCCGGCGGCGGATGCTGCTCGCCGGTGGGCCGATCGCCCTGCTGCTCCTGGTGGCGGCGGCGGTGTTCGCCCAGCGTATGGCGGCGGGCGGCAGCCCCTCCCCGGCCAGCGCAGCCATCCAGCCCACGGCCACCGTCGTGGCGCCGACAGCAACCGTTGCGGCACCTACAGCCACTGTCGCTCAGCCGACGGCCACTGTCGCTCAGCCGACGGCCACCGTCGCTCAGCCGACGGCTCAGCCGGCTCCGACGGCCGCTCAGCCAGCGCCTGCGGCAGCCCAGCCAGCGCCTGCGGCAGCCCAGCCAGCTCCAGTGGCGGCTCAGCCGGCACCAGCGGCCCAGTGCGTCACCATCGCCGGCCTGCCGATCTTCGCCGACGCGGCCTGCATCGACTACGACGCGGACGAGGACGACGGCGTGATCAAGCACGAGAACACCTACGCCACCGGCAGTCCGGCGGACGAGGTGCGGCGCTTCTACGAGGCGGCGTTCGCGCAGAACGGCTGGACGGTGACCGAGTTCAAGCACGACGCGGAGGACATCGCGTGGGAGTACGACATCGCTCAGGCGCAGCGCCGGCTGAAGGTGGAGGTCGAGGCGAGCGTGGCCCCGGCCGGGACGCTGACGAAGATCACGATCGCGGAGAAGTAATGCTCCGGCTACACCGCGGCCGCCAGATCGTCCAGCAGCCGTCCGGCTGCGGCGATCAGGCGGCCGGTTCGTTCCGCCCAGGCGCCGTCGAACAGCTTGACGCGCCGGGCGGTAGTCTTGACCAGCACGAGCACCTCGTAGAGCCGGGCGCGCGCAAGGCGCTGCGGCGGCACCGTGTAGCCGTCGAGGAAGTGCGCCTGCGCCCGCTCGACGCCGGCCAGGCCGAACTGGTCGTACCACCAGCGCAGGTCGGCGAGGAACTTGCCCAGGTCGATCGCCGGGTCGAAGAAGTAGCAGGTGTCGAAGTCGATCAGCGTCAGGCCGGCCGGCGTGACCCACAGGTGGTCGCACTTGTAGTCGCCGTAGGCGAATCCGGGCAGCTCGTGCGGCATGCGGTCGTGGAGCGCCTCGGCGCGCTTCAGGATGGCGTCGATCTGCGCGCCGGTCTCGGGCAGGAGGGTGTGGATGTGCTCGGTGGCGCTGGCGATGCTCTTGATCTCCTTCGCCAGCGAGTGCGGCTTGAGCTCCACCAGGTCGAGCGGGACGCTGTGCAGCACCCGCAGCGCGGAGCCGGCGCGCACAAGCAGCTCGTCCGCAGTTGGGCCGGACTGGAGCAGGCTCGTGAGCGGCGTGCCGGTGACCCAGGGGTACAGCACCGTCTGCTCCGCGGCCATGTAGGCGGCCGGCCGGACGGTGCGGAGCCCGGCGCCCTGCGCCGCCAGCCACGCCTCGATGCTGCTGACGACGGAGAAGATGCGCTGGCCCTTGTCGCTGTTGTAGCTCTTGGCGAACAGCGTGCCCTCCCCCGCCTGCCCGCCGGCGGAGGCCGGGTCGTAGCGCAGGACGTGCCGCTGGCCGGGGCGGTAGCGCACGATGCTCACTGTGTAGCCGCCGGCGAGGAGCGGGCGGCCGGTGGCGCGCGCCAGGGGCTCGGAGATGTACGCCGGGTCGGAGAGGCGCGCGATCTGCGGGTACTCGGCGTCCAGCGGCGAGACGCGCAGCCACAGGCCCCAGGCGGCATCCTCGGCGGCGAGGCCCAGGAAGGGGGCGCACAGCCCGCGCCGCCGCAGCTCCTCCTGCATGATCTCCTGGTCTGCCGGCGCTCCTCGCGGGCCGGCGGAGCCCGGCGGCAGCCAGACGGCCTCGACGTGCCGGATCTGCTCGGCGCCGGTGGCCGGGTCGCGGACGGTGGCCTCGTAGTAGGCAGTGAGGTGGCGCCTGGGCTTGTACTTGGCGCGGTGCAGCCGGCAGCCCTGCAGCAGCTCAGGGTCGGGCAGGAGCGTCGAGAGCGAGCCGCGGAGCGCCGCCAGCGGCTCGTCGCCCTGCAGCAGCCACTGGATGCCTGCCAGGCCGGCATCCCCCGCGAGCACGCCCGCCGTCTTGTGGTTCATCTCAGCCACCTCTCTGTGAGCATGTGCTACCACATGCTTCGGAAGCCCGCGCCCTAGCCCGGCAGCCCGCCTGCGCGGAGGTGGCGCTCCAGCATCGCCAGCGTGTTGCCCAGCCGCACCGGCTTGATCTTGGTCCAGCAGGTGAGCACGAGGTCGAGCAGCTCGAGCGTCTCCCAGAGCGCGACCCGCTCGCGCGAGACCGGGGCGTGGCGCTCGTACTCGGCGAGGAACTCCTCGCAGATCAGGTCCAGCTGCTCGAGCAGCGCCTCGCGGGCCTGGGGGTCCAGCGCGTCGTCGTCCTCGCTGCTCTCCTCCTCGTGCGGCTCGCTCAGGCCGATATTCTTCACGGCGGACAGGAACAGCGCCAGATCGAACGCCGGCTCGGCCTGGCAGAAGCTGTCGAAGTCGATGAAGGCGACATCCCCTCCCGCCAGCAGCACCTGCGCCGGGCGGAAGCTGCCGTGCGACGGCGCCAGCGGGTCGGGTGGATGCGCCTCGGCGAGCGCCTCGAGACGCGCCAGGAGCGGCGCGACGGCCGCCTGAAGCTGCGGAAACACCGCGCCGAGCTGCCCGACCGTATCCTGCACGTCGTCGAGCGCGTCCGCCCAGGTGTGCGGCTTCCCGTACTGCGCGCCCGAGCGGTGCAGCGCCGCGATCCCCGCGGCGGTCTTGCGCATGGCGCCGGAGAGCTCGGCCCGCAGGTCCGGCGCGCCGGTCCGCATCGCCGCGCGGATCAGGTCCTTGAGCATCTGCTCCTCGCGCACCGGCCCCTGGAGCGCCGTGTTCAGCTCGGGCAGGTAGCCGAGCGGCTCGGCTATCGCCACGCTGCCGCTGGCGCGCAGGGGCGACTCCCAGAGCGCGCGCATGGCGGCGTGGGCGTTCTTGCCCTTGCCGCCCTTGTAGGCCTTCGCGACCACCGGCGTGGGCCCCGCGGAGCCGTCGCGGTAGGTCAGATCGTACAGGATCGTGCAGCGGCTGCCCGGCTTCTGGCGGACCACGCGCGGCGCGCACGTCTGGACCGCGAGGCCGCGGTACTGCGGCAGGGCGCGCAGGGCGCGCTCCAGGATGGCGGCGGCCTGGGCGGGGTCGGTCAGAGGTTCGAGCGCGGGCAGCGCGGCCTCCTCCGGCAGCGTTTCGAGCAGCAGCCGCAGCTCCGGCACATAGCGCCGCCACCCCTCCTCGCCGGGCGCCAGTTCGCTCCCGGCGTCCGGTGGCTCAGGCGCGCCGGGCGGCAGCAGCGTCCCCTGGATCTGCAGCCGCCGCTGCGCGCCGTCAGGCCCTGCGAGCGTGAGCCGGTAGAGGGCGGTCCGGCGGTCTTTCTTCATGCGCACGCGCGCGACCTCGCACTGCTGGAGCGCGCCGAAGGCGGGGATCGCCCGGGCGAGCGCCGCGCGGACAGTCGTCGGCTGGACGATCGCAACCAGCCACCCCGGCAGCTCAGCGAATCGCTCCAGCGACCCCTGCTGGTCGCTTTGTGAGCCTCCCACCTCCAGCGATGCGACGGACATCGAAGTACCTCCTCGCAATAGTGCGATCAGCCGCTGACTAACAACGAAAACGGGCTGACGCGGAACTTTTCGACAACAGGGTGCAGAGCGCAAAGCGCGCCGCCGTGCCACCGGCAGTGCTGTAAACGCGGCCTAGAGGCCTAGCTTGTGCAGATGGTGCTCGAGCGCAAACATCGCGTTCGACAGTCGCTCGGGCTTGACCTTGGTCCAGGAGTGCAGCACGAGCGTGAACAGGTCGAGCGCCTCCCACAGCGCGATACGCTCACGCGACACGGGGTTGTGCGCCTCGTACTCGCGCAGGAAGTGCTCGCAGATCGCCTCGGCCCGCGCGAGCAGCGCGGCCTGCGTCGCCCGGCCGGACGGGCCGCCCTCGGCGTCCGGCGCGGACAGCGCGATGTCCTTCGTGCGCCGCAGGAACAGCGAGAGGTCCAGGGCCGGCTCGGCCTGGCAGAAGCTGTCGAAGTCGATGAAGCCGATCTCGCCCTGGTGGAGCAGCACCTGCCCCGGCCGGAACGTGCCGTGCGCCGTCGCCACCGGGTCCGCGGGGACGCCGGCGGCCCGCGCCTCAAGCCACGCCAGCAGCGGCGCGGCGGCCTCTGCGATGGGCGGGACGGCGCTGGCGAGCGTGTCCACCACACCGCGCACCTCGGCCAGCTCATCGTCCCACGTCCGCACGTCGCCGAAGCGCACCCCCGACCGGTGCAGGCCGGCCAGGCCGGCGGCCGTCTTGCTGACGAACATGGCGAGCGCCTCGTCCGTCTCGGGCGACCCGCGCCGCACGGCCGTCTCGATCAGCCGCTGCAGCGTCTGCTCCTCGCGGATCGGGCCCTGCACCAGCACGTTGAGGTCCGGCAGGAAGGCCAGCGGCTCCGCGAGGGCCACGCCGCCGCTCTTCGCGAAGGGCGCGTCCCAGAGCGCGCGCATGCCGGCGTAGGCATGCCGGCCCTTGCCGCCCCGGTAGGTCTTGGCGACGACCAGCTCCGGCCAGCCGCGCCTCTCGGCCAGGCCGGCCGGGTAGGTGAGGCGGTAGAGGATCGTGCAGCGGCTGCCGGGGGTGTAGCGCATCACCTTCGGCTCGCACGACTCGATCCGCAGGTCGCGGTAGGCCGGCGAGGCAGCGCGGATGCTGCGCTCCAGCAGCTCGCGCGCCCGCTCGGGATCGGTGAGGATCGGCAGCGACGGCAGGGCCTCGTCCGGCGGCCGCAGCTCCAGCGCGAGCCGCAGGTCCGGCAGGAAGGCGCGCCAGCCCTCGGCCCCGAACGCCGCGCCGCTGCCCGACACCTCGGCCGGCGCCGGGTAGCCGGGCGGAAGGATCGTGCCGCGCAGCTCGACGGTGGTGGGCTGGTCGCTCCCGGCCCGCGCCACGCTCAGCGCGTAGACGCCGGTCCAGACGTCGCGCTTGATGCGCACGTGCCCGATGTCGCACTCCTGGATGGCCAGCTCGCCGGACGCGAGCTCGGGCACGGCGCGCGACAGCGAGCGGACGACCGTCTCCGGGTCGGTCGCGGCGTTCAGCCAGTCCGGCAGCGCGGCAAACGTGGCGAGGCCCTGCCAGATGGCGGCCGCCGAGGTCTGTTCAGCTAGTGTAGCCATGCGATACGCTCCTCGATCAGCGCTGTGGCGTGCTCCAGGCGGCTGACCTTCAGCTTCTGCCAGCTGTGGACGGCCAGGCGCAGCAGCATCAGGATCTCGTAGACGCGGACGCGGGCGCGCAGGCGGCGCACGTCGCTCACGCCCATCGCCGCCGCGTAGGTGTCGAAAAAGCCGTCGCAGAGCCGGTCGACCGCCGCGGCGGGCATGGGCGCCTCGGGGCGCTGGTTCCTGTGGATGGCCAGCCGCTGGTACGCCAGGAACTGCCCCAGGTCGAGCGCCGGCTCAGCCTGGCAGACCGTGTCGAAGTCGACCAGGCCCGTGCGCGCCCCGTCGAAGATGAGCTGCGTGTAGGTGAAGTCGCCGTGGCTGAAGCAGAGCGGCAGCGGCTCGGCAGCGCGCCCGGCCGCGGCGGCCCGCTCGAGCCACTCCCGCAGGCGCGCGCCGAGCTCCGGCGAGACCCGGGCGAGGGCGGCGATGCTGCCCGCCAGCCAGTCCAGCTCATCCTCGAGGGCGCGCCGGCGGCCGAGGGCGACCCCCGAGCGGTGGATGGCTGCGGCGATCAGGCCGCAGGCTTCGACCCCGCTCTCCAGCGTCAGCGGGCCGTCCGCCGACTGCCCGGCCAGGCGCTCCTTGAGCAGCCGCGCGATCTGCGGCCGGCCGGGGATCGCCTCCAGCAGCAGGAGCTGCTGCTCGGGCAGAAAGGCCAGCACGCGCGGGATCTGCACCTGTCCCGCCGCCCCAGCCGCCTGCAAGCGCTCGTGCAGCGCGGCGATAACCGGCACCGTGCGCGCGCCCGTGCCATCGCTGGCGACCTTGCCGTAGACGACCTGCTGGGCCGGTGCGCCGGACGCGTCGGCGCCGTCGAGCACGTAGCGCAGCGTGCAGCGGTGCCGCCGGCCGTACTGGACGAGCTGCACCCGGCACTCCCGCGGCGCGAAGCCCGGCCCCAGAGCCGCGCCCACCAGCTCGGCGGCCCGCGACGGGTCGGTGACGTCGAGGAGCGCGGGCAGGTCGCCGTCGATCGGGAAGACGTGCACGGCCATGTTCAGCTCGTCGATCGGCGCGACGAGCCGGGCGAACGGCGCGAGATCCGGGCGACCGCGGGCCTGCTCCGCAACCGGCGCGAGCTTCTCGCTCAGGAAGGCGCGGCGGGCGTCCTCGTGCTGGAACACGCGCCCGACGGCCAGCAGCTCGATCGGCGGCCCGCCGTCGGGGCCGCGCACCTCGAGCTCGTAGCGCAGGCCGCAGAAGTCGCCGGCCAGGTAGATCGCCTGGCCCGGGTTGCAGCGCTCGATGCGGTAGGGCGAGTCCTCGCCGAACAGCAGCGCCTGCAGCCGCCCGCGCATGGCCTGCTCGTCGAGCGCCGTCGCCAGCCCCGGCAGCTCGCGCTGGAGCACCGGGCTGCGCAGCGGGTCGCACTGGTCGCGGGTGAGGCCGGGGAGCACGGCCGCCATCTCAGTTCCCATCGGCCCCTCCGATCTCATAGTCCAGCAGCGGCAGCGCCTCCAGCGCCTCCTGGAGCACGGCGAGCGCGTTCCTGACCCGCGCCGGCTTGCGCTGCTGCCAGCTGCGGGCGGCGATGCGCATCAGGCTGACGGCCTGGTAGATCGAGACGCGCACGCGCAGGCGGTCGGCGTCCTCGAGCCGCGGCCCCATCGCGGCGATGTACGCGCTGAGGAACTGCTCGCCGAGCCGCTCGCCGGCCGAGCCGTCCGTGTCGCCGGCCTTGTAGGCCGCCACGCGCATGTAGGCGAGGAACTGGCCGAGGTCGAGCGCCGGCTCGGCCTGGCAGATCGTGTCGAAGTCCACCAGCCCCACCCGCTCGCCGTCGAAGAGCACCTGCGCGTGGGTGAAGTCGCCGTGGCTGAAGCGCGCCTCCAGCGGGTCGGACTCCTCGGCGTACGCCTCGAGGCGCTCCAGCCACGCCTGGAGCCGCGCGCCAAGCGCCGGCGAGACGCGCTGGAGGCTGCGGATGTCCTCGCGCAGCGCGGCGAACTCGTCGTCGAGCGAGCGCCGCCGGCCGAGCGAGGTGCTGGTGGTGTGCAGCGCGGCGGCGATGCGGGCGCAGGAGGCCAGCGCCCCCTCGAGCGTCAGCGGGCCATCCGCCGCGCTCCCGGCCAGGCGCGCCTTGAGCAGCTGCGCGACCTGCGGCCGGCCGGGGATCGCCTCCAGCAACGCCAGCTGCATGTCCGGGCGGAAGCCGAGCGCGCGCGGCACATCGAACAGCGCGCCGTCGGCCAGCGTCCGCTCGCGGAGCTGGGCGACCACCGTGGCGGTCGCCGCGCCCTGGTTGCCGGACGCGACCTTGCCGTACACCTCGCGGCGAACGGAGCGGCCGTCGGCCGTCCGCTGCTCGAACTCGTAGCGCAGCACGCAGCGGTCACGCCGGGCGTAGTTGACCGGCACGATCGCGAGGTTCTGGACGCCGCCCTGGTCGGTGCCGTCGGCCGGCAGCGTCTCTTCGAGCACCGCCGCCATGCGCTGGCGGTCGGTCGCCCCCACGAGCGTCGGCAGATCGCCGTCGATCGGGAAGACGTGGACGACCATCGCCAGCGGCTCGATCATCGCCAGCGGGCTCGCGAACGGCGCGATCTCCGGCCGGCCGCGCATCAGCTCGGCGAGCGGCGCGAGCTTATCGCGCATGTAGATCGCCCCCGCGAGCAGGTCGCCGAAGACGCGCCCGACGACGAGCGGCCGGAGCACCTCGCCGGTGGCGGCGTTGGTGACGCTCAGCTCGTAGCGCAACACGCAGCTCTCGCCGGTGTAGAGCGCCTTGCCGGGCTCGCAGCGCTCGATCACGTACTCGGGGCGGTTCTTGCCGAACAGCACGCCCTGGAGGAAGCCGCGCATCGCCGCCGCGTCGAACGCCGTCTTCAGCCCAGGCAGCTCGCGCTGCACCACCGGGCTGTCGAGCAGGTCGAGGTCTGCGTCGGCGAGCGCCGCGCCGTCCGCGCTCCCCGCCACCGGGCCGTTCTGCCGCGGGTCGTCCGGGACCGCGCGGATGATCGTCGTCGCGAAGACGTCCGGCCGCGCTGGCTTCGGCGCCGCCGCTGTGTGCGCGGCCAGCGGCGCGGCCTGGGGCGCCGCATCGGCCAGCGGGGCCGGCGACGGGCTCGTGGCGGGCGCCGGCGGGGGCGGCGGCGCCTGGATGAGCAGCGTCTGGAACACCTGCGCGCTGGCCGGCGTCGGCAGCACCTGGCCGATCATCGTGTGGAAGACCTTCGGCGAGACCTCCTGGGCCTCCTCGTCGTCCACATCGGCGGCGGGCGCGGCGCCTGCGGCCGGCTCGAACTGGCCGCCCTGCTCCTCGACCGCCTCGCGGAACTGCTTGTGGTACAGGTCGGCGTAGATGCCGCCCCGCTTGAGCAGCTCCTTGTGCGTGCCGGCCTGCGCGATCCGGCCGTCGGCGATCACGATGATCCGGTCGGCCTGGCGGATCAGGTTCAGGTCGTGCGAGACGATGATCGTCGTCCGGTCGCGCATCAGCTCGCGCAGCGCCAGCCGCACCAGCTCGGTCGACTCGGCGTCCAGGCCGGTGGTCGGCTCGTCGAGGATCAGGATCGGCGTGTTGCGGATGAACGCGCGGGCGATCGCGATCCGCTGGCGCTGGCCGCCGGACAGGTTGCTGGCGCGCTCGCTCAGCTCGGTGTCGTAGCCCTTGGGCAGCTTCTGGATGAAGTCGTGGGCGTTGGCCTGCATGGCGGCGGCGATGATCTCCTCGCGCGTCGCGTCGGGGCGCCCGTAGGCGATGTTGTCGGCCACCGTGCCGGTGAACAGCACGGCCTCCTGGAGCACCACGCTCATCTGGGCGCGCAGCGACTCGAGCGTGAACGAGCGCGTGTCCGCGCCGTCGATCGTGATCGTGCCGGCGTGCGGGTCGTACAGGCGCGGCAGCAGCTGGATGATCGTGCTCTTGCCCGCGCCCGAGGGGCCGACCAGCGCCACCACCTCGCCGGGGGCGATCTCGAACGAGATATCGTGCAGCGCCAGCTTCGGCTGCGGCTGCTCGCCGGCCCGCTGGTCCTCCGGCTCCGACAGGTAGGCGAAACTCACCTGGTTGAACGCCACGGCGCCCTTGAAGCGCGGCGCGGGGACCGCGTCCGGCGCATCCACGACCGCCGGGCGGCGGTCCAGCAGCTCGCCGATCCGCTCCAGGCTGGCGTAGATCTTGCCGAAGGTGTTCCACTCCTTGATGATCTTCTTGGTCGGCTTGAACATGTCGGCGATGTAGCGCGTGTACACCGTCAGCAGGCCGATCGAGAAGCCGGCGGTCATGGTGGAGAAGCCGGTGCTGAAGAGGCTCGGCCCGAACAGCAGGTACACCGCGAGCCAGATCACCAGCGCGACGGCGACCGACTCGAGGGTGCTGACGGTGGCGCTGAAGAACGCCTGCAGCCGCGCGGCCCTGAGGGCGGCGTCCATCGTCTTGCGGCTCTGCTCGGCGAAGCGCTTGGCCTCGCTGCCGCCGCTGCCGTAGGTCTGGATCACGCGGATCGAGGTCAGCATCTCCTGCGCGGCGGAGGCCAGCTCGCCCTCGCGCGCCCGCTGCTGCTTCGTCGCCGCCTTGATGCGCTGCGAGAAGTAGTTGGAGATCAGCGCCATGAACGGGATGATCAGCGCGGCCACCAGCGCCACCTGCCACGCGCCGGTGATCATGATGTAGAGGATGATCCCGATGCTCAGGAAGCTGCCGACGATGTCCGACAGCGAGGCGATCACGAACTCCTCGACCGCCGAGACGTCGCTCGTCACGCGGGTGAGCAGGTCGCCGGTGCGCTGCCGGCCGAAGAACGCCAGCGACAGCTTCTGCAGGTGCTCGTAGAGGCGGACGCGCAGGTTGTAGCCGATCATCCGCCCGCCGTTCGCCAGGTAGATCTCGGCCATCGAGTCGGTCACGCTGTTCACCAGCGTGAGCAGCACGACCCCGACGCTGACGACGATCAGGGTGTCGATGTCGCGGTTGACGAGCATCGGCAGCCCGAACATCTGCAGCGGGCTGAGCGGCTGCGGCAGCGCCGGGTCGGTGCGCCGGGTGATGTAGTCGATCAGGAAGCCGAGCACCAGCGGGATGCAGGCGGCGGCCAGCGCCTCTGCGATGAGCATGAGCAGCGCCATGAAGAACTGCCAGCGCTGCCCGGCCAGAGACTGGCTCATCAGGCGCATGGCCCGCCGCAGGTCGCTCTCCTTTCGCTGCGGCTTCTCGACGGCGCCGGCGCTTGGCGCCTGGATAGCCTTGGTGTTGCTCATTGCGATCCCTTACCTCGTTCGAGTTTGGCGGCGGCACCGCCCTGCCCTGCAGCGAGGGTGTATGTCTCCTATCCCTGCATCACGCAGCGCGCATGTGGCCAGGGGCCACAGACGTCGTCTGCTCGAACAGCTCGGCCAGCGTCCGCGCGGCGGCGCGCACGTCGAAGTGCTCGACGACGGTGCGCCGCGCCGCCTCGCCCATCCTGCGGCGCTCCTGCTCGTCGTCCAGCAGGCGCGCGAGCATGGCGGCGATCGCCTCCACGTCGCGGGCGGCGCACAGCAGCCCGTTCTCCCCGTGGCGCACCAGCTCGGGGATTCCCGCCACCGCAGTGCTGACGGCCGGCAGCCCACACGCCATCGCCTCAACTAAGACGTTTGGGACACCGTCTCGGTCGCCGTCCTCGGTCACGAACGGCGTGAGCGCGAAGATCTGGGCCGCCTGGAAGGCCGGCAGCAGGTCGCGCTGCGGCCGCTCGCCGGGCAGCTCCAGCTCGTCGCCCAGCCCCAGCTCCGCGGCCAGCCGCTCCAGCTCCGGGCGCAGCGGCCCGTCGCCGTAGATCGCCAGGCGGAAGCGCCGGCCGGACTGCTTCAGCCGAGCCGCCGCGCGCAACAGGTCCGGGAAGCCCTTCTTCTCGACCAGCCGGCCGACCGAGAGGATGAGCGGCCCGCGCGCGTCCGCGGCGGGCGCCGGCTCATCGGCGGGCCTGAAGCCGTCCAGGTTGACGCCGTGGTGGATCAGGCGCACCTTCGCGCGCAGCTCGGGCGGCAGAACCTCATCCAGATAGTCCAGGTTCGCGCCGCAGCACGTCACCACCGCGGTGGCCGCGGCCACGCGCTCGACGAGGACGTGGCGCGGGATCTGGAACAGGTCGCGGGCGTGGGCGGTGAAGCTGAACGGGATGCCGGTCAGCCGGTGGACGAGCAGCGCCACCAGCGTCGGGTCGTGGGCGAAGTGGGCGTGCAGGTGGCCGACGCCGCCCGACCGCTGCAGATGGTCCGTCAGCGCCACCGCCTGGTCGAAGCAGGCGAAGCGCGAGGCCGCCGTGTAGCCGGTGTCCAGGTCGGCGCGCTGGCGCACGTAGGCCCGGGCGGCGGCGTAGCGGCCGGGAGAGCGGCGGGCCACCCGCAGGTGCGCGGCGCGCAGCTCGTCGCGGGACGCCTGGTCCAGATAGCGGACCGGGGCGCGCACCGCGGCCACCTGGGGCTGCACCACCGGCTCACGCGGGTTCGTGGCGGCGAAGATCCGCAGCGGCACGCCGCGCTCCTCGAGCGCCAGGATCTCGCCGAGCACGAACGTCTGCGAGAGGCGCGGGAAGCTGCGCAGGATGTAGCCGATCGGCTGCATGGCTCACTCCTCCTCCCCCGGAGGCGGCGCGAGATGGACGAGCTGCGTCGCGAACTTGCTCGCCAGCGGCTTGCCGCTCCCGGCCGGGAGCGACCCGAGGCCCTGCGCGATCATCAGCGCCACCTGGCGCCGCTGCTCCTCGCCCTCGGGGCGCGGGCGCAGGCCGCGCAGCGTGCAGAGCTGCTTGGCGATCTTGAGGCAGGTGTAGGCGTAGAAGTAGACGAAGCGCTCGTCCGCCGTCCAGCCGGTCCGGGCGGCATAGGCATTCAGGAAGGCGCGCTGGAGCGCCGTGAAGGTGTAGGGCATGGAGCTGGTGCGGTAGGCCAGCAGGTGCAGGTTGGCGCAGAAGTGCGCCAGGTCGAAGTTCGGGTCGCCCAGGCGCATCTCGTCGAAGTCGATGATCCTCAGCCCCTCGCCGACGACGATGTGCCCGTAGTGGAAGTCCTTGTGGATGGGGGTCTCCCGGTCGAAGGTGATCGCCGGCGCCCGCTCGCGCAGGTGGTCGGCGATCCGCGCGGCGTCCCCCGCGAACTCGGGGTAGCGCTGGCCGACGAGCGCGGCCCAGGCCTGCAGGTTGGCCAGCTCGCTGCTGAGCTGGAAGCGCCGCTCGAGCGGCAGCCGCTGGCGGTGCAGCGTCGCGAGCCACGCGCCGGCCTGCTCCACCGCCCAGAGCGCCCGCTCGGTGTTGATCACCTCGTTGAGGAACTGCCCGTGGGCCGGGACGTAGGCGAACATCGCCAGCTCCGGGATGCAGCCGAGCGGGCGCGGCACGCCCACGTCGGTCTGGCCCTCGAACGCCTCCCACAGCGCGCGCATCGTCCGGTTGAGGCGCTCGGCCTGGCTGAGGTCGCCGAAGAGCTTGCCGAACACCTCGAGCGAGCCCGCCTGGCCGCAGCCGACCAGCTCGTAGCGCACCAGCCCGCGGTTGCCCTGCTTGTAGGCCAGCAGCTTGGCGTAGCGCACCGCGGGCTCATCGGCAGGCCCGGCCAGGTCTGCCAGCAGCGGGCGGATGTGCTCGGTCATCCGGGCGACGTCGAGCGCGATCTCCAGGATGGGCAGCTGCGTGGTGTGGAAGGCGGTGGCGTGCTTGTGGATGCTGGTGGAGGTCAGCGCCTGCACGATGCCGCTCTCGCGCAGGTTCGGCTTGGCTGGCTTGTTCTGATCGTTCGGCATCTCGGCTCCTTGATCTCCCCATCGCTTTACCGCTGATGCGACGGCGTGATCGGATAGGCTGAGGATAGCAGCAGCGCTCTCAGAACCGAATGATGCGTGCTAAGCATCTGTGATCGGTCTGTGATCCGGGCATCGGCTAATGATTGACTTCTTTCTCTTTGTGCTGCTCTGCGGCGACTGCGTCGCCGCAGAGCAGCACAAAAAAGTGTCCGCGGAGGGCCTGCGGCCCTCCACACCTCCCGGCAGGAAGTTCGGCCTGTGGCCTTCCACGCCTTCCGGCAGAAAGCGAAAGCCAACAGCCTTCCACGCCTCCCGGCGGAAAGCGAAACCAACAGCCTTCCACGCCTTCCGGCAGGAAGTTCGGCCTGCGGCCTTCCACACCTCCCGGCGGAAAGCGAAAGCCAACAGCCTTCCACGCCTTCCGGCGGAAAGCACGGCCTGCGGCCGTCACACCTTCAGGCGAAAAGCACGGGCCTACAGCCCTCCAAACCTCTCTGTGAGGAGGGCGCTCGGCACACCCGCGAAAGTCGTGGCACTAGTAGAACGATTGGAGGAGCGGATTGGTGGCAGGCATGCCGTCTTTCACACCACCCGGCTTACGAGGGCGGGCGGCACGCCCACAGTGGACGTATCGACGACAGGGCTTCTGATTATGGCAAGCGGGGGAATGGGGCTGGGGAAGCGCACGCCGCGGGTGTCGGTCTGGAACGTCTGCGGCATCCGCTTCGGAACGCCTGCGCGAGACGTCCGGCCACACGATCCCTTCCCCCGGCGCTTGGTGTGCTAAGGGGGCGCGCAGGAGGCTGGAGCAGCGCAGCGCAGGCGCCGCTGCTCCAACAGCTCCTTCGTACAGACGCGACGCCGGTGAGGCGCTAGCCGTTCCGCGACTTGGCGAGCGGCTCGGAGCGCGGCGCAAAAGTCACCGGCGAGTCAAGCCGGAACCCAACGCGTTGGACGGTGGTGATGATCGGCGGCGGCTGGCCGGCGGCCTCCGCCGCGGCGCGCAGGTTGCGGCGCAGCTTGGCGATACAGGCGTTCAGGGCATCCTCGCAGGTGGCCCGGTCGTAGGGCTGGCCCCACACCGCCTGGTAGCTGGCCTCGCGGGTACAGACCGCGCCTGGGGTGGATGCGAAGTAGCGCAGCAGGTCGTACTCGAGCGGGCTCAGCTGGACCTTCACGCCGTGGACGCTGACGATCCGCGCGCTGTCGTCGATGGAGAGCACGGCGGGCCGGACGCTCGCGACTGACACCAGCGTCTCCTCCGGGTCGGAGAAGACGAAGCTGATGTCGTCAGCCCCAAGGGTGATAACATCGCCTGTGACCAGGACCCGGCCCTCGGGCGGCACGGGCTCACCGTTGACGAAGGTGCCGTTGGCGCTCCCGGCGTCGAAGAGGACATACCGGTCGTGGCGCAGCTCAATGCTCGAGTGCAGGCGCGAGATCGTCGGCAGCGAGACGACCACCGCACACGAGCTCGAGCGCCCGATCGTCGTCACGTCCTGGAGGAGAATGTGCTCGGAGACGCCGCCCGCTCCCCGCCGCTCTAGCACACCAGGGGATGTACGAGCCATACGCCATCTCAGGATCTGCAAGGAATGGGACATCTCATTATATCACGGGTGGATTAGCTTGACAACAGGGGGGCAGATGCTAGAATGAATTTGTCTATTTGTGATCTAATTATGATCTAATTGTGATCCAGTAGCCGCTCTCCATCGTCGCCAGGCACTCCACAGCAGCGCGCTCTCGGCATCGTTGGCGCACCGGCCAGCCCAAACGGCCACCGGTGCGTCGTTCGAAAGAGAGACGGTGCGGTGAAGGTCCCCCTCGTACCGGAGCGCAAGGTGCTACATGACCGATGAGCTGATCGATACCCGACTGGGACAGTACCATCTCGTCGAGCTGATCCGGCGCGGTGGGATGGCGACCGTCTATAAGGCCTACCAGCCCTCGCTGGACCGCTTCGTGGCCGTCAAGGTCATGCAGCACAACCGCGACCCGCAGTTCGCGGCGCGGTTCAAGCGCGAGGCGCGGGCGATCGCCCAGCTCCAGCACCCCAATATCCTCCCAGTCTACGACTATAACGAGCAGAACGGGCTGCTCTACCTCGTGCTCCAGTACGTCGAGAACGGCATCACCCTGACGGACCGCATGGGCGCGCCGATCCAGCCGCTGACCGCGGTGCGCCTGATGAGCCGCGTGCTCTCGGCGCTGGAGTACGCCCACAGCCGGGGGATCATCCACCGCGATATCAAGCCGGGCAATGTGCTCATGCCGGCCGCCGACTGGCCGATGCTGGCCGACTTCGGCCTCGCCAAGCTGCTGAACGACACCTCGCAGCAGCTCACGGTCCCCGGGCTGGCGATGGGCACGGCGGCCTACATGGCGCCGGAGCAGGCCCTGGCGCGCCCGGTGGACGCCCGCACGGACCTCTACGCCACCGGGGTGATGCTCTACGAGATGCTGACCGGGCGCATCCCCTTCGACGCCGACACGCCGATGGTGGTGGTGACCAAGCACATCTACGAGGAGCCGCCGCCGCCGACGGAGTTCGTCGCAGATATTCCGCCGGCGCTGGAGCTGGTGGTGCTGCGGGCGCTGGCGAAGAACCCGGACGACCGCTTCCAGACCGCGGCGGAGATGGCTGCGGCGCTGGCGGAGATTGACCTGCAGCTGCAGCAGGGCGAGAGCCGCGGCCAGCTCACCAGCCTCTACCAGGCGGGCGTGCAGGCGTTCGCCGCCGGCCACTGGGAGCAGGCGGTGGAGCACCTGGCGCGGCTGGTGGCCCTGGACCCGGAGTACGAGGACGGCGCCGACCTGCTGGCGGCGGCCCGCGAGGCGAGCGCGCGGGCGCGCGAGGAGGCGCGCGAGCAGATCGAGCGCGTGCGCCTGCGCCGCAGCACCATGGGCCAGGCCCACGCCCCATCCTCGACGACGCCGGCCACCAGGGAGACCGGCCGGCGCGAGCCCGCCCCGGCGATCGGGGAGACCAGCCGCGTGACGCCGCCGCCGGCCAGCGAGGAGGTCAGCCGCACCTCGGCGGGCTCCGCCGGGAGCAGCAGCGCCGGCCTCAGACCCGTCGCACGCGAGACCGCCCGCCTCGAGACGGGCGAGGTGCCGGGGAGCCCCACGCCGGCAGCCGGGGCGGAGCGGCTGGTGACCGTCGCCGGTACCGACGAGCAGCATGCGCGCCAGGAAGCCGCCGCGCCGCCCCTCCCCACCCCTGCCGCCCAGCCGGCGCGCCGGCGCGGGACGATCTTCGCGGGGTCGATCGTGGCGCTGCTGCTCCTGCTCGCTGGCGGCACCTACGCCGCAGGGCTCTGGCCAGGCCAGGCGGGCGCGCCCGCCCCGACCGCAGCGCCTCCCCCGACCACAGCCGCCGGCGTCCAGACCGCCGCACCTGCGCAGCCCACTGCCGCACCTGCGCAGCCCACCGCCGCGCCCACCAGCGCCCCGGCCGATCCGGCGGCCGAGCCGCCGCCGCCCGCCGGCAGCGTCGTGCTGACCGATGACTTCAGCAAGGCGGGCGAGCTCACCGGCCTCGAGGACCTCACGCGGGACCCCGAGTTCTCGCGCGGGTTCCACGCGCCCGGCGTCTACCACCTGATCGCCAACAACAGCGACGAGACGCGCCAGGTGGTCATGCCGCGCCACATGTTCGGCGACTTCACCGTGCAGATCGACCTGTGGGACGACAGCGACGATTTCGCCGGCTCGGCGGCGCTGGGCATCATCTTCCGCGCCCGCGATACCGAGCGCTTCTACGCGCTGCTGCTCAACCCGCGGGCAGGCCAGTACACCGTCCGCAGGTACGATGGGCCGGGGCAGTGGGCCGACCTCATCCCCTGGACCGACTCGCCGCTCGTCAGCAGAGGCAAGGAGGTCACCACCGTCCGGGTGGACGCCGCCGGCGACGACTTCACCTTCTACCTGAACGGGCAGCAGGCGGGCAGCTTCAGCGACTCCAGCTACGGCCAGGGCATGCTCGGCATGATCATCGACAACGGCGACGCCGTCCGGCCGCACATGCACTTCGACAACCTGGCGGTCTGGAGCAACGACTCGGCGCCGCTGCCGTCGTCGCTCGAGGCGACGCGCGACACGCCGACCGGCCCGATGGTGCTGATCCCCGGCGGCGAGTTCGTGCTCGGCGCGAACGGCCGCCCCGACGCGCCGCCCCACATTGTGTCGCTGCCGGAGTTCTACATCGACCAGCACGAGGTGACGAACGCCAGCTACGCGCAGTGCGTGGCCGAGAACGCCTGCACCCCGCAGGAGTCGGCCTCGTCGGAGACGCACCCGAACTACGCGAGCCAGGAAGCCTACGCCAACTTCCCGGTGATGCACGTGAGCTGGGAGCAGGCGAACCAGTTCTGCCAGTGGGCCGGCAAGCGGCTGCCGACCGAGGCGGAGTGGGAGAAGGCCGCAAGCTGGAACGCCGAGAGCCGGACCAAGAGCACCTGGCCCTTCGGCGAGGTGTTCGATCCCGCGCTGCTCAACTCGATCGAGTCCAACGCCGGCGACACGACGGCGGTCGACGCCCACGCCCCGGAGCTCAATGGCACCTACGACATGGCCGGCAACGTCGCCGAGTGGACGAGCTCGCTCTACCGGCCCTACCCCTACGACCCGAGCGACGGGCGCGAGGACGCGTCGGCCGAAGGCGATCGCGTCTACCGCGGCGGCTCGTGGGCGCAGAGCCAGGGCAAGGCGCTCAGCGCCGTGCGCAACCACACGAGTCCGAGCTTCGCCGACCGCGAGATCGGCTTCCGCTGCGCCGCGACGCCCTAGCGGCACACCCAGAAGCCGCCGGACGGCCAGGCGACTGTGCATTAGCGGGTGACCCGACTGCCGAAAGGAGAGCCGATGAGACAGGCGAATTTCGTGACTGTGATGGTGGCCGTCGCGCTCGCGCTGCTCCCCACGCTGGCAGGCGCCCAGCCACCCAACCCGAGCGGCACCCCCGTGTACCAGGACGACTTCAGCAACGCGGCGTCAAGCGGCTTCGAGGACAACCTGCGCGCCACCGACTTCTCGCGCGGGTTCCACGCGCCCGGCGTCTACCACCTGAAGCTGTCGCACTCCAACCCGGCGGTCCACTGGACGCTGCTGCCCGGGCACAGCTACGGTGAGTCCACCGTCGTCCTGGACCTGTGGGACGACAGCGACACGCTCCAGGGCGATGTCTCGCTGGGGGTCGTGTTCCGCGCCAGGGACAACACGCACTTCTACACGGTGCTGCTCAATCCGCGCAAGGGCCAGTACGCGATCCGGAAGCTCAACGGGAGCCAGTGGACCGACCTGGTGCCGATGACGGCCTCGCCGCTGATCAAGCGGCAGACCGAGGTGAACCAGCTGCGGGTGGACGCCAGCGGCGACGACTTCACCGTCTACCTGAACGGCGAGACGCTCGCCACCTTCAGCGACTCCTCCTACGCCAAGGGGCAGGTGGGCTTGATCATCGACAACGTCGACGCCGTAGAGCCGCACATGCACTACGACAACCTCAGGCTCTACACCACCGAGGCGAGGCCGGCGGCGCTGCCCTCCACCGGCGCGCCGGACAGCACGCCGCTGGCGGCGCTCGCGCTGGCGGCCCTGGCGGCGCTCGCGCTGGGCGTCGGCGCACGCCTGCGACTCGCGCGGTAGGGCGCCGCGGAAGCACGAAGGGGCCCGGGGAATATCCCTGGGCCCCGTTCCTCTTTTCAGCGGCGCCCGCCCGCCTTTCGAAGCGGTGTGGCGGGCCGCTGGCCCTTCACGTTGCTCGCCTTCCGCCGCCCTCGCGAGACAGACACTTTCCGCTGCTCTGCGGCGACGTATCATGCGGGGAGGTGTGGAGGGCCTACGGCCCTCCAGACACTTTTTCCCGCCGCTCTGCGGCGACGTATCATGCGGGGAGGTGTGGAGGGCCTACGGCCCTCCACAGACACTTTTTTCCCGCTGCTCTGCGGCGACACAGTCGCCGCAGAGCGGCGGAAGAAGAGCTTCCGGAGTGACTTCGCCACAACCCTTCCAGGGGTGTAGGGCGAAGCCACCGCGTCACTGAAGCGCGAGCTGCGCCGCGTCCAGCAGCGCCGGAACGAGCGGCCACTCCTTGACGGTCAGGCTGCGGTAGCGCCGCCCGGCGATCTTGAGCATCGACATGGCGCGGCAGACGGCCAGCCAGCGCGCGTCGACCCCCGGCCGCGCGGCCTCGTACCCCTCCAGGAAGCGCTCCCCCGCCTGCTCGATCAGCCCGGCGCGCTGCGGCTGCCGGATCGCCTTCCAGCGCAGGTAGGCCAGAAAGTTGCCGATGTCGCGGGCCGGGTTCGCCCAGCAGAAGCCGTCGAGGTCGATCAGCACCAGCCGGTCGTCCTGGATCAGAAACTGGTCGGTGCGGAACGCGCCGTGGCTCGCGACGCGCGGCGGCTCGGGCAGGTCGCGCACGGCGGCGGCGACCTGGTCCACGGCGGCCTCGTAGCGGCGCGCGAGCGCCGGGTCCGCGGCGGCCATGGGCGCGAGGTACTCCCGCAGCTCGGCCAGGTCCTCATCCAGGGTGCGGGGCGGCGCGGGGACCTGCTGAAGCGCGTGCAGGCCCGCCAGCCGCAGGCCCGCGTCACGCAGCCAGCGCTCGCGGGTGGCCAGCTCCACATCCTGGCTGAACGCCAGGTCGTTCAGCTCGGCCCGGCCGGCGACCTCCGGCTGCAGGACCATGCGCAGCTCCGGCCAGTAGGCCAGCGGCGGGGGCACGTGCGGCATGGCCGGCGACTCGACGCTCGCCCGGTGCAGCGCGTCCACCGTCGCCGCCAGCTCGGCCGCGCCCGGCTCCAGGAGCTTGCCGAAGATCGTCACCGCGCGGGACGGTGTGCTCAGCTCGTAGCGGAACACGCAGCGCGCGCCGGCCCGGTAGCGCACCGGGGTGACGCTGCAGGAGAGCACCACCTCGCCGAGCAGGGCGGCGAAGCGCGGCGCCATGCGCCGCACATCGGCGGCCTCCGCCAGCCAGGGGAGGCGCGGGTCGTCGTCGTAGAGCCGGTGGGCGAGGCCGTCCGGCGTGAGCTCGACCACGCCGATCGTCCGCGCCGGGGCGCCGCCGCGCTCGACCTCCAGCTCGTACGACGCCACGCAGCGCCGCCCCGGCTGGTACTTGACGTCCCGCAGGCGGCAGGAGCGCACCGTCTCCGGCGGCTCGCCGGCCGGCCAGCGGGTTGCGAACAGCTGCGCGACGGCGCCGCGGTCGAGCGCCAGCGGAAGCTCCGGCAGCTGCGGGTCAAAGGTCAGATCCTCACTCATCGCGAACGCCCCGTTCTGCTGCGATCCGGAAATGGTGCGCCTGCGAGCGGCGCAGCGCCACCCGCAGACACAGCCCACCGAGCGACAGTCGTCCTCCTCAGGCCACCTGACGAACCCGGGCCGGCTGCATCAGCACAAGCGGCTCGGCGGCGTCGGCCGGCAGCATGGACAGCAGCTCCTCCGCGGCGGCCCGCAGGCCCTCGGGGCGCGGCCGCTCCACGGGGCCGCCAGCCAGGCCGCGGCGGGTCGCGGCGACCAGGGCCGCCACGCTCAGCTCGTCCGGGTCCACGAGCTGGAACCAGCCGCGCTCGGCGAACAGGCGCGCGCGGGTGCGCTGCTCGGCGCTCGGCCCGGAGCGCGGGACGAGGACCGCCGGCGTGCTCGAGCGCATGATCTCCATCGTCGTATTGTAGCCGCACATCGCGAAGACCACATCGGCGGCCTCGATATAGCTCAGCGGGTCGCTGACGGTGATCGTCACGTGCGCCCCGCGGGCGGCCCGCGCGCGCGCCTCCAGGTCGCGGCGCAGGTCGCGCGGCATGAACGGCCCGGTGACGACCAACAGCTCGCAGGGCTGCTCGGCGCGGATCGCCGGCAGCGCCTCGATCAGCGTGCGCATCATCGGGTAGGCGTCGGCGCCGCCGCCGGCCATCGCCACCAGCAGGCGCGTGCCGGGCGCTGCGCCGGCCAGGTACTTCGCCCGCACCCGCGCGACGTAGCGCGGCGTGTCCGGCGTGCAGACGTAGCCGGTGTAGCGGATGCGCCGCGCGATCGCCGGCGAGAAGCCGTAGTGCTCCGCCATATCGTAGACCTGCCGGTCGCCGTAGACCAGCACCGTGTCGTAGTAGCGCTCGATCGCCTCGTAGGCGCCCTCGACCTCCCAGCGCCGCCGGACGACCTCCGGGGAGTCGAGGATGTCGCGCAGGCCGAGCACCACGCGCGTGTCGGCCCCGCTCTCGCGCAGCGCCGCCAGCGCCGGCAGCAGCTCGCCCATCGCGCCGTGCGGCATATGGTCGACCAGCAGCACGTCCGGCCGGTAGCTCAGCACCGCGCTGCGGATGAGCTCGGTGCGCATGGCGTGCACATCGGCGAACGGCATGGGCATGCTCACAGCGCGCCAGTCGCCCGGGCCCACCTTGACGATCGAGGGCAGCTTCAGGTAATCGTGGTTATCGCTCGACTCAAAGAACTGCCCGAGCCGCGAGTCGGCCATCGTGAGCACGGACACATCGGGGCGCAGCGCCATGATCTGGCGGGCGATCGACGTGGTGCGGCGCATGTGCCCGAGGCCGAATCCATCCTGCGAGTACATCATGATGCGCGGGCCGCGCGAAAGACTGCTGTATCGAGACATCACATTCCCCCCTGTTCAACTGTGGCCGCCGCCTGAGAAGCGGGAACAGCGGCTCGCAACAATCTGTGGAGGCAGCATACCGTGCGGGCGGGAATGAATGAATGATAGGCTCCGTCCGCCAGTCGCTGCTCCGCTGACTCTTTTCTGACTACGTTCCGACCCCTATATGTCCTTTTCTCCGCTGCTCTGCGGCGACTGCGTCGCCACAGAGCAGCGGAGGAAAAACATCCGCGGAGGGCCTGCGGCCCTCCGCACCTCCCTGCCGGAGGCCACCCTCGATGGTCTGCAGCCCGCCGCTCCTCCTGGCGAGAGAAAACGTCCGCGGAGAGCTTGCGGCCCTCCGCACCTCCCTGCGGGAAACTGCCTCTGCCGGCCTGCGGCCCTCCGCACCTCCCTGCCGGAGGCCACCCTCGATGGTCTGCAGCC
>ERZ777003.992-NODE-992-length-48330-cov-12.910430_pt1 | contig 48330 bp, 43 predicted proteins | sample MGYA00374956_ERZ777003 | MGnify/ENA primary metagenome ERZ777003 (study PRJEB29302, sample SAMN06268252) | bioreactor metagenome | isolation source: Joint BioEnergy Institute, California, USA | place: USA:Joint BioEnergy Institute, California, USA | collected...
CCAACCTGCGCGATCCGGCGGGCACCGTCGATCTCGACATCTACTTCTATCGCGGCTGCCCCGCCTTCCAGAACGAATAACGCCGCTCACTCAGACTCGGCGGCCGCGCGGTACGACTTGTCTAACCCCGCGTACCGGTCCCCTCCGAGGTGATGCAATAACTTCCCGGCATCAACATCCACGTTCCAAACACCGTTGAACGCTTCGTCATCGGCCGTCGCCACCAACACCTGCCCAACAAACAGATCGTGGTCACCCAGTGTCACCCGGTCAACGACCGCGCACTCGATGTGCCCCACGCACTCCGCCACTAACGGCACATCCAATTCCTCGGCATCCATCGGCGTGATGCCCACCGTCTCGAACTTATCCTGCTCCCGCCCGGACCGCGTCCCACACGCATGGACCGCGCTCATCAGGTCAACGGTCGGGATGTTGATCGCGAACATCTCGGTCTTAGAGATGAACTCGTGTGTCAGCCGCGTGGGCTGAATCGCAACCCCGACATGGACGGGATCGAGGCTCAGCGGCAGGAGCCACGCCGCCGTCATCACATTTGGATGATCCCCCATCATCGAGGTCACCAGGACGACTGGTCCCGGAGACAGCATGCGTAGCGCGTCGCGCCGCTGGACTTGACGCTTCTCACCCATCGGCCGGTTCTCCCCGCGTCGCCATCTCCACCGCCTCTCGGTACGCCTCCATCGTCAATCGCGCCGTTCTCCGCCAGTCGAACTCCGCCGCGCGAGCCAGCGCCCGCTCCCGCAGGTCCGCCGCCCGCGCCGGATCGTTCAACACCGATATCATCGCCGTGGCAATCGCCTCCGGCTCCGGTTCCACCAGAATACCGCCGTCCCCCACGACCTCTGGCAGGCTCGTCCGGTTCGCCGCGATCGTCGGCACGCCGCACGCCATCGCCTCGAGCGCCGTCAGCCCGAATCCCTCGTAGATGGACGGCGTGACGTAGAGCGACGCCCCCTGGTAGAGCGCCACCTTCTCCTCCTCGCTGACCCGGCCAGTGAGGACGACCGCTTCCTGCAGCTCTAGCCGCTGAATGACCGGCTCCAGCGGGGGATAGATTCGCGGATTTGCCGTGTGCGCGGCCCCGGCGATGACGAGCCGCGTCGGCTCTGTCAGTTGCCCGCGTGCCCGCGCGAACGCCTCTAGCAGCGCCGGCACGTTCTTGCGCGCGTCGAGCCCACCGACGTTGAAGATGTACCGCTCGCCGATGCCGAAGCGCGCCGTCACCTCCCGCACTCGCTTCGGATCAGTCGCCGGCCGATAATCCGGACCTGCCGCCTCCGGCGTCACGCGGATGCGCTCCGGCACGATGCCGAGTACCCGCGAAATATCATCCGCCGCCGCTTGCGAGGGTGTCAGAATCAGGCGCGCCTGGCGGATCGTCCGCCGCATCAGCGCTAAATGGGCGCGCATCCAGGGAGATGCCCCGTACTCCGGCAGGACCAGCGGGATCACATCGTGCACCGTCACGACGAGCGGCCGCCCGGCGCGCACCGGCGCCGCGAAGTGCGGGATATGGATGAGGTCCGGATTCTCGCGGGCCGCGCGGCGCGAGACGCCGTAGGTATCCCAGCTGGCTCGCCGCAGCCGCCGCGCGATCGGCTCGAGAGCGCCTCTCTTGCTCGCGGACCAGTCCGGTTGGATCAGGCGGAGATCGAGGCCAGGCTCGACCTCTTGCAGCGCGGCGACCAGCGATCGGACATATGTCGCCGTTCCAGAGGGCGGCAGCAGCAGAAAGCTGGCGTCGATGACGACCCGCACGCTGGGACTCCGCGCTCACTCTCAGGGGAAACGATGGCCGCGGTAACGCTTGCCATTCCAGGCCCGCCGTAGTATAGCAATGCTGTCCCCGCCACCCGCAGGCACTATGGAAGGTGCGCCGTCCCCCGCAATCGGAGCACACGGCGTCTCCCGCCATGAGAGAATCTCCGCGTCGCGTGACTCTGTCTATGCTATCATTTTGATAGCAGGTTACCGGATGGTATCCTTAGGAGGTACGAATGAGCAAGCCGATCGACGTCACCGACACGACCTTCGAGGCGGAGGTGATCAAAGCGGACAAGCCGGTGCTCGTCGATTTCTGGGCGCCGTGGTGCGGTCCCTGCCGCATGGTTGCGCCGATCCTGGCCGAGATTGCCGAGGAGCGCAAGGATCAACTCAAGATCGTCAAGGTCAACATTGACGACAACCAGCGCTACGCGATGCAGCTCGGCGTGATGACCATTCCCACCATGGTGCTCTTCAAGGATGGAGCGCCCGTCGAGAAGCTGATCGGCGCGCTGCCGAAGCGTGGCATTCTCGAGCGGGTGGAGCGGCACCTCACCCCATCGCCCGCCCAGAACTGAGCCCGTGCAACGCGGCCGGAGACGCGTCTCCGGCCGCAACCCCGCCTCGCGATAACGACTGCAACGAAACTTAGCCGGTGGCCGTGACCTTTCGGGTTGTCTCCACATGCGTTGGCGGCTCCACGTGCGCCTTAGCGCGCTCGCCGCGCGTCACCCCTGAGCGATCCCTTGCTGACGCTCCATGACTGGGCCACCCACATCGTTGAATCCCTCGGGTACATCGGCGTCGCCGCGCTGATCGCCCTGGAGCAGATCTTCCCCCCGATCCCCTCAGAGCTCATCTTGCCGCTTGCTGGCTTCGTGGCCGGAGAGGGAAAGATGTGGCTTCCCGGAACCGTCCTTGCCGCCACGGCCGGCTCGCTCATCGGCGCGCTGGTGCTTTACGCCCTCGGCGCATGGCTCGGGGAGGAGCGACTTCGCTGGCTCGTCACGCGATACGGCGGAATACTCGCCATTCACGAGCACGATCTCGACCGAGCGACCCGCTGGTTCGAGCAGCACGGCGTCAAGGTCGTCCTCCTCGGCCGGATGGTGCCGGGGATGCGTAGCCTCGTTTCGGTCCCCGCAGGGCTGAATCACATGACCCTGCGGACATTCCTCGCCTATACCGCCATTGGCAGCGGCGCTTGGAACACGCTCCTGATCGGTCTCGGCTGGTGGCTGGAGGATCGCTGGAACCTCGTCCAGCGGTACGCGCAGTGGTATCAGTACGCCGCGCTATCCGCGATCCTCATAGCCGCCGCGTGGCTCATCTGGCGGCTCCGTCGCCGCCAGCGGCCACGCCCCTAGTAGCTCCTAACCCCAGGTATTCACCTTGACCGGGGTAAACCGCACCATGTACCGGACCGTGCCCGGCTCATCCCACTGACGCAGATTGGCGTTGTACTTCGCCCCGATCCGCTCCGCGAAGGTGTAGTCCGGATCCGGCGTCAGCTCGGCCCGGGCCCGCACCTCGAGCGTCCGGTAGGGATTCTCCGGGTCAATGAACAGCAGCGATGCTTCCGGCCTGCGCTTCAGGTTCTTGTACTTCTGGCGAGCGGTGGTCAGCGAAACCGCGATCGTCCCGTCCTCGTCCACCAGGAACCAGACAGCGCTGACCTGGGGAAAACCATCCGGGTTGATCGTGGCGAGCACCGCGACCTGGCACGTATCGAGCAGATCGCGGTGAGACTCCGGGATCAACGAAGTCGGCATTCAATCCTCCTGAACACAATTTCCCCGCTGCCCTCACAGGCATGGCCATGTCCCCGCGAGCCGGACAATGCCGCCGGCTTCGCGAGACACATGCGTACCGGTGAAAGTGTAGCGAGGGAAAAGAGCGCGATTCAGGGGAACGAGTGAGCTTGGTCAACGGGCCACGTAGCCTTGGAGACGCTCCGTATCTCGGAGTGAGCGCAGCGCCAGTGAGGAATGCGTATCGGACCGGCCCTGCCAGTCAGTTCGGCGTCTGCGCGGCCGCCTCGGCTTCCTCGACGCGAGTCTCCCGCAGGCCTTCCATCTCGCGCCGCAGGTCATCGAGGTCGGCGAACTGCCGATAGACGGAGGCGAAGCGGATGTAGGCCACCTCATCGAGCTCCTTCAGATGGCGCAGCACCGCCTCCCCGATCATGCTCGACGGCACCTCGCGCATGCCGAGCGCGTGCATCTCCGCCTCGACCTTCTGGACGAGCTCTTCGATCTCCCGCTCGCCAACTGGCCGCTTCGTCAGCGCGACTCGGATCTTTTGGTGCAGCTTGGCCGGATCGAACTCCTGCCGCCGGCCGTCCTTCTTGACGACGACCAGCCCTGCCAGCTCGACCCGCTCATAGGTGGTGAAACGCCGCCCGCAGACCGTGCACTCGCGCCGGCGCCGAATCGTCTCCCCTCCGCTCACGTCTCGGCTGTCGATGACTCGTGAGTCTGGAGCGCGGCAAAAGGGGCACTTCATCGGCGCTACCGCTCGCGCAGGAAGCGGATGATGCTCGCCTCGCCGTCCCAATCGTCGTCCGGCAGGATCGGCGCCGACTGCGGCGACTGCGGTCGCGGCGCCGGTGGCTCAGGCTGCGCGATCCGATAGACACGGTCGCGCTCGCGCGGCGCAACAGGCTGCGAGGGATAGCGAGACGCTTGCCGCCGGCTGACGCGGTCCATCGCCGGGACGTCCTCTCGGAAGCCGGTCGCGATCAGTGTGATCATCACCGCGTCGCCGAGCGACTCATCAATCGAGGTGCCATAGAAGATCTCGGCATCCTCGTCCACCGCGGCGCGGATAATCTCCGCCGCCTCGCTCGTCTCGAGCAGCGTCAGGTTCGAGCCGCCGGTGATGTTGTAGAGGACGCCGGTCGCGCCCTGGATGCTCGTCTCGAGGAGCGGGCTCTCGATCGCTTCCTTCGCCGCGTCGATGCAGCGCGTCTCACCCACGCCGTGCCCGATCGCCATCAGCGCCGAGCCAGCGTCGCGCATGATCGTCCGCACGTCGGCGAAGTCGAGATTGATGATGCCCGGCTTGGTAATGAGGTCGGAGATGCCGGCGATACCTTGCCGCAGCACGTCGTCCGCCATGCGGAAGGCATCGGTGATCGACGTCTTCGGGTCCACCATGTCGAGGAGGCGCTGATTCGGGATCGTGATCAGCGCGTCAACCGCCTCCCGCAGCGCGGCGATCCCTTCCTCCGCTGCCCGGCGACGCCGCGCGCCTTCGAACTCGAACGGGCGCGTCACCACACCGACGGTCAGGGCTCCCGAGGATTTCGCCAACCGCGCGATCACCGGCGAGGCGCCGGTGCCAGTGCCGCCGCCCATGCCCGCCGTGATGAAGATCATGTCGGTGTCGCGGACGAGCTCCGAGATTTGCTCGGCGCTCTCTTCCGCCGCGCGCATGCCGACTTCCGGCCGCCCGCCGGCGCCAAGTCCTTTCGTCAGCTTGTCGCCGATGCGCACCGCGAGCTGCGCACGGCTGTTGAGCAGCGCCTGGGCATCCGTGTTGACCGCGACGAACTCGACGCCGTCAAACCCGGCCTCGATCATCCGATTGATCGCATTGCCGCCGGCGCCACCGACCCCGATTACCTTGATTTTGGCAAAGTTGTCCGTCATCGCCGGTGGTCGCTCTCCCGGTGCTACGCCCGGCTCCAGCGGCCGCTGATGAGCGCGTGTTGTGGGCGGCGCTGATGTGGTCGGGCGAGTCTGGATGAAGGGTCCGAACCTGCTGGTGTTCTCTCCTGTCGTCCTGCTGCGACCATCGTGCTGGCCCATGCCCGGCGCTGGGCGTTGCCTCTGGGTCTGCATCGCCATCTTCCCCACCGGCCGCAAGCGCGCCTACCGCGCTCCCGGCAATGGCATGCGGCAGCTGGCTCCCCACCCGCAGCTCGCACGCGGCGCGTCACTGAGCGACCGTTCAGCACGGGCTGCCACTCGGGCTACGCCTGTTGGCTCTCCCACGGCTCTGCCCAGGGTTACGACCTAGCCGCATGTGAGATCCCGCGCCGTCCCGACCTCTCACGCGCCACGATCACTACATGACCAAGGGGAACCGTGAGACCACCAACGCCGTCGGTCGCTGGCGTCGCAGTATACCACGACAACGCGGGCCGACGCCCCGAGCGTCAGCCTCTAACGTCCGGACGGGTTGTCCCTTCAGTGCGCGACAGCGCCGTTCTTGGTCGCGTGCCGCTCCAGCGCGAGCGCGATCAGCCGATCGACCAGCTCCGGCAGCGGAATGCCGCTCGCTTCCCAGAGCTTCGGATACATGCTGATCGCCGTGAACCCGGGAATCGTGTTGACCTCGTTGACGTAGAGCTGGTCAGTCCCGCGCTCCAGGAAGAAATCTACTCTCGCCATTCCAGCCAAATCGAGCGCCCGGTACGCGGCGATCGCTAGCTCCCGCACCTTCTCCATGAGCGATGCTGGGATATCCGCCGGAATGATCAGCTGGGACCGGTCATCCACGTACTTCGCGCTGTAGTCGTAGAACTCGTTGCACGGCACAATCTCGCCCGCCACCGACGCGATCGGATCCTCGTTGCCAAGGACGGAGATCTCCAGCTCGCGCGCGTCAATCCCCCGCTCGATCACGATTTTCCGATCGAGACGCGCCGCCGTCCTCATGCCTTCGCCGAGTTCTTCCGGCCCGTGCACCTTGGTGATGCCAACGCTGGAGCCGAGGTTCGCAGGCTTCGTGAAGCACGGGTAACCCAGCTGCTCGGCGACGCGCCGCGCCACGCCCTCCGGGTCTCGCTCCCACTCGACACGCCGGACAGTGATCCACGGCGCTTGCGGCAACCCGGCTCGCGCCAGCAGCTCCTTGGCGATCGCTTTGTCCATCGCCACCGCGGAGCCGAGCACACCCGCTCCGACATACGGCACACCAGCGAGCTCGAGGAATCCCTGGACAGTCCCATCCTCGCCCATCGGCCCGTGCAGCACCGGAAAGACGACATCGAGCTGATCGGAGAAGACCGTCGAGAGGGCCCCCGGCGTGCTCGCGGCGACCACCCCGTTTGCGACGATCTCTCCGTTCGCGGTGGTTTGCTCGCTTCGCGTCGACTCCGGCAAGGCGAAGAGCGGCGACTGCGCCGCCAGCTGGTGGAACGGGTCTCCCCCGGCCAGCCAGCGGCCATCCCGAGTAATGCCAACCGGGATCACCTCGTATTTCGCCGGGTCGAGCGCCGACATCACCGTCTGCGCCGAGCGCAGCGAGACATCGTGCTCGTCCGATTGCCCGCCGAAGATCACGGCGACCCGTATCCGGCCGTTCCGGTATGGCTCCCGCCGCTCACTCGTCATCGTCGCTCCCCCTCCCCGAACGAAGCTGACCGACCTCGCCGCCGCTACGGCTCACCGATCTCTTCGATCTCCGGCTCTAGATGAATGCCAAAGCGTTCTTCGATTCGTGCCTGCGCCGTGGCGATCAACTCGCGAACTTGCGCCGCCGTGCCGCCCCCGGCGTTGACGATGAAATTGCTGTGCTTGGTCGAGAACGACACCGGCCCGACCGCGAACCCCTTCAGACCGGCCACCTCCAGCAGCCGGCCGGCGAAATCGCCCGGCGGATTCGTGAACGTCGAGCCGGCGCAGGCGCCCGTCGGCTGCGTCCGCCGCCGGTACTCCGCGTGCTCCTCGGCCAGTCGCAACAGCTCCTCTCGGTCGCCCTTCGGCAGCCGCAGGACCGCCTCCAGCACGTGGTACGGCCGAGGCCGCGCCGCCGCCTTCAGCGTCGTGTACCGGTAGGCCGGCGCCAGCCAATCACGCCCGACCTCCTGCACGTTGCCGCTGTTGTCGAGGACAACAACAGAAACGAGGTGGTCCTTCTGCTCCGTCCCGTGAGCGCCGGCGTTGTTGACGGTCGCCCCGCCGATCGTCCCCGGCAGACCGACCGCCCACTCCATCCCGGCCCAGCCGCGTTCGCAGCAGAAGCGCCCGACCCAGGAGAGCGGCGCCTGCGCCCCCACGCGGAGCAGCACCGTGTCGCCCTCATCCTCGACGGAGAGCAGCCGCTCTGCCCGCTCCCCCGGCGTCCGGGACAAGATGACGAGACCACGGATGCCCCGGTCGCCAACGAGGAGATTGCTGCCGCCGCCGATGACCGTCACCGGCAGCCCCTCGTCCTGAGCCCAGGCCACGGCGGCGATCAGGTCGTCCCGAGTCGGCGCGCGAACCAGGAAATCCGCCGGCCCGCCGATCCGCCACGTCGTGTGGAGCGACATCGGCGAGTTCTCGAGAATCTTTAGATGGGGATGCCCGGGGATCGTCAGCACCGCGGTTGCCGCCCCGGCGCCGCGCCGATCCCGGTGCCGGCCATTCGCTCGCTCGGGCGCGGCCGGCTGTCCAGTCGCCGCCGTCATCCGGTCCCTCTCCCCCATCACACCCGGCTCTCGAGCAGACGCAGAAGTCGCGGGCCCACTGTCGTCACGTCGCCCGCGCCGATCGTCAGCACGACATCTCCCGGTTGCACCGCGCCCGCCAGCAGCGTCGCCGCCTCGGCTGGATTGTCAGCGGCGTACGGCCGGCGCCGCATCAGTCGCCGCATATCCTCGGAGCAGATGCCGAGCGTATCGGTCTCCCGCGAAGGATAGATCTCCAAAATCACCGCCTCGTCGGCATCGTCGAACGCCGCCGCGAACTCGGCGAGCAGCGCCTTGGTGCGGCTATACGTGTGCGGCTGGAACACCGCCCAGAGTCGCCGACCCGGGAACCGCTCGCGCGCTGTCCGCAGCACCGCTCGAATCTCCGTCGGGTGGTGACCGTAGTCGTCGATCACCAGGACGCCCGCCACCTCCCCCCGCCGCTCGAAGCGTCGCCCAATGCCCGCGAACGACTCGAGCGCCGCCGCTGCCGACCGCGTCTCGCAGCCGAGCGCCGCCAGCGCCGCCAGCGCCGCGGTCGCGTTGCGCGCGTTGTGCCGGCCGGGCACGCGCAGTCGCAGGGGCACCACCTGCCCATCCGGTGTCCGCACCTGCCAAGCGCCGTCGCCCGCGCAAACTTGCCAGTCGGAGCCGGAGCATTCGCCGAACGTCACGACACGCGCGTCCGGTGGAAGCTCCATCCGCGCGGCGACGCGGCCACAGCCCGGATCGTCGTGCGCAATCACGAGCGTTCCGCCCGGCCGCAGTCCACCGGCGAACGCCACGAAGTCGGCATCGTAGCTCTCTTGATCGGGAAAGATGTCGGGATGGTCGTACTCGACGTTGGTGATGACCGCCACCTCCGGCCGCAGCCAGAGGAAGGCATGATCGAACTCGTCCGCTTCGACGACGACCGCATCGCCTTCACCCGGCTCCGCGTTCTGTCCGGTCTCCGCCAGAATCGCGCCGATCGCGTAGGTCGGCTTGCGGCCGAGCGTGCGCAGCGCGGAGGCGATCATCGCGCTCGTCGTCGATTTCCCATGCGAGCCAGCGACAGCCACGCAGCGACGCTCGTTGGCGATCATCGCCAGCAGCTGTCCCCGCGCGACGCGCGTCACGCCAGCCCGAATTGCCGCCGCCAGCTCCGCGTGCTCGCGCCGCGCTGCTCGCGTATCGACCAAGAGATCGGCCGCGGTCGCCCGTTCGACATCCGTGTGCCCGATGTTGACCGGGATACCGAGCCGGCGGAGCGCCTCGCACTGCTCCGAATCCACCGCGTCCGAGCCGCTGACAGTGTATCCCCACGCGTGGAGGATGCGCGCCAAGCCGCTCATGCCGATCCCGCCGATGCCGACGAAGTGGATGCGCGCCGGTGGCGGCGGCAAGCTGGCGAGGGTGGCTTCGGCCATCATCGCGCCTCCGTCCGCGCCATCAGTGCGCGCACCGCTTCCCGGAAACGCTCGCCGCGCTCGAACTCATCGCGAAAGAGTCCGAAGCTCGCGCAGCCCGGGGAGAGAAGGACGACGTCGCCCGGCTGAGCCGCCGCTGCCGCTGCTTCGACGGCCGCCGCCATCGACTCGAAAGGTCCTTGCGTCGGGACGCTCACGCTTGCCAGCATCGCTTCCAGGCGGGGCGTTGCCGTGCCATGCAGCAAGTAGACCACACTTCCCGCCTCTTGTGCCGCCTTGGCAAGGGGCCAGAGATCGAGTCGCTTGTCCGCCCCACCCGCGATCAGATGAACGCGCCGGCCTGCGAAGCTCCGCAGCGACGCCACCACCGCCGCCGGCGCCGTCGCTGCCGTGTCGTTGACGTAGGTAACGCCGTCCACCTCCCCGACCGTCTCTTCCCGGTCGCGCACGCCGGTGAAGGACGCTAGGCCTGCAGCGACCGCCTCCGGGGGAGCGCCCCGCAGGAGAGCCGCCGCGGCAGCCGCCGCCGCGTTCTCCAGCCGGTGCTTCGGCCAGCCGCCTGGCGTCGGGATCGTCACTTCCACGCCAGAGATTCGCGCTTTCAGCTCGCCGTCGCCGATCCAGCAGCCATCTCCGCCCCGGTCGCCGAAGCCGAACGGCACGACCCGCGCCCGCGTGCTCGTCGCGGCCCTCCAAGCCTCCGGATCGTCGGCATTGACGACAAGCGCATCGCCCGGCCGCTGGTGATGGGCGATGCTGCGCTTCGTCTCCGCGTATTCGTCGAAGCTCTCGTAGGTATCGAGGTGATCTTCCGCGATGTTCGTCAGCACCGCGATCTGCGGCGATAGGCCGTGCTCGGCCATCGCCTCCAGCTGCCAGTTGGAGATCTCCAGCACGACAGGAGTGTCGGGCGTGATCCGGCCCAGCTGCCCGACGGCGGTGATTCCCATGTTCCCGGCGAGCACCGTCCGCGGATCCCAGGCTGCCAGCATCGCCGCGCAGAGAGTCGCGGTCGTCGTCTTCCCTTTCGTCCCCGTCACCCCGATCACCGGAGCGGGACAGGCGCGCAGGAAGAGGCTCATCTCCATCTCGATCGGGACGCCGGTGCTTCGCGCGATTTGCAGGAACCGTGAGGTGCGGCGGACGGTCGGATTGCGCACGACCATGTCGGCCCCCTCCGGCGTGAAGTCGCGCTCCTCGTGCCGGCCGAGCACGTACCTGATCGGCAAGCCCGCCAGGCGTTGCAGCGGCTCCGCCAGCTCGGCTTCCGTCTTCAGGTCGGTGACGGTGACCAGCGCCCCCCGCTCGGCGAGAAAGCGCGCCACGCCAATCCCGCCTTCCCGGGTGCCAAGGCCCATCACCGTGACGCGCCGACCGGCAACCGGCAGCCGATCGCCGATCGCTACTCCGTCGCTCGCGTCGTCACCCCTGTCGCGGTCTGTCATCGTCCTTCCACCAGCGCTCGGCAACCGGCCTACAGGAGCGCCAGCGCCACCCCGAGCAGGCCGGACATCATCCCGACCATCCAGAAGCGCATCGTGACCTGCGTCTCTGACCAGCCCATCAGCTCGAAGTGATGATGCAGCGGCGTCATCTTGAAGAGCCGCTTGCCCTCGCCGGTCCGGCGCTTCGTCCACTTGAAATACAGCACCTGCAAGATCACCGAGAGGGTCTCGGCGACGAAGACGAAGCCGACGACCGGCAGCAGCAGCCATTGTCCCGTCATGAACGCCGCCGTCGCCAGCGCCCCTCCGATCGCCAGCGAGCCGGTGTCACCCATGAAGACCTGGGCCGGATGGGCGTTGAACCACAGGAAGCCCATCAAGCTGCCGACCATCGTGAAGCAGAAGGTCACGACTCCGAGCTGCCCCTGCCGGTAGGCGATGATGCCGTAGGCGACGAAGGCGATCGCCGCCAACCCGGCCGCCAGTGTGTCGAGCCCGTCCGTCAGGTTGACCGCGTTCGCCGTGGCAACGATCACGAACGCGGCAATCGGCAAATAGAACCAGCCGATATCGTGGCGCCCCCAAAACGGCACGTAGATGTGGTGCAGGTCCAGCCCGTAGGGAGCGGGGAAGCGCAAGACGCAGGCGGTCGCGATGCCGAAGAGCGTCAGCCAGGCGAACTTGAAGCGGCCGGCCAACCCGCGCGTCGTTCCACCGACGAGGTTCATCCGGTCGTCCACAGCGCCGAGGACAGCCGCGGCCAACAGTATGCCGATCGGCAAGAGCATCGAGAGGCGTCCCGCCAGATTGAAGACCGCGGTGATGAGGACGACCGTCAGCGCGATCATCAGACCGCCCATCGTCGGGGTCCCGGTCTTGCGGATCACGTGATCCTGCGGTCCCTCTTCCCGGATTTGCTTGCCGATCTTCTTGAGGCGAAGGAAGGTGACGATCGGTTGCCCGAGGATGAGCGTAACCACAAACGCCAGCGCCGCCAGAGCGAGCGAGACCGCCATGTTCTCATTGGGGTCGGTCGGCATGACACTGCCGACAAGGAGCAATCGCTCCACGTCCGGCGTGGCGTATGCGTTCATGCCCTATGGCCGGCGCGACTCTCCGCCGGTTCTGCTCGTAATGCCATGACCACGTCCTCCATCTGGAGCCCGCGAGAGCCCTTCAGGAGGACCGTGTCTCCCTCCCGCAGCTCGCGCCTCAAGTGCGCGATCAACTCCTCGCGTTGATCGAGACCAAATGATGTCACGATCAACGGCCGCCCGTCGACAGACGCGGTTTCTTGCGCCTCCTCCGCGATGATCCGCGCCAGCTCACCAAAGGTCACGAGCACGTCCGCCACCTCCGCGACGCGCCGGCCGACGATGCGATGCTCCTCCTCCGTCACCGAGCCGAGCTCGCGCATATCTCCGAGTACGGCGACGGCCCGCTTCGGGCGCAGTTCCTGCAGCAGCCCCAGCGCCGAGAGAACCGACGGCGTGCTCGCGTTGTAGGTGTCGTCAATCATCCGCGATCCGTTCGGCCCCGGCAGCACCAGCAGGCGGACCTGAATTCCCGGATCGCTGAAGCCGGGCAGCATTTCGGAGATGTGCATCCCCATCGCCTTCCCGACCGCGAAGCCCGCCAATGCTAGCTGCACCGCGTGCCCGCCGATCAGCGGCACCTTGACGTGGAATGGCTCGCCGTCCAGATGCAGCCGGAACGACGTTCCATCGAGTCCGTGCGTCTCGACGCGGTCCGCGCGCACGTCATGGTCCGCGCCGAGCCCGAAGGTGACGACGCGGCCACGGCACCGCTCGGCCATCGCCCGCACCCGGTGATCGTCCCCGTTCAAGACGGCCACCCCGTCCTCAGGCAGCGCATCAACCAGCTCCGCCTTCGTCTGCGCGATCGCCTCGATGGTGCCCATGCGCTCCAGGTGGACGGGGTAAACGTTCGTCACCACCCCAATGCGCGGCCGGGCGATGTTGGCCAGCAGCGTCAGCTCGCCGAAGGCATACGCGCCGCCCATCTCCAGCACGGCCACCTCGGTGCCGGGCTCGATCTCCAGGATGCAGAGCGGCAGTCCGATCTCGCTATTGAGATTGCCGGCGCTGCGGTAGGTCCGGTACCGCTGCCCAAGCACGGCGGCGACGACCTCTTTCGTGCTCGTCTTGCCGACGCTGCCGGTGATGCCGACGACCGTCAGGTTCAGCTTTTGTCGCCGCGCCGTCGCCAGTTGCTGTAACGCCGTGACCGGCTCCTCGACGACGATCAACGGCAGCGGGGCGCTCTCTTGCGCGGCCGCCCACTCACGCCGGACCAGCGCCGCGCTCGCGCCGCGCGCGGCCGCCTCCTGCACGAAGTCATGCCCATCGAACCGCTCGCCCTTGATCGCGATGAAGAGGTCGCCCGGCTGCACTTGCTTGGAATTCCGCTCGACCCAGCGGAACTCCGTCGCCGGCGCAAGCACGCCGCGCACCTCCGCGCCGGTCGCGTCGAGCACCTCCGAGAGCGGAATCGGTGGTCTCATCCTTCGCTCCTTGCGCCTGCCCCGTCTCCCTCATCGACGGAGAGCCGCTCCGCCACGCGCATGATCGCGCTCCGGCTGCGCGGGTTGGCTTCAATCTCTTCTTGGCTCGGCCTGATCGCCCGCCCGACCGGTCGCAGCCGGGGTTGATGATCGCAGGTGCAAACCGGCTGCTCCGGCGGGCAGATGCAGGTCGCGCTTTCATGCTGGATGAACCGCTTCACGATCCGGTCCTCCAGCGAGTGGAAGCTGATGACGGCCAGCCTTCCACCCGGCGCCAGCACCTCGACCGCGCCCGCCAGCGCCAGCTCGAGCGCCCCAAGCTCGTCATTCGTCACGATGCGCAGCGCCTGAAACGTCTTGGTCGCCGGATGGATATCGCCGCGCCGGCCGCCCACCGCCTTGCTGACGATCTCCGCCAGGCGCGTCGTCGTCGCGATCGGCTCCCGCGCCCGCTCTCTCACGATCGCCGCGGCGATCCGGCGCGCCTTCGGCTCCTCCCCGTACCGCCAGATCAGCGATGCCAGCTCATCTTCGGGCAAGGAATTCACCAGCGTCGCCGCCGGCTCGCCCCGCGTCGGATCGAACCGCATGTCGAGCGGTCCTTCGAGCCGGAACGCGAAGCCGCGCTCGGGCGCGGCAAGCTGAAACGAAGATAGCCCCAGGTCGAGCAGGACACCATCGAGCGGCGCCAATCCCGATTCCTGGGCAACCTCGGCCAGCCGCGCGAAGTTCGCCTGCACCAGCCTGAGACGATCCCCCAGGCCGCGTTCCTTCGACAGCCGCTCCCCACGCGCGATTGCCTCTGGGTCCGCGTCGAGCGCGAGCACGATGCCATCCGGCGCGCTCGCTTCGAGGATCGCCAGCGTGTGGCTCCCACCGCCGAACGTCCCATCGAGGTAGCGGCCGCCCGGCCGGGGACGCAACGCCTCGACGGCCTCCCGCAACAGAACCGGCCGATGCGTCACCGCCTCGGCCGCGTCAGTCTCCGTACTAGTGGTGGTCGGGTGATCTAGATGAGTGTGGCCAATCGCTGCGCGATCTCGACGCCGCCCTCGTCGATCGCCGCTTGCTGCTCTTCCCATCGCGCCGGGCTCCAGATCTCGATCGAGGAATGCACGCCAACGACGTAGACCTCGCGCTCGAGCCCAGCGTACTGCCGCAGCTCCGGCGGCACCAAGATCCGTCCCTGGCCATCCAGCTCCAGGTTGACCGCTTCGGCGAACACCATCCGCCGGAACGCGCGCGCGTCTGGGTCGGTGATCGGCAGCGCGTTGACCTTCTCGGCGAGCGGGATCCATGTCGACATGGGATAGAGCGCCAGGCACCGGTCGATGCCCCGTGTCAGGACAACGCCTTCCGTCAGCGCCTCACGGAAGCGCGCTGGGATCGCGAGTCGGCCCTTAGCGTCGAGTGTGTGGGCATATCGCCCGAGAAACATCCGATCCGGCACCCTGCGGGGTGGCACGGGGAAGCGACTATCGCGTGGGCGAGAGCTGGGATGTTATCCACAGGGGACGCCACTTATCCCCACTTCTCCCCACCGTTATCCACAGCATACGTCCTTTGGCCCCTCCTGTCCACCCCCCGAGCGTCTACCTCATCCCCGCATACGTACGATCCATTTACCCGCAAACCCATCTTGAATAAGAACAATAGTTCTGATACTATGACAGCGCGTCAACGACGCGGCGACAAAGGAGGAAACAGTGTTTCTTGGTTGGTATGATCCTGACAAGAAGCGCCCGGCCCGCGAGAAGCTGCGCGATGCGATCGAGCGCTACATCGAAAAGTTCGGCTCTGAGCCCGCTACCTGCCTAACCAGCGAGGCTGACGCCGCCGAGCTTGCCGCCGACAAGAAGGCCCCTGACCTTCCTGTCAAAGCCGTCGCGTTCATCCCCCGCCACACCTTCTACGTCGGTGTGGAGGACGAGCCCGCCGCCGAGCTCGAAGCGGCCTGACTGTCCTAACTCAGCCCGCGTTTACGACTGGCCCCCGCCATCCGGCGCCGGGGCCAGTTTCGTCTCCCACCTTCAGCCTGCAAAGCCCGGCCCTGCCTCCGACCTACTTGATCTGCTCTTGAAACGAATCTGGCACATCCACGACCGAGCGTAGGTCACGGCAGACATGCCCCTCCCCGCACCCTCTGAGCGGAACAGGGAGGTCACCCGCGGGCGCCGGTCCAGTTCCTCCCCGTCGCCCGGCAGCCCATCGTGAAAGGAGACCTGCGATGAAACGGCAGGTTGCAACCATCCTCGCGGTGCTGCTGACGCTGCTACTGGTGCCCGTGACCGCCCTCGCGGCGGAGACGACGAGCGACGATGGTGTCATCGTCAAGATCGGGGGCACGGCAACCGTCGGCCCGAACGAGCGAGTCGACTCGGTGATCGTCATTGACGGCGATGCCATCGTCGACGGCGTTGTCACCAGCACCCTCTGGGTGATTGATGGGACGGCGACCGTCAACGGCCGCGTCAATGACGACGTCATGGTCATCAGCGGAACGCTCGACCTGGCCTCGACCGCGAGGGTCAACAACGTCACCCTCATCCGTAGCGAGCTCAACCGCGCTCCCGGCGCCACCATCACCGGCGAGCTCAATGAGCACTCCGCACTCGTCAACTTCGGCTGGGGCGAATCGCTCTTCTCCGCCGCCGCCTGGCTCGGCACGACCATCTCCCTCGTGCTGATCGGCCTCGTCTTCGCGGCGGTCGCCGGCGCGCAAGTCATGAGCGCCGGGACGTTGCTGACCGGGAAGCCTGGCCCCACCGCCGTGATGGCAATCCTGCTCGGGATCGGCCTCCCAATCCTGGCCGTCGCCGCGGCGCTGACGATCATCGGCATCCCGCTCGCGATCCTCATCGCCTTCGCCATCCCGGCGCTCTGGTTCATCGGCTACGTCGTCGTTGGCACGCGGATCGGCGTTGCGATCGCTCGCGCCTTCAATGCGTCCTACCAACCCGAGCGCCCCTACCTGGCAGCCACCATTGGCATCGTCGCCCTGCAGGTCGTCGGCACCGTGCCGTTTGTCGGCGGCGCGGTCGTCGGCCTAGCCGGCATGGCCGGTGCGGGCGCGCTGGCCTACCTCGCGTACCAAGCTTGGCGTAAGGGCGGCGCGCCACAAGCCACCGTCCGCCACGAGCCGCTGCCCGCGGCGTAGCAACACCCTCGCCCGGCGCTTCCGCCGTCAGGGAGCGCCGGGTCATCCCGTCGCTCGACCGAGGCATGAAGAGGAAAGGAACGAGCGATGTTGACCGATCAACCGCGCACCAGAGAAGCGCTCGCCACCCGAGTCACCCCAACGTCTCATTGGTTCACGACGCGGCGTCTGCTCGCCGCGCTCTGGCGCGACCGCTGGGCTTGCGCCGCCATTACGGTCGGCATCGCCGCCCTCGCCGGCCTCCTGGTCGCCAACGCCATGCCGCGCGGCCCGGTGACCACCAACGAAGGGCTCGGCTTGATGGCAGGCGGCCTCATCGTCGGCATCATCGCCGGCTTCATGGTGCGCTCGCGCTGGGCGATGCTGCTGGCACCCGTTGCCCTGACCGTGACCTACGAGCTCGAGCGGCGCGGCACCGACGGCCCGACTGTTGATGCTGTCCGCCTCGACTCGACCTACGGCATCGTCGCGTTCATCCTCGGCCGCGGCCTGACAGCCATCCTCGCCTTCGTGCCGCTCCTGCTCGGCGTCACCTATGGCATGGCCCTGGCGCGGCGGCTCGAGAGGAACTCCGAATATCCCGCGCCGCGACGGCTCGGCCATTACGTCCGCCGGGCAATCTCAGGCCTGACGACGACTGTCGTGGTCGCGCTCGCCATCCTCATCGCCTGGCCCGCGAGCGCGCCGCCCGTCCGCGACGCCAACGGCAACACGATTCCCGGCAGCATCGCGGAGCTGACCACCGTCAAGCTCGGCGGCCACGACCAGTGGATCGAGATCCGCGCCGCCAACCCGAACAACCCGGTTCTCCTCTGGCTCTCCGGAGGCCCCGGTCAAAGCGACCTCGCCTTCACCCGCATCTTCTTCGCGAATCTCACCCAAGACTTCGTCGTCGTGGACTGGGACCAGCGCGGCACGGGCAAGTCGTATCCGGCGCTCGATCCGACCTCGACCCTGACGGTCGAGCAGATGGTCGCCGATACGATCGCCCTGACCGACTACCTCCGCGAACGCTTTGATGAGGAGAAGATCTATCTCGCCGGCGAGTCCTGGGGCACTATCCTCGGCATCCTCGCCATCCAGCAACGCCCGGATCTCTACTACGCATTCATCGGCTCCGGGCAAATGGTCAGCCCACTCGAAACCGACCGCCGAATCTACCGCGATCTCCTGACGTACGCCGCCGAGCACGGCGACGACAGCCTCGCCAAGCGGCTACGCGAATTCGGAGAGCCGCCGTACGACGACGTCTTCAAGCGGGCGTACATCATGCAGCAATACGAGAAGATTGAAACCGACTACGACCCGCCCGAGGAGTACATCGAGCTCGGGGAATCCTCCGGGATCGGACCGTGGGGCGTGCTCGCGAGCGAGTACACCTTCCTCGAGCGCACTAGCGTCCTGCGCGGCGCGCTCGACATGAACGCCGTCCTCTACCCGCAACTCCAGCGAGACGGCGGGATTGATTTCCGTCGCGACGTCCCGCGGCTGGACGTGCCGATCTACCTCCTCCAAGGCCGCCACGAGCTGAAGGCCCGTGACGACCTCGCTCGGGAGTGGTTGGCGCAAGTGGAAGCGCCGCGCAAGGAGCTCTTCACGATCGAGAACGCCGGGCACTCGGCCGCCTTCGAGGGCTTCCGTGAATTCCACCGGATCATGACCGAGATCGTCGTCCCGGAGACGTACCCGGCCACGGCGTGAGCTCCGCTCATCAACCGCGCCAATTCCCTATCCCCTCCCTCCCTAAGAAATGGCGGGGCACCCGTAGCCGGGTGCCCCGCCGCGATTCGGTGACTGCCAACGTGTCGTTTAGTCGAAGAAGTCCTTGTCCTCTTCCTTCAGGTACGCGCTTGCTTTCTCCGGGATCAGGTCGACACCCATTCCCGGCCGGTCCCAGACCTCGATGAAGCCATCCTTGACGATCGGATTCGGCAGCCCCTCGACGATGTCATACCACCACTCCGGCTTCCCGACCGGGTACTCGAACGCGATGAAGTTCGCCGGTAGCGTCGCGCAGACCTGAACCAGCGCCGCCAGCCCGAGCAGTCCGTTGCCCGTCCCGTGCGGCGCGATCAGGATGCCGTGCAGATCGGCGTACTCCGCCACCCACTTCAGCTCGGCAATCCCGCCAATATCGCACGGGTCCGGCCCGATGATGTTGACCGCGTGCCGCTCGATCAGATCCTTGAAGTTGTGGCGCAGGTAGATTTGCTCGCCGGTGTGGATCGGCGTCGAGGTGCTCGCCGTCACCTCCCGGTAGACGTCAGCATGGACGTAGGGCGTGTAGTCGCCGGTAATCAGATCCTCGAGCCACATGATGTTGAGCGGCTCCAGCGCCTTGGCGAGCCGGATCGCGTCCGGCACCGTCCACCCCGGCCCGCAGTCGAGCGCCAACCCGACCTCGTCGCCCAGGACATCCTTCATCGCCTCGACGCAGGCGATGACGTGCTTCAAGCCTTGCTCCGTCAGCAAGCCGCGGACCAAGGCCCCGTGATATGGCGCCGCCTCCACCTCGCCGTAGAAGAAGTTCGGCACCTCCGTCCTCATCGGGCTGTGAAACCCGATGCCCTGCTTGATGATCGTGAAGCCTTCCGGCGAAGCCTTCATCTTCGCCATGTTCTCGGCGTAGTCCTCGGGCGTGTAACCGTTCATCGGGAACCGGACCGCCCCGTTGTAGACGCGCACCCGGTCGCGCACCTTCCCGCCGAGGAGCTTGTAGACCGGCAACCCGGCCGCTTTCCCGGCCACGTCCCACAGCGCCATCTCGATCGCGCTGACCGCGCTGCCCCAGGGCTTGTAGCCTCCGCGCTGCCGGATCCGCAGCATGACGCGCTCCACGTTGGTCGGATCCTGGCCGATCAGCGCATCCTTCAGATGGAGCACGTGCCACTTCATATATGGCTTGTACTGCTCGATCTGCCCGTAGCCGCTGATCCCCTCATCGGTGACGATCCGCACCACCGGGTTGTCGCCGATGACCGCACACTTGAGATCCGTGATCCTCACCCCTGCTCCCTCCCGAACCTCCTCAGAACGGCCAGAGATTGAGCTCTTGCGTCCAGGCGCGGTCCGGCTGCCGCAGCAAAAAGAGCACCGCATCCGCGACATCTTCCGGCTGCAGGTAACGCCGCCCCGCCGCCATCGCCGCCTGCTTCTCCTCGATCGTCCGGCCACCGAATTCGGTCAGGATCGAGCCCGGCACGATCGTGCTGACCTTGATGCCGTGCTCCCCGACCTCGGCCGCCAGCGACTGCATGAAGCCGATCAATCCGAACTTCGACGCCGAGTAGGCGGCGAGCTCCGGATATCCTTGCTTCCCAGCTCCCGAGGCGATCGAGATGATGCTGCCGCGCCCACGCTCTCGCATCGGCCCGATCACCGCCCGGCAATAAAGGAAGACGCCGGTCAAGTTCGTCGCCATCGTCTGTTGCCAGGCCGCGAGCGGATAACCTTCGACCCGGCCATACAGCCCGATTCCCGCGCAGCAGATCAGCGAGTCGATCCTTCCGAACTCATCGAGCACCTGCTCGACCGTCTCCCCGACGACGACCTCATCGGCAACGTCTCCCGGCGCGACGAGCGCCTTCCCGCCACGCTCCTGAATCGCCGCCGCCGTCGCTTCGAGCGCGTCCCGCCGCCGCCCCACCAGCGCCGGCGTCATTCCCTCCGCGGCCAGAGCGAGCGCGACAGCCCGTCCCACGCCGCTGCCCGCTCCCGTGACGATCGCCACCTGCCCGCTTAGCGATCCCGCTCCGTCCATGTCACCGCCTTCGCGCTTGTATCGAACTCTTGAATTACGAGCGTCAAGCCTTCGCGTTCCTCCGTCCGCTCGCTGAAGCGACCAGCCGTGTACGCGCCAATTACCCGCCGCCAGAACGCCTGCGCCCCGACGTTCGGCCCGATTTGCTCCACCTGCCACCGTCCGGGAAAACGGTCGAAGATCGCCCACGCCATCGCGGCTCCGTAGCCGTGCCGGCGATAGGCGCGCATGACGAAGAACTCGCGGACATAGCGGCGATCCTCGCTCCCGGGAATCGGGCTCCGCTCGTCCACGAGCACGAAGCCGGCCGGCTTCCCGCGCACCCGCAGCAGGAGCGCGTGGCGCCCTGGCTCCCGGCCATACGGCCCGGTCACCGGGTACCGAAAGCGCCCGGACTCGTCGACTTCTTCATCATCCATTTCGCTGAAGTCATAGAGGTAGAACTGGAGGAGCTGTTCGAGCAAGTCGCGCTCGCTCTCCTTGACGTTGGTGAGCGTCCAGTCGCTCGGCAGATCCATCCCGGCTTCCTCGTTTCTTCAGCGCCACCTGCCGGTGGTCAATAGCCGCGGTCGCCGTGCAGTCGCCGGTAGAGTCCGGCCAGGAATGTCAGGATCACCGAGCATCCAGCCCGCGCGGTGACATCCTTGACGTCGCGCGTCGGGTCAATCTCGACGAGATCCATTGCCGCCACCTTCTCGTGGAGGCCGCAAGCGAAGACGCCCTCCAAGAGCTGCCAGGCGCTCAGCCCCTCCGCCGAGGACGCCGCCGTACCGGGCGCCCACGGATACGCCAGGCAATCAATGTCGACGCTGACGTAGATCAGATCCGTCCCGTCTCCGGCGATCGCCAGCGCCTCTTCGACGCACGCCGCCATCCCCTGCTGTTCGACGCGTCGCGCGGAGATGATCGTCACCCCTTGGTCGAGCGCCCACCGGTAGTAGCGCGCCGAGTTCATGAATCCGTGGATGCCGATCTCAACCACGTTCCGCCCCGACACGCCGATCCCGCCCTCGACGATCTGGCGGAACGGCGTGCCGTTGTGCGGCCCGTGCTCCATGTTCCGCACGTCGAAGTGCGCGTCGAAGTTGATGATCCCGACCTTCTTGCCGGGATTGGCCGCGCAGAACCCGCGCACCGCTGGCGCCGTGATCGAGTGGTCCCCGCCGATGATGATCGGCACGAACGGCGCGCCGACCGTCAGCGCGCCGGCGACAGCCTCCTCGATCCGGCGGTGCGCCGTCTCAACGCTCGTCAAGTGACCGGCGATGTCGCCGAGATCGCGCACCCGCAGCCGCTGGATATCAGTATCCCAATCGGGGGAATAGGTCGTGTTATATCGGAAGGCGAGACGAACCGCCTCCGGCCCTCCGGCCGCGCCCGACGCCGAGATCGAAGCCCCGGAATACGGCGCGCCGATCAGTCCAGCATCAATCGGCTCTTGGAAATCCCACGGCGTTAGCCAGTTGCTGACGCGGCGCTCCTCGCTGTCTTCCCATGGCGCCCGCCTCGTCACGGACGGCGGCCGCAGGTGCGGAACAGAAGCTGTGGACGACCCCCGAGACTCCAACCGCTACCCTCCCTGGATCCTCGTTACGGCGGCGCGCCGCACTTGGAAGGTTGCGGTCGGCAGCCGCCCGCGCCCGGCCCCTACCTCACGGACCGGGAGCGTCGGCACCGCCTCGGAGTCCGCTTAGGAGGCCGAGCGATCTGGCGCGTCCTCGCACGGCACGTTCACGTAGCCGGATTTGAACGGCTCGACCCGGCCCGTCTCCGGATCGTAGCGGTGCCGCCAAATGCACCCATTATCCACACCAAGGAGGTGGAGCGAAACAGAGGTGACGTCGGAGATCGTCCGCACGCGGTGAATATCCGTCTCGGGCAAGAGCTCGTAGAAATCGCCGGGGCGCAGCTTGCGCCGTTCCATCAGGCGCAGATCGGCCCGCTCTGGATCGCTGCCGTCGTCCAGCCGGGTGAAGACCTCTTCTTCCTGCTCCCCCCGGTAGAGCCCGACCAGCCCCCAGGCGAGATGGTCATGCGTCGGCGTCTGCGCGCCCGGCGGCACGACGAGCGAGGAGAGCGCGAGACTGCCGTCGGTCGCCCGGTAAAGCAGCCAGGTTCCGATCCCGCCGCCCATCCCGCTGTCCGGATGCGGCTCCTGATATTTCATCGGCAGCCATTCCGAATCCGCCAGCAGCTTGGCGAACGCGGGCCGAATCGCCTCGATGATCTGAACCGGATCGGAGTGCGCCTGGCGGATCGCCTTGACCTCTTCGATGAACGCTCGCAGCTTCGGGTGATCCAGAACGTACTCGTCGCCCGCCGCCGCGCCAACGGCCTCGCTCATGCGCCTCCACCTCCCGTTCGCATCGCCCCGTCGCCCGCCAAGTAGCGGGGAGCCGGGCGCGACGCTCGTCCGCGCCGCACCCGGCCGCAGCATACCCCTTACTCCTCTCCGAGGTAGGCCTTCCGCACCATCTCGTTTCGCATCAACGCTTGGGCCTCGTCCGCCAAGACGATCTGCCCGGTCTGCAGCACATAGCCGCGATGCGCGATGCTCAACGCCATCAAGGCATTCTGCTCCACGAGCAGGACCGTCGTGCCCTGCGCGTTGATCTCCTTGATGATCCCGAAGATCGTCTCGACGAGGATCGGCGACAGTCCCATCGACGGCTCATCGAGCAGCAACAGCTTGGGCTTCGCCATTAGCGCCCTGCCCATCGCCAGCATCTGCTGCTCGCCGCCGGAGAGCGTGCCCGCCTTCTGCGACAGGCGCTCCTTCAGCCGCGGGAAGAGCGTGAAGACGCGATCGAGATCCGCCGGGTCTGGCTTCCCGTGCACGAACGCGCCCATCTCGAGATTCTCGAGCACCGTCATCCGCGGGAAGACGCGCCGCCCCTCCGGCGACTGCACCACGCCCAAAGCCGTCACCTTATGCGCGGGCATGCCGTTGATCGCCTGGCCGTTGAGCGTGATCGTGCCCTGCCGCGGGTGCAAGAGACCGGAGATCGTCCGCAGCGTCGTGCTCTTGCCGGCGCCGTTCGAGCCGATCAACGTGACGATCTCGCCTTGCTGGACGTCGAGCGAGATTCCCTTCAGGGCATGAATGTGGCCGTAATAGGCGTGAACGTCTTGAAGCTGCAGCATCGTCATCGGTGCATCACTGCGTTGCGTCCGCCCTCGTGGCGGTCTCTGCCGACGACGCGCCGTTGCCGCTCAATGGCGTCACGATCGCGCTCGTGCCCAGATAGGCCTCGATGACCTTCGGGTCGCGCTGCACCTCGTGCGGCGTGCCATCGGCAATCTTCTGTCCGTGGTCGAGCACGGCCACCCGGTCGGAAATACCCATCACGACCTTCATGTCGTGCTCGATGAGGAGAATCGTTAGCCCTAGGTCGCGCCGGATCTGGTCGATGAACCGGGTCAACTGCGCCGTCTCGTTCGGGTTCATGCCGGCCGTCGGCTCGTCGAGCAGCAGCAAGCGCGGCTCACTCGCCAGCGCCCGCGCGATCTCCAGCCGCCGCTGGTCGCCGTAGGGAAGATTCTTCGCCGTCTCCTCTTCCTTCCCCCGTAACCCGACGTACGCCAGCAGCTCCCGAGCCCGCTCCCGCGCCTGGCGCTCCTCGCGCATGACGGACGGCGTGCGCAAGATCGCTCCCAGCGGGCTGGCGGTCAGCCGGCAGTGCATGCCGATCAAGACGTTCTCCAGCGCCGACATATTGGCGAATAGCCGAATGTTCTGGAACGTCCGCGCGATTCCACGCTCCATCACCTGATCGGGACGCATCGAGGCCGGTCGGATCCAGTTGCCACCCGGCGCGTGGATGCGCTCACCGTCGAGGTAGACCTCGCCCTCGGTCGGCTGATAGATGCCCGCGATGATGTTGAACAGCGTCGTCTTGCCAGCACCGTTCGGCCCGATCAATCCCTGAATCGTGCCGCGCGCGATCGTCAGATCGACGCTATCCACCGCGACCAGACCGCCGAAGCGCTTGGTGACCTTGACGCACCTCAGCAGCGGCTCGGCGGCGCCACCTGCGGTCGGGGAAACCTTCTCTGCCACTGCCGTACTCATGCGCGCTCTCCGACGGCGGGCTCGTTCTGCTGCCGGATGTCGTAAAGCTGCTGCGTCTCCTGGACGCGCACGTCCTCTTCTTCGGGCTGCATTTCCGCCTTGCGCCGAGCGCTCGGGAACAAGCCGCCCGGCCGCACCAGCATCATCACGACCAGCGCCAGCCCGAACACCAGCAGGCGATCCTGGGACACGTCGTGGTCCTGCAAGAACCCGATGCCCGTCTGATCGCCGATCCAGTGCAACGGACCGTTCAGCTCCTCAGCGAGGATGCGGTCGAAGAATTGCAACAGCAGGCCACCGATGATCACGCCGTAGATATTGCCCAGACCGCCCAGGATGACCATCGACAGCAGCATGATCGAGATCGTGAACTCGAACTTGCTCGGGTCGATGAACTGGAAGGCCGAGGCGAAGATGGAGCCGGCGAACCCGGAGAACGACGCGCCCAGCGCGAACGCCCACAGCTTCGTCCGCACCAGGTTGACGCCCATGCTTGCCGCCGCGATCTCGTCCTCCCGCACCGCCTGCCACGCCCGGCCGAGCCGGGAATCATAGAGCCGGTTGATCAGGAGGACGCTGAACACGCCGACAACCAGGATCAGCCAGTACCAATTGCGTTGATCGGTCGCGCCGAACGACAGCTCGTGCCCGAACGGCAGCGGAATCGTCGTCGGCTTGGCGATTGGATTGATGCCCTTCGGTCCGTTCGTGATCGAAACCGCATTGAGGAAGAAATTCGGCACGATCTCGCCGAACCCGAGGGTCACGATCGCCAAGTAGTCGCCGCGAAGCCGCAGCGTCGGAGCGCCGAGCAGCACGCCGAAGATCGCCGCGACCACCCAGGAGATGGCCATCGCCGGCCAGAAGTGTTGCAGCGGCTCGGGGATATACCCCTCCCGGACGAAGAAGCTGCCCGGGGAAGTCAGGAGCGCGTTGGCGTAGGCGCCAATCGCGAAGAACGCGGCGTAGCCGAGGTCGAGTAACCCCGCGTAGCCGACCACGATGTTCAGCCCCATCGCCAGCAGCACGAAGATCATGATCGAGATCCACGAGCCGAGGCGATCGATGCCGAGCGCTTGGTCGACGAACGGGTACAGGAAGAAGAGCAGGGCAACGCCCCAGAACTTCATCTGGCGACGGCGTCGCTCTGATCGTTGATCCCTCGCCCTCAGAGCTTGGCCGCTCGCGGCAAGTGTCGCGTCCATCAGCGGCCTCCTCGTTCAACACGGCGCAACGTCGCGGCCGTGTTTTCGTTGGGGAGTAGGTGACTCTCCATGGTCGGTCTACCGTCCATTGCCATTCTGGTCCCTCTCCGCTCGCTAGACCTTGTCAGCCGTCCGCTCGCCGAGGAGACCCGACGGCCGGAAGACCATCACCAGCACCAGAACGGCGAAGATCACCGAGGGCGTCCACTGGGCGCCCCACCCGCTGATGTACTCCTTCATGAATCCGTCGCTCATGGCCCAGATGATCCCGATCGTCAACCCGCCGATCACCGCGCCGGCGAGATTGCCGATCCCGCCCAGAACCGCCGCCGTGAAGGCAAACAGCCCGTAGCGGAATCCCATCTGGAACCGCGCGCTGTTGTCGTAGTAGAGCGCGATCATGCCAGCCGCGCCCGCCAAAGCGCCGCCGAGCAAGAACGCCACGCCGATGGCCCGGTTGATGTCGATCCCCATCAGCGCCGCCGCTTCCCGGTCCTGCGCCGTCGCTCGCATCGCCTTGCCCAGGCGCGTGCGGTAGACGAACCAGCTCAGACCGATCAAGAGCGGAATCGTCACGCCGACGACCACGACATCGAGCACCGTCAGAAAGATGGTGGTCGAGAGGCCGAACCACTCGGTCAAGACGTTCGTGTAGATCTCAGGCGGGAGAAAGGATGGCGGGCTGATCGGGTTCGCGCCCTTCCAGTAAATCGCGATGTTCTGGAGGATGAAGCTGAACCCGATGGCGGCGATGAGGGGAGCGAGTCGCGGGGCGCTACGGAGACGGCGGTAGGCGATGCGATCGATACCGAAGTTGATCGCGGCGCTGAACGCCATCGCGCCGAACAATCCCGCGATTCCCGCTAAGACGACCGACGCGGTGCCGGACGTCGCGGTGACGCCAGTCAACCCGACGACCGTCGCGGCGAAGAACGCTCCCATCATGAAGACTTCGCCGTGGGCGAAGTTGATCAGCTCGATGATGCCGTAAACGAGTGTGTAGCCAAGCGCGATCAGGGCAATCAGTGAGCCCGTCGCAATCCCAATCACCAGGTATTGGGCGAAGAGTTGCCAGTTGAAGTCCATGGTGTCTTTCGGTCAGTCTGTGGTTACTGGGCATAGCACGGGCAAGTGAAGCGCCGCCGGCGATCACTCGTTCGCCGGCGGCGCGTCCCGTGTCTATGCGCGGCCAATCCTCTTCAAGAACGTAATTTGACCGCCTTGTACCTGGTTGAGACTGACCGTGGTCGAGTCGGTGTCACCCGTCTCGGTGAAGCTCCACGTGCCGAGGAGGCCGTTGAAGCCCTCGGTGGCGAACATCGCATCCAGGATCTTGACGCGATCCTTCTCCTGGACCTGGTCGATCGCCTGAATCGCGACGACCGCCGCCTCGTAGGAGTACGCCGCGTAGGCATCCGGCTCGTGGCCGAGGCGCTCGCGCATCCGCTGCGCCCAATCGGCGCCGATGCCCTCGAGCGCGCTGGCCGGAACGCCACCGAAGGTGATGTACGCCCCTTCAGCCGCGTCACCAGCGCCGTCAATGAACGCCTGGTTGATCAGGCCGTCCGGACCAAGGAAGGCGACCCGATCGGCCGGCATGACCGCCCGCATGTCCTGCAGCAGCTTGCTGGCGTTCAGGTTGACGATCGCGCCCAAGTAGACCAGGTCCGGGTTCCGGGAAGCGATCGAGGTCATCAGCGCGCGGTAGCTCGGAGCATTCGGGTCGAAGCCCTCGAAACCGAGAATCTCGCCGCCGAGCTCGCGGAACGTCGCCTCGAACACGGACGCCAGGCCCTTGCCGTACAGCTGATTGTCATGCAGCACGTAGGCGCGGCGGTTTCCGTTCTCGTTGTACGCCCAGTTCGCGGCCGCGCCACCCTGAATCTCGTCGGACGGAACGACGCGCATGTAGTTCCGCTTGCCCGTCGGATAGTAGATGTCCGGCTCGCCCTCGTCGTTGAACTCCGTCGACTTCGACAGGCCGGGATACGTGTTGGCCGGGGAGATCATCGCCATCGGGCCCGGCTCGGCCTGATTCAAGATCGGGATGCTGATCTTCGCCGCGCCAGAGTTGTAGGTGGCGATATAGACCATCGCGTCCATATCGGACACGACGCGGTTCGCGTTCTCAGCCTCCTTCCCCGGATCCCACGAGCCAGTCGAGGCGATCGCGTCGTCGAGGGCCTCGTACTCCAGCGCGAATCCGCCCGCCGCGTTCCCGAAGTCCTCGAGCGCCAGGCGAACCGCCTCCGCCGAGTCGCCGCCGATCTGCGCGGACGCCGCGATCATCGGCCAGGAGGAGTACAGCCTAATCGTGCCCTTGCTCGTGTCGGTGATGTGCTCGATGCCCGGCATACCGACCTGACCGACAACGGACGCTGGGGTGCCCTCCTGAGCCCGCGCCGCATGAGCGGCGACCACCTGGCTGATGAGGCTTGCCGACAGCCCGGCCGCGGCAGCGCGCTTCATGAACTCGCGCCGGTCGATCTTCCCTCGGTGAAGCTGGGCGATCAGTTCACCAATCCATACGCGCTCTGCCATATCCGCAACACCCCCTAAGTTCCTCGCGGCCGGCCACGCTGCCGCGCCGCGCCTCTGTGGCCCCCATGAGCCACGCCGACTCTACACAGGCCCGTCGCCCCGACACCTCGCTGGCAAATCGCCAATTGTCTTTGCCCGCGCGCCGAGCAACGCACGGTCCTGAACCCGAAGGTGAATCCTGGCGCGGCAGGATAACGCAGCAGTCAAGGGGTGTCAAATGTTCCGCAAGAGCGCATTATTCCTTTGCTAGAGATTGTTTCTAGCGCACAGAAAGTGTCTGTCGCGCGCAGCCAGCGCGGTTCACCGTCCTATTCTCAAGGCTGCGCGCCAGCCGTCTCGCTGGACCTCCCTCTCATTTGGCGGTACGCTGCAATGGACGAAGCTCCGAATTCGCGATGCCGGATTTGCTGACCTAAGCCCTCTTGCACAGAGAACACGAACCAATGCGTACGCCTTCTTCTGGTGACGATACGCCTCGCCCTCGCTCGTCCGACTTTGGGCCAGATCTCGTCCCGCCCCTTCCTGATCCCGGCGGCCGCACCGACGAGGTTCTCCAAGCCCGCCGCGCGCTCGAGCCAGTCCGCCGCGCCTTGTCTGACGCCGGCTTCTACGCCTACGGCACCTTCGATGACCAGCACCGTTGGATGATCGCCGTCGACGACGAGGCCGGCCGCATTGATGTCCGTCTCGGCCCGAACGGCTTCCTGGTCGAAATCTGGACGTCGTCGCCCGGCCTGTTTGCCGATGAGGAGAACGACTGGCGGCGCCGTGCCCGCGAGCGCCTGGCTCGCATGACCATTCCCGCCATCGCGCGCGGCCAGTTGGAGCCACACCAAAGCGCCTGGTGGGATGAGGTTGACCACGGCGTCGCCGTCCGCCTGACCTACGAAATCCCGTTCTCGCGGGCCGACGAGATCGGCGACTTCGTCCGCTCCAAGCTCCCCGAGCTCGAAGACCTGCTGTCCTTCGTCGAAGGGCAAGTCTTTAGCTGACGCCGGCCACGCGTCCCCGCTGCGCCGTCGCCCTCCCGCGGGTACGGTCAGCCTCGCTATACTCCCGCGCCAAAGGTGATGCCGCCTACGGGAGGAATGACATGCAGGATTCGCGGCCAATCGTCAGCGGCGAGCCGTTCGACGCGCTTTCGTGGCGCCGCCGAGTCGTCGCGGCCCGCGGCACCGGCCCGGCCGACCTGCTCCTTGCCGGAGGACACGTCGTCAACGTCTTCACCGGTGAGCTGGAGCGAGCTAACGTCGCGATCGTCGGCGACCGCATCGCCGGCGTTGGCGACTATGGCTCCGCCCACGAGGTCATCGACGTCTCCGGCAAGGTCATCGCTCCTTCCTTCATAGATGCGCACCTGCACGTCGAGAGCACGCTCGTCTGGCTACCGGAGCTGGCCCGCGCCGTCGTTCCTCGCGGCACCGGCCTGATCGTCACCGACCCGCACGAGATCGCCAACGTCGCGGGGATCGAGGGAATGCGTGCGCTGCGCGCCGCCGCGCGTGGGCTGCCGCTCTCCATCCGGTTCACCGCCCCCTCTTGCGTCCCTGCCAGCGACAAAGAGAGCCCTGGCGCCGAGTTCGGCCCCGCCGAGATCGCCGAAGTCCTCACCTGGCCGGAGACCGTTGGCCTCGGCGAACTCATGAACTTCCCGGCGGTCATCTCCACCTCCGCCGAGATCTCGGCCAAGCTCAGCATCTCCGCCGGTCGTCGCCGCGATGGCCACGCACCCGGCCTGCGCGGCCGCGCCCTCCAGGCCTACGCCGCCTCCGGCATCCATTCCGATCACGAATCAACCACTCTGGAGGAAGCGCGGGCCAAGCTCCGCGCCGGTCTGATGGTGATGATTCGCGAGGGGTCCTCCGAGCACAACTTGCTCGATCTGCTCCCCCTCGTCACGGATCAGACGTATCCCCGCTGCTGCTTTTGCTCCGACGACCGCGACTGCCACGACCTACTCCACCACGGCCACCTCGACGCGACGCTCCGCAAAGCGATCGCCGCCGGCCTGGACCCGATCCGCGCGATCCGCCTCGCCACGTGGAACGCCGCCGACTACTGGCGCCTCGACGGCATCGGCGCCGTCGCCCCCGGCTACGAGGCGAACCTCGTCGTGCTCGACGACCTCGAGCGCGTCAACGTCGCGATGACCTTCTACCGTGGCCAGCTCGTTGCCCGCGACGGCGCCATGGTCGCCCCGCCGCCGGACGCCCCCGCGCCCGCCTCACTACGTGACACGGTCCGGCTCGCCCCGCTCTTCCTCGACAACCTCCGACTTCGGCCGGAGGACGCCCGCCAAGCCGTCGTCGCCATCCCCGGCCAGATCGTGACCGGCTACGAGCGCGTCGAACCGAAAGTTGTGGATGGCTGGGCCGTCGCCGACCCGGACCGCGACCTCCTCAAGCTCGTCTGCGTCGAGCGGCACCGAGCAACCGGCCGCGTCGGCGTCGGGTATGTCCGCGGCTTCGGCCTGCGCCATGGCGCCATGGCCAGCACCGTCGCGCACGACGCGCACAACATCGTCGCCGTCGGCGCCGACGACGTGGACATCATGCAAGCGATTGTCACCGTCGCGGAGAGCCAAGGCGGCCTCGCGGTCGTCGCCCACGGACGCGTCCTCGCCCACCTCCCGCTTCCGATCGCCGGCCTCCTCTCCGACCAGCCGCTGGAGCAAGTCGCCGCCCTCTACGAGGAGCTCGAAGGCACGGCGCGCGGCCTCGGCAGCACCCTTCCGTCACCCTTTGGCCTCCTCGCCTTCATGGCCCTCTCCGTCATCCCCCAGGCCCGCGTGACCGACCGTGGCTTCATTCGCCTGTAACTAAAGGAAGGAAAGGGAACGAGTATTGCGCAGCCAAATCCGTCTCAAGCTAGCCCTCGCGCCTTCGTCGCCTGCGGTACACTGCCGCGCATGAACGAGCCGCCTCTGCCCGCCCCGCCGCTTCCGGTCGAGCGTTACGCCCGGCCGCTTCTCTCTTCCGAGACCATTTCCCGTCTCCCGCGCCAGACATTTGATGTCGTTGTTGTCGGCGCGGGCATCGCCGGGCTCACCTTCGTCCTGCACTTGCCGCCCGAGTGGCGGGTCGCGCTCCTCACCAAAGGCGCACTTGGCGAGAGCAATACACGCTATGCGCAAGGCGGACTCTCCGCCGCCATCGGCCCGGACGACTCGCCCGATCTCCACGAGGCGGACACCCTCGCCGCGGGCGCCGGTCTTTGCGATCCCGATGCCGTCCATGCCCTCGTCGCGAGCGCGCCTCCTGCCGTCGCCTGGCTGATCGGTCTCGGCACACGCTTCGACCGCGACCCGCGAACCGGCGAAGTCGCGCTCGGCCGCGAGGCCGCCCATTCCCGCCGCCGCGTCCTCCATGCCGGCGGCGACGCGACAGGCGCCGAAATCGAGCGCGCCCTCGTCGCTGCTGTTCGCTCCCGGCCCGGCGTCACCGTCTTCGACCATGCTTTCGCGCTCGATCTTATCGTCGAATCGGGGCGTTGCCGTGGCCTCGTCGCGGAGCTACCCGAGGAAGGCGCCAGCAGGCTCGTCCGGCTCGAATCCGGCGCGGTCGTGATCGCGGCGGGCGGCATCGGCCAACTCTGGGCCGTCACCTCGAATCCCGCCGGCGCCACCGCCGACGGGCTGGCAATGGCGCTGCGAGCCGGCGTCGCCGTCGCCGATCTCGAATTCGTCCAGTTTCACCCGACCGTCCTCGCCCTCCCGGACACGACGCCCTTCCTTATTTCCGAGGCCGTCCGCGGCGAGGGCGCGTACTTGCGGAGCCGCGACGGCACGCGCTTCATGGCGGAGCTCCACCCGCTGGCTGAGCTCGCCCCGCGCGATATCGTTGCGCGCGGCATCCAGCGGCAGATGGCATTGGACGGCGCCGATCACGTCTATCTCGACCTCCGCCACCTCGATGCCGAAACCGTCCGCTCCCGCTTCCCGACCATCGCCAGCGCCCTTGCGGAGCGTGGCCTCGATCTGGCGACCGACCTCATCCCGGTCGCCCCGGCTGCGCACTACTTCATGGGCGGGATTGTCGCCGGCACGAACGGCGCGACGAGCCTGCCAGGCCTGCTCGCGATCGGCGAAGCGTCCTGCACCGGCGTCCACGGCGCGAACCGGCTGGCGAGCAATTCCCTGCTCGAAGGGCTCGTTTTCGGCATCGAGTCGGCCCTGCACTTGGCGACCCACGGCCTGCCACGCCCGACCGATCCCACGCCGAACGAGGTGCCCTCACCTGCGCCATCACCCGAGCCTGTCAGCGCGGCGCCCTCGCTCGCCGGCGCCCGCGCCACCGTCCAACGCACGATGAGCCGCTACGTCGGCGTCAGCCGCGATGCGGAGGGCCTGCGCTGCGCCGCCGAGGAAATCGAGCGCATCCTGACCGAGCTGGAGCCAGCGACTTCCGCGAGCCGCGCCGAATGGGAGCTGCGCAATATGGCTCTCGCGGCCGCCGCCATCGTCAGCGCTGCCACCCTCCGCGAAGAGAGCCGCGGCGCCCATTTCCGGAGCGATTTCCCAGAACGGAATCCCCAGCTTGCCGGCTGCCACCTTGCCTTCGGCGGCTCCGCCGGCCCGACCTGGCGCTACACCACGCTCCCCCGCGCCCGCGACGCCTCGTAACTCCCGCTCGCGATGGCCGTGCCGCCACCAGCTCTGGCATGATTCCGCCGGACGGCTTCCCTATGCTCCGGACGCCCAGTCCCGTCTGTCTGATTCACCATCGCCGAGAGTGAGCTTCGCGTGGGAGACTTGCACACCGCGCCATACCGCGCCGCGCTGCGTGCCATCTGGGAGCGGTCCGATTACGACCGCGGCTTCGTCAGCAACCCCTTCGCTGGGGATGAGTCCGCCGACCTCGGTCTACGCCGCACCGCCGCCCTCCTCGATCGCCTCGGCCGTCCTCATGAGCGATACGGCATCGTCCACGTCACCGGCAGCAAAGGCAAAGGCTCGACCTGTGCCTTCATCACCACCATCCTCAGCGCGGCCGGCTACCGCGCCGGGCTCTACGTCTCGCCCCACCTGCACACCTACCGCGAGCGGATCTCGGTCAACGGCGAGCCGATCTCCGAAACCGCCTTCGCCGCCCTGACCGAGCGAGCGTTCGCCGCCGTTGCCGCGCTCGAGCGCGAGCGCCCCGATCTCGGCCGGCTAACCGCCTTCGAGATCACCACGGCCATGGCGCTCGACCACTTCGCCACTGCCGGCTGCGACCTCGCCGTGGTCGAAGTCGGGATGGGCGGTCTGCTGGACGCCACGAACGTCGTCACCCCGCTCGTCTCCGTCATCACCGCCCTGGATTTGGAGCACACGCGCGTCCTCGGCGCGACGCTCCCAGAAATCGCGTGGCAGAAAGCCGGAATCATCAAGCCCGGCCGACCCGCCGCGATCTCACCCCAGACACCGGAGGTTCTGGCAGTTTTCCAGAAGGTTGCCGAAGCGCGTGGCAGCCGCCTCCTCGTCGGTGGCCGCGACTGGCGTTGGGAGGGAAGCTGGCGATCCTTCACCGTCGCCGGCCCCTGGGGCACACTCGCGGATCTCCGCTCCGGCCTGATCGGCGCGCACCAGGTCGAAAACGCCGCGACCGCCATTGCCGCCATCTCGCTCCTGCCCGAGTCCGGCTACCCGGTCCCGCCCGCCGCGATCCGAGAAGGTCTGGCAACAACACGCTGGCCCGGCCGATTCGAAGTCTTGGAGAGCGCCCCGCGCATCATCCTCGACGGCGCCCACACCGCCGGCGCATCCACGGCCCTCGCCACCGCGCTGCGCGATGAGCAGATTCCATCCGTGATCCTCGTCATCGCCGTCATGCAGGACAAGAATCCCGCCGCCGTCGCGACGCCCCTACTCCCTTATGTCACCCACATCGTCGCCACGGAAACGCGCAGCCCTCGCGCCATGCCCGCCGAGCACATCGCCGAAGCCCTCGCCCCCCTCGGCCGCCCCATCTCAATCGCCCCCAACGTCCCAACCGCCCTCACCCTCGCCACCAACACGGCCGGTCCCTCCGGCACCATCCTCATCGCCGGCTCCCTCACCACCGTCGCCGAAGCCCGCGAATCCCTCTCCCTCGCCACCCCCGACCCCTCCCCCTAGTTCCCGCCACTCACCCCTAACTCCTCGCCCCCGCCCCTTATCCCCTAACTCCACACCCCTCGCCCCTAATGTAGACTGGGTGCAGCGGGCCCACAGGACGGCTGTGCGATCACGACTGCCCGCGTACTAGGACTCACGGGTGAGAGGATGGATACATCCCACATCGCTGCCTCCGTCGTATACGTAACGGAACGCGGTCGTCGTGCTCATCGCCCGGTCGTAGTCCCTGGGTGAAGGAGCGCGCATGTCCGCCGACGTTGACGCCGAGCGTGGCGTCGACCAGACCGCGGCGAGCGATGCCGAGTTGATTGCTCGTGCGTCCGAGGGGGATGCGCGCGCTCTCGAGACGCTCTACGACCGGTACGCGCGCGTGGTCTACTCGTTCGCGTTGCGGATCGTCGGTGACCCCCAGGTCGCCGAAGAGCTAATGCAGGAGGTGTTCTTCCGGGCCTGGCAACAAGGACGAGCGTTCCGGTCCTCGCGCGGCTCGTTCATCACATGGCTACTCAGCATCACCCACAACCTTTCGATCGACGAGCTGCGCAAGCGTCGCCGCCGGCCACAACGGGCCGAGAATAATCACGAAGAGGACCAGCCGCTTCTGTCCGACATGCCGGACGAATCGCAGAACATCGAGGAAGAGGTGTGGCTCACCACCCTCCGCGAGCGGATCGCTAAGGCACTCGAGACCCTGCCGCCCGCTCAACGAGAAGCCATCGAGCTCGCCTACTTCCAGGGCCTGACCCAGCGCGAGGTTGCGGAACGTCTCGGAGAACCGCTCGGCACGATCAAGACGCGAATGCGTCTCGGAATGCAAAAGCTACGCGAGCAATTGGGTGACGAGCTCGGCGAGCTGGTCGAGCGGGCAGAAGACGAGGTGGACGAACGTGAGTGAGACTGCAGATGCTCGGCAGACTGTCCGTCACGCCACTGACGACCCGTCAACCGACGACGACAGCATCGAATGCCGATTCGTGCAAGATCTGGCAGCGCCATTCGCGTTAGCCGCCGTCGAAACACACGAGCGTCTACTCATCGAACAGCACATCCTCTTCTGCGCCAGTTGCGCGCGCGTCGTCCGGCAATTCCGGTCCTCGGCGGCGCTCCTGGGACTCACCAACCCGGTCGCCACGCCATCACCCAAGGCGAAGGCCGCGCTCTTTGCTCGCATCAACGAGGCATCGCGCACCCAGAGTCAGCTTCGCCCTGCCACCGCTTACAGCGATTTCACCGAGTCCATGCGGACGCTGACGCTCCCAGCGTCGCGGCCAAACCCGTCACCGGCGCCATCACCCGCCCAACCTGCCACCCGGCGCTTCTCACCTAGCTGGCTGCGCCTACCGCGACCTGCCTGGGAGATCGGGGCATTCGCGGCGCCACTCGCCACGGTCCCGCTGCTTCTCGCCTTGGGCATCGTCGGTCTCTGGGCAATCAACACGCGCGTCGAGCTGAACGACCGCATCGCTGAGGTACAGCAGCTCTCTGCCCAGGTAGATTCGCTCAATTCGCAAGTCGCTGCCCTCAACGAAAGCCTGGAAAGCATGGATCGCTTCGTCGCCGCGGCCGATGCCAAGACATACGTCATGACGCCTAGCGCCGCGGCCGGCTCATCCGGCGCCTACGGGCAAGTCATCGCCAATCCCAACACGGACCAGGCCATGCTGATGGTCTGGCGGCTCAGTGGCAGTAACCCCCGGTACGACGTCGTGCTTGAAACGCATCAGGGTACAATCGAGCCCGCCGGTGAGCTTGTCGTCAATGCCGAGGGCAAAGGCGTCACGGTGCTCGACCTGGACCGGCCGTTCGCCATGTACCGGTCCGTGCACGTCAAGCCTCAACTACAGGACAGCACGGCCGGCACGTCCGACACAATCTCCCGTGCCGACGCCCTCTTCGCCGTTATCGACCCCAACCTCGGCTCAACGGACGATACCGACGGAATCCTGATGCAAAGCCCGTAGACGGGTTAGGCGTCGCGTTCTCGAGCTTTGGCTCGCTCCTGCTCGGCGTGCCAAAGCTCGTCCACACTTTGACGAAGCACGAACATGCGGCAGAGCCGCTTCCAGCCCAGATCGGTGTAGTACCGCTTGAACACCGCGCGCACTTCCTCGGCCGTCCGCGCGGCATCGAAGTCCGCGTCGGCGCGCTCGAGCAGTTCCCGCGTGATCTCCTGAGGCACGGCCTTCCCTCCACCGCTCAGACCAGATCAGTCCGCCGCGTTTGCGCCGTTCCGGGGCACGGGGCTATAGTCCACTCCGCCCGCGCGCCAGCGCGAGGCGAGCCACACCGGCAAGGGTAGGTGATGAGGAGCCTCAGTGGAAAGTAGCATGGGGACCGCGACCCATCAGTCGGCGGCGCTCACGGGCACGAGCGGCCCAATCGCAGCGCCAAAGGAGCGCGCCGAAGAGCACACGCTCGCCCGCTCCGACGGGCGGGTCTCCGGCGCCGATGCCTCCCGCATCACATCGCTCAGCATTGTCATCCCGGTCATGAACGAGGAGGGGAACCTCCGGGAGCTCCATCGCCGGCTCACCGCGGTGCTGGAGCGAATCAATCTCCCCTACGAGATCATCTTCATTGATGACGGCTCGAAGGACGGCACCTGGCCACTGATCTGCGAGCTTCGCGCTGAGGATCAGCGCGTCATCGGCCTGCGCCACCGTCGGAACTTCGGTAAGGCGCAAGCCCTAGCAAATGGATTCGCCGTCGCCCGGGGCAACGTCGTCGTGACGATGGACGGTGATCTCCAGGACGATCCCGACGAGCTTCCGCGCTTCCTCGCGAAGCTCGATGAGGGATACGACCTCGTCTCCGGCTGGAAGAAGCGTCGGCAAGACCCGCTCGGCAAGACGGCCCCGAGCAAGCTCTTCAACTGGACCGTTCGCAACGTCTCGGGTGTGCCGCTCCACGACTTCAATTGCGGCTTCAAGGCGTACCGGCGCGAGGTGACGCAGGCCATCCGCCTCTACGGCGAGCTCCATCGCTTCACTCCCGTCCTCGCCGACGCCGAAGGCTTCCGCGTGGCCGAGCTTCCCGTCAAGCACCACCCGCGCCGCTGGGGTTCGTCGAAGTACGGGTACAAGCGCCTGGTCAAGGGCTTCCTTGACCTGATGACCGTTGTCTTCCTGACCCATTACCGCCAGCGCCCCATGCATCTCTTCGGCATTCCGGGATTGCTTGCGCTGGCGGTCGGTGTCATTCTCGGGCTCTACCTCACCTTCGAGCGCCTCGTCCTCGACGAGCGCATCGGCACGCGCCCGCTCCTGATGCTGAGCGTGCTGCTGGTCGTGATCGGCGCGCAGTTCTTCGGGCTCGGTCTCCTCGGGGAGTTCCTTGCCCACGGCTCGCAGTCGCAGCGGAACGAGACGTGCCACGGCCTGCGCGAAACGATCGGGCTCGCGCCGGACGGGACGCGTCTCAGCGAATCGGTGTGAACCCATCGGTGCCTGAACCTGGCGACGGCGCGGACGAGCGCCCGCGAACGTCAAGCAAGCGCTCGCCCCTCGGCATGCTGCGACGCGTGCCCACGCCGATCGTTTTCGCCGTTGCGATCGCGATCGCCATCGGTGTCCTCTGGCATCGCGGCGCTATTGATGATGTCCGCACCGCCATCAGCGAGGCCGATCGCACGACCCTGCTGACCGGGCTCATCCTCTACCCGGCCGCCCTGGCGCTCCTGTGTTTCCGTTGGCACGTCCTGGTCCGCATGATCCACGGCGCCTCTCACGCGCCCCGCGCATCCGAGGCCTTCCTGACCTCCGTCGCGCTCAACTACACCGCTCCCGTCAGCGTAGCCTCGGCCAGCCGCGCGCTCCTTACCAAGCGCGCCCTCGGCCTGAGCGCCACCGAAACGAGCGCCGTCGCCCTCTGGGAGGTCGCGGCGGATGTTGGCGTCCTCGGGCTCGGTGGCGCGGCCTGGCTCGTCTTCAGCGGTGAGGGCGCGGACGTCCTAGCGGCGCTCCCCGGCAACGCGTTCATCGCCGCCGGCGTGCTCGTCGCGGTGCTGCTGCTCGGCGCGCTCGTCGCTGTCGCGTTCATCCGCCGCCGCCCGCGTCTGCAAGAACGCCTGCAATTCGCCGCATTGACCATCCTCACCTCACCGAGCAAACGGCCCGCCCTGGCGTTCGCCGCCGTCGCGATTAGCGTGCTCTACTGGTTCATGCAGGGCGTCGTGCTCTGGACTCTGCTCCGCGCCGTCACCGGCGAGAGCGATCCGATGCTCGCGCTCGGCTTCGTCACCCTCCCGGTCGTCCTCGGCATGTTGAGCGGCTTGCCCGGCGGCGCCGGCATCCGCGAGGCGTTGATGGTCGCCGTCGCCGACGCCTATGGCGCGAACCCCTCGGAAGCACTCGTCGCCGCCGTCACCTATCGCATCGCTCTCTTCGCGGCGATCCCGATACTCTACGGCGCGGTCCGGATCTGGCTGATGGCCGACCCCGGCCCCCAATCTCATGGCACAATGCTCACCGCGCCGGGAGACCCGGAATAGATGAAGGCTGTTGCGCTCGAACTGACGGAGAGACGCGTGACCGAGATCACGGATATTCAGATTCCAGCGATTGAGACGAGCAATTTCCGGAAGCATACACACCCGAATCCGATCCAGCGCCGCCTCATTGATCGGTTCCACCATGTCATCGCGGCGCGGGTCGCGGAGCTCAATCCGCGCACCTTCCTCGATGCCGGCTGCGGCGAAGGGTTCGTCGCGGGCGTCTTGCTGCGCCAATTCCCGGGCATGCAGATCACCGGATTCGACTTCAACCCGGCTTCGGTCGCCGTCGCCCAGCGCCAGGTACCCGGAGCCACCTTCCTCACGGCCAGTATCTTCGACATCCCTTTCCCAGACGACAGCTTCGACGTTGTCGGCTGCTTCGAAGTTCTGGAGCACCAGACCGATCCGTCCCCGGCCCTGCGCGAGCTTGCCCGCGTCGCGCGTGAGGCGGTCGTCCTCAGCGTCCCGCACGAGCCCTATTTCTGCTTGGCGAACATGGCACGCGGGAAGAACCTGGACGTCCGGCCGCGCGGATCGGATCCGGACCACAAGCAATTCTGGACGCGGCGCGCCTTCGCCGAGTTCGTCACCCAATCGGGTATGCTTGACATCGAGTGGCTCGGCGGCTCCTTCCCGTGGACGATCTGCGTAGCCCGCAAGCGAAGGTGAGTCTGCCGCGTCCCGCCCGCAATCCCCGCGAGAATCGAGTACACTGATCAGGACAATTGCCGAACACTCGTTCGATTGCCGCGCGGAGCCTTGCGCTTGATTGGCGCGGCCGACGCCGAAAGCGCCGCCGATGAGACCGGTCCGGATCGCCCATCTTTCCGATACGCATCTCGGCTATCGCGCCTTCTACAAGGCCGATCCGCAAACTGGTCGCAATCAGCGATCGGTCGACGTCGAGCGAGCTTACGAGACCGTCATCTCCGACATCCTGACCCGCGACGTGGATCTGGTCATCCACTCCGGCGACGTCTTTCACCACACGCGGCCGACCTACGCGGCGATGCGCGCCTTCGTGCGCCAAACGCGGCGCCTGGAAGAAGCCGGGCTTCCCGTCCTCGTCATTGCCGGCAATCACGACACGCCCCGGCTGCGCGCCAGCGGCTCGGTCTTTTCAGTCTTGGAGCTGGCGCTGCCGAAGGTGCGCTTCGTGACCGGCTACGATCAGGAAACGATTCCATATGAATCGCTGAACCTCGTCGTCTGCGCCGTGCCCCACGGTCGCCTTGCCGAGCCCGTGCCGCCCACGGTTTTCCCGGAGCCGGGCGCCATCAACGTGCTCGTCACCCACGGCCTCGTCCCCAATTTGGAGTTACGGGGACGCCAGCGCGAGCTTGGCGAGGAAGAGTTGACAGAGGTGATGCTCGATCCCGAGTTCGACTACATCGCGCTCGGGCATTACCACGAAGCAATGAAGCCCCGCCAGAACGCCTGGTACGCGGGCTCCACGGAGCGGATGGGCTGGGGCGACGAGCGCGTCCAACCGGGATACTGGCTCGTCGAGCTTTCCGGTCCCGGCCAGCCGCCCGAGGTCACGCGGGTTCCCATCGAGACCCGGCCGATGCGGACACTGCCATCGGTCAACGGCGAGGGATACGATGCTCGCGATATCGCCGATCGCGTCCTGAAAATGCTTGAAGATCTCGGGCAGCCAGACGCCATCGCGCGCGTCGAGCTACGCCACACGCCCCGCCCGATCCGCCTCGAAGCCGAGCGCATCCTCCGGAACGAGGCGCAGAAGTTCGTCTGGTGGCTTCAGGTTTACTCGCCCGCGGACATCCTCGCTCCCTTTAGCCGAGGAGGTGAGCCGATCTCAGCCGATATCGGCGAGATGTTCGACGCCTTCGTGACCGAGCGCGAGAAGGAGTATGACCCGGCCTTCGCGGCCGCCTTCCGCCAGCGTGGCCGCCGCGCGCTCGAAGAGGCGATGCGGGAAGCCGATGCCGCCGGAGCCACGGAGGATGCCGTCGCGTGATCCTGGCCGAGCTCTATCTCCGCGACTATAAGCAGTTCCACGGCGAGCACCGCTTCGTTCCGCCGCCCGAGGGCATCGTCGCCATCATCGGACCGAACGGCGCCGGCAAGACCACCCTCTTCGAGGCGATCGAGTGGTGCCTCTACAACCCGCGCGAGATCGTCTCCGAGGAGATTCCGACGCGTGGCCGCGCCTCTCAGCCCGTCGTCCGCGTCGTGCTGCATGACCCGCGCGAAGACGTCCGCTACGTCGTCGAGCGGCAGCTCAAGCGCAGCGGCGCCGCTTCCGCAATGGTCTACCGCGAGGACCAGCCTGAGACACCGATCGCGCAAGGCTCGCGGCAGGTCACGGAGTACATTTCTCGACATCTGATCGGCCTGGACCATCGTGCCTTCGTCTCCACCTTCTTCACGCGGCAGAAGGAGCTGACCTTCTTCGGCAACCTGAAGGAGACCGATCGCCGGCGGGAAGTCGGACGGCTCCTCGGAATGGAGACGATCCGCCGCGCCCAACAGCTCATCGCCGAGGAGCGCACCGCCGCCCGCAACCAAGCTCAGGCGCTCCAGATCCAACATCAAGAGCAAGCGGCCGACCGCGATTTCGCGGCCGAGCGGGAAGCGGCCGAGGCGATGGTCGCCGCGCGGGAAGCCGAAGTCGTCGCCGCCGAGGCCAACCTCGCCGCCGTCTCGCAGGCCTTGATCGAGGCGCGCGATCGCCTGACGCGCCTCCAAGAGCTGGAGCGCCAGGACAAAGACCTCCGCTTGGAGGCGGAGACGATCGCGGGACACGAGCGCGCCGCCGCTGCCAGGCACGATGCCGCGCGCGAGGCGCTCGCCCGGCTCACGAAGGCCGAAGCTGACCGTGCCGCGCTGCTCGTCGTGGCCGAGCGCGTACCGGCCCTCACCGAGCGGGTCACCGCCTTCGCCCTCGAACGCGAGCGCCATCTGCGGGCCGAGCAACTCCGTCAAGACCTGAGCCGCGCCGATCGCCAGCTCGCCGAAGTGGTCGCGCACATGGAAAGCGCCGTCACCAAGGCGAACGCGTCCGAGATCGAGGGCTGGACCTGGCGCCAAGAGGACGCGGCCGATCCGATCGCCGCCGCCACGCGCCGAATCTCGGTCGCCGCCGCCCTCGACACGCAAGGCGCGGCCGATCGCGCGGCCCAACTCGACTGCTGTCTCCGGCTTGCGCACAGGCGCAACGAGGAGCGAGCCAAGCTCGCGTGGTACGAGCAGAAATTCCAGGAGCTGGAGCGCCAACACGCGGAAATCATCGCCGCCGGCGATCCGGCGGAAGTGCTCGCGAGCGCGCGTCAGGAGCGCGAAGAGGCGCTCGCGGCCGCCCAGTCAGCGAAGTCAAACGCGCAGCACGCCCGCCAGAAGCGCTCCGAGTATCAGTCGATCGTCACCAACCTCCAGGGTCGCCGGTTCGAGGATCGCTGCCCGACATGCGCCCGCCCCTTCACGCCACACGAGCTGGAGCTGACCGTCGCTGCCCTAAGCGACCGGATCGAAGCGCTCGATCAAGAGATCCAGCGTTTCGAAGCCGCCCAGCGCCGTGAGGAGCGCCGCGCCCAGGAATGCGAGCAGCGCGAGCGCGCGGCGCAACAGCGCCAGCAGGAGCTCTCCCGGCTCATGGGCCGGCTCCAAGAGGGCCGCCGAGTCATCGCCGAGCAGCAGCGGCAATTGGAAGCTACAGAGCAAGAATGTGCCGAAGAGCTCCGACGCGCCGGCCTGGACCAAGAACCGGACGCGGCCACCGTTGAGGCCGCGCGCTCCCAGGCCGAGCTCTACGCGCGCGTCGCCAGAACCATCCCCGTCCTGGAGCAGCTGCGCGAGCGCGCGGCAACGTCCATCGCCGAGCGCGAGGAAGCCGCGCGGGCGCTCGCTGAGCTCGGCCCAATCTCCTACGACGCCGCCGCCCATCAGCAGGCACTCGACGAGCTCACCAAAGCGCGCGAGGCCGCGGCCCGCATTGAGCAGATAGACCAAGAGCTCGCGCAGCGCCCCGACCACGAGGCCGCCCTCGCCGCGGCACTCGCCGAGCTCGAGCGCTGCGCCGCCGAGCGCGCCCGTATCGAGTCAGCGCGAGCCGCTCTCGGCTTCGACCCACGAGCACTGGAGGCGGCACAGGCGGCGGAGCGGACCGCGAAAGACGCCGAGCGCGCCGCCCTCGAGGCTCGCGGCGCGGCAATTCGTCGCCGTGACCTCGCCGTCACCGAACGCGAGCGCCTGATCGAGGAGCACAACCGGATCAACAGCCTGGCGGAGCGCGCCAATGCCTGCGCCCGCGAAGCCGACCTCCTCGATCAGATGTACCGAGAGTTCACCCGCTTCGAGCAGTACGCCGCCGCTCGCCTAGCGCCCGAGCTTGCCGACCGCACCAGCGAGCTCCTCCGCGCCGTCACCGAGGGCAAATACGACCAGGTCGAGTTCAACGAGAACTACGGTATCGAGGTCTACGACGGCGCGGACGAGAAGTTCCCGATGGAAGAATTCTCCGGCGGCGAGCGCGACGTCATCGCCCTTTGCGCTCGGTTAGCGCTCTCCCGCCTGATCGGCGCCCGCGCTCATCGGCCGCCCGGCTTCCTCGTCCTCGACGAAGTCTTCGGCGCGCTCGACCGTGACCGCCGCACTGCCGTGCTCGAGACGCTCGGCTCGCTCGCCGGCACCGCCGACGTCTTTCATCAGCTCTTCATCATCTCCCACGTGGACGACGTCCGCGCCGCACCGATCTTCTCCGAGATCTGGCGCGTGACCGAGACCGCCGACGGCGTCAGCCGCCTCGAAAACCTCACCGCGTCCGGCGGCATGGAGGACATCTAGCCCCGAAAAAGAGCCCCGGCGCCGCGCCGCCAGCGCACAACGCCGGGGGACACGAGACACTTGTGCCGCGAGGACTAGGCGTACCCGCGCTCCTTGGCGATCTCCCGAATCGCGCGCGACGCAACCTCGACCGCCGTATCGAGCTCCTCGCGCGTCACGATCAGCGGCGGCGCCATCTCGAACGCCGTCCCGATCGGGCTCGCGATCACCCCGTACTGCGCCATCCGCCGCACGATCGCCCGCACCACGTCGTCAGGGAGCGGCGCCTTCGTCGCCTTGTCGGACGTGAAGTCGACCGCGTGCCACATCCCGATGCCGCGCACCTGCCCGACGATCGGCAGCGGCTCCAGCTCCTGCTTCAGCGCGTTCACGAAGTACTCGCCGTTTTCCTTCGCGCGCTGAATCAGCCCGTCGCGCTCCTTGATCGCGATCACCGTGTTCGCCGCCGCCGCCGCCCCGGCATGTCCACTGAACGTGTGCACGTGCCGGAAGATCGGCAGCGCGTCGGCGATCTCCGGCTTGGTGATCACCGCGCCCATCGGCATGTACCCGGCGGTCAGCGCCTTCGCCATCGTCATGATGTCCGGCTCCAGCCCAAAGTGCTGGATCGCGAACCAGGCGCCCGTCCGTCCGAAGCCCGTGATCACCTCATCGTTGATCCAGAGCACGTCGTACTTCGTGCAGATCTCCCGCACGCGCTCCAGGTACCGCTTCGGCGGAATCTGCACGCCGTTCGCCTGCATGATCGGCTCGGCGATGAAGGCCGCGACATACTCCGGCCCCTCGTGCTCGATCTGCCGCTCCAGGTACGTCGCGCAGAAATCCGCGTACTCGTCATCCGGCATCCCGAATGGGTTCCGGTAGCAGCTCGGCCCCGGAATCAGCGAGTAGCCCGGCACGCCCGGCTCGGAGATGTGCCGCGTCCCGAGCCAGTCCGTCGCCGCCTGCGCCCCCATCGTCGCGCCGTGGTAGGCGAACCAGCGGGAGATGATCTTGTACGCGCGCGGCTTTCGCCCAGTGGCAATGTGATACTGCTTCGCCAGCTTGATCGCCGTCTCGACCGCCTCCGACCCACCGCTGACGAACATCACCTTCGACAGCCGCCCCGGCGCCAACTCGGCCAGCTTCGTCGCGAGGCGAATCGTCGGCTCGCTCAGGTTCCCGACCGTCCCGATGTAGTGCAGCCCGCGCAGCTGCTCGTAGACCGCCCGCGCGATCTCCTCGTTGCCGTAGCCGAGAGAATTCGCCCGCGTATGCGAGCCCATCATGTCCAGATACGTCTTGCCGTTGACGTCGGTCAGCCGGATCCCTTCGCCCTTCACGTACACGCTCGGGCCGAAGTCGCGGATATCCGCCTGGTGAATCAAGGGGAAGATGCAGTGCTCGTGCGCCAGCCGGATCAGATCCGACGCCTCCGGCGCCTGCGGAATCGTACCCGCCGCCATTGTTCTCGCCCTCCTCTCGACTACGCCCTCAGACCGGAACGGTCAATCCCGACGCGGCATTCTCACACACGCCACGCGCAAATCACCCGCCGTCGCGGCCCATTCATCGCGAGCGTCGCCTGTACCCGCAACCCAAATCGCGCGCGGAACCCGCGCCCAATATCGGTTCCGCCGGCCCCGCGCCCGCCAACCCATCGTCGGGATGGGACCCGTGAAAATGACGGCGGGCGTCGCGCCCTAACCGACCGCCCGCCATCCCGAACCTCGGCGTCTACATCAACCCCCGGTACGCGCCGCCATCCACCAACAACGTGACGCCCGTCACGTACGACGCCGCCGGCGACGCGATGAACGTCACCACGTTCGCGAACTCCTGCGGGTCACCGATCCGGCCCATCGGGATCGCCGCCGAATCCTCCGCGATGATCTCCTCGGCCGTCTTCCCCGCCTCCTCCGCCCGCTTCGCCGCTAGCGACCGGATCCGGTCCGTCAGAATCGAGCCCGGGCAAACGTTGTTCACCCGGATCTGTCGCGGCGCCAGCTCCGTCGCCAGCGTCTTCGCGAACCCGATCACCGCCGTCCGCGCCGTGTTCGACAACGCCAGCGTCGGAATCGGCTGCTTCACCGCGATCGAGACGATGTTCGTGATGCTCCCCCCGCCGCGCGCCTCAAGGTGCGGCACCGCTGCCATCGAGAGCCGCACCGCGCTCATCAGATTCAGCTCGATCGCGTCCAGCCACGCCTTGTCATCCGGGAAATCCAACACCCGGCCCGCCGGCGGCCCGCCCGCGTTACAGACCACCACATCCAGACCGCCCCGGCGCTCGACCGTCTCCTCGACCAGCCGCCGCACATCGTCCGGGTTCCGCATATCCCCGACGATCGCCAGCGGCTCCTGCCCCGACTCTTGCGCGATCGCCCGCGCCGTCTCGGCGACCGTCTCCTCATGCCGCCCGTTGATCGTCACCAGCGCGCCCTCGCGCGCCAGCGTCATCGCCACCGCGCGCCCGAGCCCCTTGCTCGACGCCGCGACGACCGCCACCTTCCCCTTCAGTCCCAGATCCACCGTTCCAACCTCCTCGGCCCGCGCGGGCCGCTCGATCGCCAGTCATCGTCACGCCGGCATTCTACGGGAGCCGCCGCCACCCGCCCGCCCCAAACCGGCAATCTTTGTCAGCACCCCGCGCCACCGCCTATCCTTGCGCGCATGGCCATGCGATCGCGCGGCGCCGACCAGGAAACCATCCCATTGCGGACCTCCGACGCCCCGTATCCACGTCGGGCGACGCTGGAGCGGCCGCTCGTCACATCGGCAATCGCCTTCCCGCTCTTCGTCGCCGCTGTCCACTTCATCATCGTCCAGGTGGCTGCGAGTCTCGCCTATCGCTACGGCACCTCCACCTCGCCCTCCGGCCCACAGCGGTACGTCCCGAACCAGCTTGACGGCCTCGCCGACCTCCTCGTCGGGCCGATGCGCCGGTGGGACGGACTCTGGTACACGATGATCGCCGAGCAAGGCTACGGCGAATGGTCCCCCAAGGCCGCCTTCTGGCCCCTCTTCCCGTGGACCATGCGCGGCCTGAGCAGGATCACCGGCCTGCAACCGGAAGTCGCCGGCTACATCATCGCCAACGTCTGCTTTGTGCTTGCGCTGATGTTCCTGTACCGGCTCGTCGCGCTCGACTTCGACGAGCGGATCGCGCGGCGCACGCTTTGGGCGATCGCCCTCTTCCCGACGTCCCTCTTCTTCTCCGCCGTCTACACCGAGGCGCCCTTCCTCATGCTCTCCGTCGGCGCGCTCCTCGCTGCCCGGCTGCGCTACTGGTGGATCGCCGGCATCCTCGGCGCACTCGCCGCGCTGACTCGCTCCTACGGCGTCTTCCTCGGCTTACCCTTCGCCGTCCTCTTCCTGCAGCAGCACGGCTTCTACCTGCGCCACCTCGTCCCGCGCGGCCTCGCCGTCGCCATGCCCGCGCTCGGCCCGGCCCTCTTCTCGCTGCACCTCGACCGCATCTGGGGCAATCCGTGGCTGTGGCGCGACGTCCAGGAGCAATGGAACCGCCACTCCGCCAAGCCCTGGGAAACCCTCCGCTGGGCCTTCTCCAACAGCCCGCAAGCGGAGGCGATCGGCGTCCCGGCCGGCGCCGACTGGAGCTGGCTGGAGCAGCTCGTCCGCAACCCGAGCTGGTCGCTCCTCACCGACACCACCTGGCGCCGCGGCATCGCCGATAGCGACACCCTCGAGCTCGTCTGCACGCTGCTCTTTCTCGGACTCGCCGTCGTCGGCCTGAAAGCCCTGCCGCTGTATCAGAGCGCCTGGCTCATCCCCGGCCTGCTCATCCCCCTCTTCCAGCCCTCGTCGGTCCACATCCTGATGAGCATGCCGCGCTTCGGCCTCACCCTCTTCCCGTTGTTCGTCGTGATCGCCTGGCTCCTCCGCGCGCGCGTCATCGCCGTCCCCGCCGCCCTCGTCTCGACCGCCCTCCTCATCCTGCTGACCATCCAGTTCGCCAACTGGTACTGGGTCTCCTGACCGCCCGCCTGGCGTACCGTATCGTCGGAACCCACTGTCTGGGGCGAAACCGACGCCAGCCTCGAATCTGTGCGCGTTGACTCCAACCTTCGTAGGGGCGTAACCCGTGTCCGCCCAGCGGCCGCAGGCCGAGAGATCACCTGCGTCCCGCGAACAGCGGCCCCGTCCCAGGCTCGCTGACCACCACCCGGCACCCCTTGCAGCCGCACACGAGTCACCGCCCACGCTCAATCCCCACCCTGCCCTAAAGCAGAGTGCAACCCCAAACGATTGGCATGCTCAACCTCGCGCTCAGGGCGTTTCAATCCCCACCCTGCCCTAAAGCAGAGTGCAACGACCGACTGGCTCTTCGACACGACCGCCGTCCTGTTGTTTCAATCCCCACCCTGCCCTAAAGCAGAGTGCAACGTGGCGTAAGTGCGCTCGGCGGGCGCTTCGGCACGCCGTTTCAATCCCCACCCTGCCCTAAAGCAGAGTGCAACGCCCGCACGGAACATGCCCAGAATATTGGTGGGCATGTTTCAATCCCCACCCTGCCCTAAAGCAGAGTGCAACTCGGGAGCGTTGGCGTAAGTGGGATCGTTCCCCACTGCGTTTCAATATCGGGCGCAACACCCAGATCTCCTCGATGCGCCAGGTAAACTCCGGCTTCCAGA
>ERZ777003.1001-NODE-1001-length-48049-cov-45.340813_pt1 | contig 48049 bp, 57 predicted proteins | sample MGYA00374956_ERZ777003 | MGnify/ENA primary metagenome ERZ777003 (study PRJEB29302, sample SAMN06268252) | bioreactor metagenome | isolation source: Joint BioEnergy Institute, California, USA | place: USA:Joint BioEnergy Institute, California, USA | collected...
CTCTACGACCTGCCGCCGAAGGAGCTGAAGAAGGTGCCGACCGTCTGCGGGTCGTTGCGCGAGGCGCTGATGAGCCTCGACAAGGATCGCGCCTTCCTGAAAGCGGGCGGCGTGTTCGACGACGACCAGATCGACGCCTATATCGAGCTGAAGATGGCCGAGGTTCTGCGCTTCGAAATGACGCCGCACCCGGTCGAATTCGACATGTACTATTCGGTCTGACGTCCCGAAGATCAGTCTGGAAGACCAAGGCCCCGGAGTTCCGCTCCGGGGCCGATTCATGAGAGGAACCGGCGCTTTTGCTTGGCTGGTAGCGGTCGTCAGATAACGCCGAGCGACCAGTCCACGATTTGGTTTGTGACGAGCCCGAAAGCTTGGTCCAGAGCGGCGACAAGCGCCTGACTGCCCTCGCCCGTTATCGGTACCGAAGCGGCAAAGCCGCGCGAAGCCCGAACGGTGCCGTTGCGATCGTCGAGAATGCGGACGAATAGCTCCACATGGGCGTGATCGCTGCCGCTGCCGACGCGCACCTCGAAGGCGCGGATGTCAACGATGATCTGGTAATCGATCGCCAACCCCTCGCCGGGCCGCCCCACGCCGCCGACACGGCCGGACTGCTGATAGGCCTTCACCAGTTCGTCCTGCACGAGCCGTGGCAGTCGGTCGGACCAGCGCGCGCCTCTCAGCACCTGCAGGGCCCCGTCCGCCCGCCGTATGGCAATGTTCTCGCCGTCGAATAGCGCGATGGCAGCCGGTTCCGGCACCAGAAGCTGAGCGCGCGAAATGCGGGGGCCCTGTGAGGAAGGTGGGGGCACGCGCAGATCGTAGGCATCCACCGGCCGTGGCCCGAAACCCGGAATGGCAGCGCATCCGCTGAGCAACAGCGCAAGAACCGCCACCCCATAACGAGCAGTTTTCACAGCCATCCCTCTCCTGAAAAGCGGATCGGCTCCGCCGAAAGACTTACTTCTTGCGGGCGCGGCACAGGCTTGTCAACGTCGCACCCGGCCGTCGTACTGGCGGATCGTGCCGTCCCCGCCCGTGATGATGCGCTGCGGATTCTGCTCGAACTCGCTGACCGCCCGCTCGATGCGCGAGATGGAGCGCCGGGCGTCCCTGACGAGCGCCTCCATGTTCCGCAGGCCCTGATCGGAAAAACGCGACAGGCCTTCGGTGATGGTGCCGATCCGCGCGTTCAAGGTATCGGCCACCTGCCGGTAGGCCCTGAGCGTCTCGCTCGCCTCCGCAAACAGGCTTTCCCCGTCGCCCGAGGCAAGCAGGCCGTCGACCTTCGCCAGGACGCCATCCACGCGCACGGAGGCGGCATTGAGCCGGCTTGCAAGCTCCCGCGCCTCGGTGATGAACCGGTCGATATCTTCCGTGCGGGCGCCGATGGTCTCGCTCACCCGGGCGATGTCCGTGGACGCGCGATTGATGGCGGTGCTCGCTTCCTCGAAATTGCGCACCGCCGTTCCCACAGATTCAGGCTCCACCTCCTCCAGGATGCGGTCGACGCGCGCCAGCGTCTCGTTGGCGCGCTGCGAAAAGGAGCCGAGCGATTGCACCGCCTCATCCACACCGGAAGCGATCGTCTCGAACCGCTCGCTCGACTGGTTCAGGCGCTGTGTAAACCCGTCCACGTTTTCCACAATTTTCGCAATGCGATCGCGGTCCACCGCGGTGATCAGTTCCTCGGCGGCGGCAAGCGTCGAATCAAGCCGGCCGGAAACCCGGGCAACGGTATCCGAGAGATTGCCCACGCTCGCGAGGAAAGCATCGATCCCTTCCGCGTTGTGGCCCAGCGCATTGGTGAAGGTCTCGATATTGCGGATCGTCTCCACCAGCGGCCCCCGCGCTTCCGTGACAAAGCCGTCCAGTTCGTCGAGTACCGAATCGGCGCGCGTGAGCAGGCTTTGCGCTGTCTGGAGCAGATTGCTGACGGCCGAGGGACTGGCAACGATCTCCGCAACCGTGTCCTGCTCTTCCGCAACGTCAAGCAGATTAGGCTCTGAAGGATCGCCGCCCCTGAGCTCGATATTGGCCTGGCCCGTCAGGCCGGCGAGGCCCACATCGGCGCGCGTGGACCGCGTGATCGGGGTCAGCCGGTCCACCATGGCATCGGCAATGGCAATGCTCGGGTTGCTCGGATTGAGATAGACGCGCTCGATTTCGCCGACCCGCACGCCGTTGAAAAGCACGGCGCTTCCCCTGCTTAGGCCGGAAGCTGAACCTGGAATGTGAAAACGAAGTGGCGCCATCTCGCCACGTTCGCCCACGCCCGACGTCCAGTAGATGAAACCGAAGGCGGCAAGGATTGCGAGAAGGGTGAACGCCCCGACGACGACGTAATTCGCCTTTGTTTCCATCGCTAGCTATCTTCTTTCATCCGAGCCGCCGGCCGCACCACCTGCCGGGCGCGTTTGCCCCGGAAGTAGGATTTTACCCAAGGCTCCTCGCTCTTCATCATGTCTTCCACGGTGCCGTGGACCAGAACCCGCTTCTTTCCCAGAACCGCAATGCGGTCGCACACGGTAAGCAGGCTGTCGAGATCGTGTGTCACCATGTAAACGGTAAGTCCCATGGTATCGCGCATTTTGGCCACCAGCTCGTCAAATTCGGCAGCGCCGATCGGGTCGAGGCCGGAGGTCGGCTCATCGAGGAAAACGATATCGGGATCGAGCGCAAGCGCGCGTGCAAGCGCGGCGCGCTTGATCATGCCTCCCGATAGTTCCGACGGAAATTTGTTGGCCGCCTCCCGCGGCAGACCCACGAGCTCGATCTTCAGAAGCGCCAGCTCATCCATTAGCTTCTTCGGCAGGTCGATATATTCCCGCATGGGCACCTGCACGTTCTCGAGCACCGTCAGCGCGGAAAACAGCGCGCCGTGCTGGAACAGGACGCCCTGGCGCATGTCGATCATCATCCGCTCCGCATCGTCGAGTTCCGCCAGATCCCGTCCGAACATGCGGATCGTGCCCGCTTGCTTGCGCACAAGCCCCAGGATCGTCCTCAGCAGAACGGATTTCCCCGATCCGGAAGCCCCGACAAAGCCGAGTATTTCGCCGCGATAGACGTCGAGCGACAGGTTCTCCAGAACCGTCGTCGTGCCGAAGCGTACGGTAACGCCCTCCGCCGACAGGACGATTTCTCTGCCGTTCTCCGTCTCCGCCGCGCGCGGAGCTTCGGTCTGGTCTTCCTCAGCCGTCGCCATCAGAAGTCAATCGCTGCGTAGAATATGGCAAACAGTCCGTCGACCACGATTACGATGAAGATCGCCTTGACCACGGACGCGGTGACACGCCGGCCGAGGGATTCCGCGCTTCCGCCGACTTTCATTCCCTCCACGGAAGCGATGATGCCGATGATCATCGCCATGAACGGCGCCTTGATGAGGCCGGCGAAGATGCTGGTCAGATCGATCGCGCCGCGCAGCCGGTCGATAAAGGCGCTCGGAGGAATGCCGGAGTACCACCAGGCTATCAGCATGGCGCCGCCCAGCGCCGCGCCGTTTGCAACGATGGTGAGGCACGGCAGCGCAACCACGAGCGCCACGAGCCGCGGGAAGACCAGCACGCCGACAGGATTGAGGCCGATGACGGTAAGTGCATCCACCTCCTCGCGCATTTTCATCGAGCCGATCTCGGCCGTGATCGCGCTGCCGGAGCGGCCCGCGATCATGATGGCCGTCATGAGCACGCCCAGCTCGCGCAGGATCAGGATGCCCACCAGATCCACAACGAAGATTTCTGCGCCGAAATAGCGGAGCTGGAAAGCACCCTGCTGAGCGATGATCGCACCCACGATCGCCGACATGAGCACGATGATGGGCACCGCCCCCACCCCCATGCGGTCGATCTGGCTCGCGATCGCGGCCGGATTGACCGAGTTCCTGCGGCCAAGCTTCATCTGCGCCCCGCTGATGGTGGCGCCCAGGATGTGAAAGCCATAGAGCAGGTCGTCGCGGATGTCGTAGACCGAGCGGCCGACCGCCGCCAGAGCGCGCGAGATCCAGCCGTCGCTGTGGGTTTTGCGCGGTATGTCGGGCTGTTCGGCCGTGGGCGCGACAGCGTCAAGCAGGATGCGCGCCGCTTCCGACTCGCCCGTCAGCTCCACTTCGGCCCCGCGCCGCCGCTGTTCGAAGACGAGCCGCGCCACGAGCCATGCCCCGGCGGTATCGAGTTGCCGGACATCACTAAGATCGATATGAACGCGCTTCGCCTCTTTCTTCAGGAGATCGCGCATGTGCCGGTCGATCACACCGGCGGTGCGCGTCGTCCAGTCGCCGGAAAGGCGGTATGTGATGAACCCGTCTTCTTCCTGAAGCTCCACGCGCGGCAGCGACGCTCCCGGAAGCGCTGCCGACCCGCCGCTCAGCCTCGGTGCCTTGAACAACATGGCCAATATCCTTAGAGCGAAGCGGCTGAGAAGCAAACGGGGCCGCACGTAAAAGCGTTGTATAGCTTCAACGGCCGCACTCCCGCGGCCTTCCACGAGGGCATCATGTCGCGCGAACTGATCGTCGAGACCGAAAACTTTCCCATTGCCGGCGTCTTCCGAATCGCACGCGGTGCCAAGACCGCGGCCGAGGTCGTCACCTGCACAATCTCGCAAGGGAAGGTGCGCGGACGCGGTGAATGTGTGCCCTATACGCGCTATGGCGAGTCGGTGCAAAGCGTGCTCGAACAGATCGAGGCAATTCGCGCCGAGATTTCCCGGGGAATGGACAGGCAGGAGCTTCAAGAGAGAATGCCCGCTGGGGCCGCCCGCAACGCGCTCGACTGTGCGTTATGGGATCTCGAAGCGAAGCTTAGGGGCGAGCGCGTCGCGGACATGATCGGCAGCAGGTCCCCCCGGGCGTTGGTGACGGCCCAGACCATCTCTCTCGGCACACCGGAGGAAATGGCCGCCCAGGCGCGCGCGCATGCCGCCCGTCCGCTCCTGAAGATCAAGGTCGGCGCCGAAGACGATGCCGCCCGTATGCGCACCGTGGCCGCCGCCGCGCCTCAAAGCCGCCTCATCGTGGACGCCAATGAGGGCTGGACCGAGGCCAATCTGGAAGAAAACCTTCGCGCCGCGGCCGCCTGCCGTGTTGAGCTGATCGAGCAGCCGCTGCCTGCCGGCAAGGACGCTATCCTTTCGGAAATCCCGCATCCGGTCCCTATCTGTGCCGACGAGAGCGTGCATGTCACCGAAGATCTCGACAGGCTCGCGGGCCTGTACGATGCCGTCAATATCAAGCTGGACAAGACCGGGGGACTCACGGAAGCCCTCATCCTGCGGGACAGGGCGCGCGCCAAAGGCTTTTCCATCATGGTCGGAAGCATGGTCGGAACCTCGCTTGCGATGGCGCCTGCCGTGCTGCTTGCCCAGGATGCGGATTTCGTCGATCTGGACGGGCCGCTGCTGCTTGCGCGCGACCGCGTGCCAGGCCTTACTTATGATGGTGCTACCGTCTCGCCGCCCGAACCCGCCTTGTGGGGATGAGCAGGCCAGCGCCGCTTGCCAGGCGTGGCGCGGACGGGTAGACGATGCGCGAAGGAGAAGCTCATGGATTTGGGCATCAAGGGTAGGAGTGCTATCGTCTGTGCGTCGAGCCGGGGTCTTGGCCGCGGCTGCGCCATGGCGCTGGCGGAGGCGGGCTGCAATCTCGTCGTAAACGGCCGTGATCCGGACCCGTTGAAACGGACGGCCGAGGAAATCCGCGACCGGTTCGGCGTTCAGGTGACCGAGGTTGCCGCCGACGTTTCCACCGCCGACGGGCAGAAGGCGCTGCTTGCCGCCTGCCCGGAGCCGGACATTCTCGTCAACAACAACGCCGGTCCGCCGCTTCGGGATTTCCGCACCCTTTCGCGTGCCGATATCCTCAAGGGCATCGAGCAGAACATGGTCACGCCGCTCGAGCTCATTCAGGCCACGGTGGACGGCATGATGCGCCGCGGCTTCGGCCGCATCGTCAACATTACCTCGCTTTCCGTCTACATGCCGATGTTCGGCCTCGACCTGTCATCCGGGGCGCGGGCGGGGCTCACCTCGTTCCTCGCCGGTGTGGCGCGGCAGGTGGCCGCCAGCAATGTCACGATCAACAATCTTCTGCCGGGCAAGTTCGAGACGGACCGGCTGCGCGACAACATCCGTGTCGGCGCCGAAAAGGCCGGGGTTTCGATCGAGGAACGCACCCGGCAGCAGGCAGCCGAAATCCCCGCCCGCCGCTTCGGCACGCCGGAGGAGTTCGGCCGCACCTGCGCCTTCCTGTGCTCGGTCCATGCCGGCTACATCACGGGCCAGAGTATCCGGCTTGATGGCGGCCTTTTCCCGAGTGCCTTCTGAGAATCAGCACGACCGCATGTGGCGGCCAAGGTCCTGAGAGGAGAAAGAACTTGAAACTCTTGCGTTTTGGCAACAAGGGCGCGGAAAAGCCCGCCGTTCTCCACAGTGACGGCACCATCAGGGACGTTTCCTCCCTGGTCTCCGATTTCTCGCCGGAAACCATCTCGCCCGCGCTCCTGCGCATCCTCGCCTCCGCCGAAATCGGCTCCCTGCCCGAGGTGCCGGCCGCAACCCGCATCGGCGCGCCGATCTCCCGAACCGGGCATTTCATCGCCATCGGCCTCAACTATGCCGACCACGCGGCCGAATCCGGCATGCCCATTCCCAGCGAGCCCGTCGTCTTCTCCAAGGCGCCAAGCTGCCTTTCAGGTCCCAATGACGATGTGATGCTCCCCAAGGGCTCGGTGAAAACCGATTGGGAGGTGGAGCTTGCCGTGATTATCGGCGAGCGCTGCGACTACGTGGAGGAGAAGGACGCACTCTCCAAGGTTTTCGGCTACGCCGTCTGCAATGATGTGTCTGAGCGCGAATATCAGGCCGAACGCGGCGGCCAGTGGATCAAGGGCAAGAGCGCACCCACCTTCGGCCCCCTTGGCCCCTGGATCGTCACGGCGGACGAGGTGCCGGACCCGCAGAACCTCGACATGTTCCTCGACGTCAATGGCGAGCGCCGTCAGACCGGCAACACGAAGACGATGATCTTCTCCGTCGCGCACATTATCTCCTACCTGTCGCGCTTCATGGTGCTGGAGCCGGGCGACGTGATTACCACCGGCACGCCACCGGGAGTGGGAATGGGCATGAAGCCGCCGGTCTACCTGAAGGCCGGAGACGAAATGCGGCTCGGCATTACAGGGCTTGGCGAGCAGCGTCAGCGCGTCGTCGAACGGTAACGAGGGTGAGTGAAATGGGCGGCGCCAGCCGGGGCAGGAAACCGTGACGGACAAACGTTCGGATCTCGACGAAGCCGCCCTTTTCTTCCATCGCTATCCCGTCCCGGGAAAGCTGGAGATCCAGCCCACCAAATCGATCGGCAACCAGCGCGATCTGGCACTTGCCTATTCGCCCGGTGTCGCCGCGCCCTGCCTCGCGATCCACGAGGACCCGCGGCTTGCCGCTGAATACACCTCGCGCGCCAATCTCGTCGGCGTCGTGTCCAACGGCTCCGCCGTTCTCGGCCTCGGCAATATCGGGCCACTTGCCTCCAAGCCGGTGATGGAGGGCAAGGCCGTACTCTTCAAGAAATTCGCCGGCATCAACGTCTTTGACGTGGAGATCGACGCGCCGGACGTCGACCGCATGGTGGAAACCATCGCGGCGCTCGAGCCCACCTTCGGCGGAATCAACCTCGAGGATATCAAGGCGCCCGAGTGCTTCGAGGTCGAAGAACGCCTCAAGTGCCGCATGAACATACCCGTCTTCCACGACGATCAGCACGGCACGGCGATCATCGTGGCGGCCGCGGTGCTTAACGGGCTGGAGCTGGCCGGAAAGGACATCGCGACGGCCAAGATCGTCACGTCCGGCGCCGGCGCGGCAGCCCTCGCCTGCCTCAACCTGCTCGTATCCCTCGGTGCCAGAGCCGAGAACATCTGGGTGACGGACCGCCACGGCGTCGTCTATCGCGGCCGCACCGAGGAGATGGACCGCTGGAAGGAACCCTATGTCAAGGACACGGCGGCGCGCATGCTCTCCGAGGTGATTGACGGCGCAGATGTTTTCCTCGGCCTTTCGGCGGGCGGCGTGCTGAAGCCCGAAATGCTGGAGACGATGGCCGAACGCCCACTGATCCTGGCGCTCGCCAATCCCGTCCCAGAGATCATGCCCGAGATCGCGCGCCAGGCGCGCCCTGATGCCATGATCTGCACCGGGCGCTCGGACTATCCAAACCAGGTCAACAACGTCCTGTGCTTCCCCTATATCTTCCGCGGTGCCCTCGACGTCGGCGCGACCGCCATCAATGAGGAAATGAAGCTCGCGGCGGTGCGCGCCATCGCCGACCTCGCCCGGGAAGAGCCTTCGGACATCGCCGCCCGCGCCCTGTCGGACGAGGCGCCCGTGTTCGGGCCCGACTACCTCATCCCGTCGGCCTTCGATCAGCGGCTGATCCTTCGCATTGCCCCGGCGGTGGCAAAGGCCGCCATGGATTCGGGTGTGGCGACCAGGCCGATCGAGGACATGGAGGCCTATCTCGACCGGCTCAACCGCTTTGTCTTCCGCTCGGGCCTCGTGATGAAGCCGGTCTTTTCGGCTGCCAAGCAGGCGGGGCAGAAGCGGGTCATCTACGCGGACGGCGAGGACGAGCGCGTGCTTCGCGCGGCCCAGGTGGTGCTTGAGGAAGGTCTCGCGCAGCCCATCATCATCGGGCGTCCACATGTGGTGGAGACGCGGCTCAAGCGCTACGGCCTCAAGATCAGGCCGGACAAGGATTTCGAGATCATCAATCCGGAGGACGATCCGCGCTACCGCGCCTATGTGGACTTGCTCATCCGCATTGCCGGCCGGCGCGGCGTGACGACGGAGACGGCGCGCACGCTGGTGCGTACCAACACCACGGTCATTGCCGCCCTGGCGATCATGCGGGGCGAGGCCGACGCCATGATCTGCGGGCTGGAAGGCCGCTTCGAGCGGCATCTACGCTATGTGGACGCCATCATTGGGCGCCGCCAGGGCGTGAAGGATCTGTCGGCCCTGTCCATGCTGATCATGCAGCAGGGCGCCATCTTCCTGACCGACACTTACGTATCGGTCGATCCCTCGGCGGAGGAAATTGCCGAGATGACGGTGCTGGCCGCGGAGGAAATTCGCCGCTTCGGCATCGAGCCCAAGGCGGCGCTGCTTTCCCACTCCGATTTCGGGTCGCGCGATTCCAAGAGCGCGCTGAAGATGCGCCGCGCGGTCTCGATCCTCCGCGAGATTGCGCCCGACCTGATGGCCGACGGCGAAATGCACGGCGATGCAGCGCTGTCGGAGGATCTGCGCCAGCGCATCTACCCCCACTCGGTTTTGAAGGGAGAGGCCAACCTCCTGGTCTTCCCGAACCTTGACGCGGCAAACATCACCCTCACCACGGTAAAGGCGATGACAGATGCGCTTCATGTGGGCCCCATCCTGCTCGGTGCTGCGCGCCCCGCGCATATCCTTTCGCCTTCCGTTACATCCCGGGGCGTGGTGAACATGACAGCCTTCGCCGCCGTCGAGGCCCTGCAGAGTCAGACGCCCCCACTTGTCGCGGCAAACGATTAGGGTCGGATACCGACGGTCCCTATGGCCGCCGGGACAGAACGCCTTCCCGCCCTATCAGAGGCAGAAGGTCCGCAAGTTCAGGCCCCGCCTCCAGGCCCGTCAGAGCAAGCCGCAGCGGCTTGAAAAGCGCCCTGCCCTTGCGGCCTGTTTTGGCCTTCACGCGATCCGTCCACGCGGCAAAGGTGCCGCGGTCCCACGGCTCGGGTGGCAGAAGGTCGAGGGCCGCGTTCACGAAGGCGCCGTCTTCAGCCGAAAGCGCGGGGCGCTCCGGCCCTTCCCGCACCACCTTCCACCAGAACGCGGCATCCGGAACCTTGTCGATATTGCCGCGCACGACGTTCCAGAACGCTTCGGCCTGCCGCCCCTTGATCCCCAGTTCCTGCAGACGGGGTCTGGCCTCCTCAAAAGGCATGGAATGGATAAGGCTCCGGCTCAGCATCTGAAGCTCGGCGGGATCGAACTTCGCGGCGGACTTCGAGCTCGAAGCCGGATCGAAACGCGACGCCAGCTCGTCCATATCGCGGCAGGCGGTCACAGCCTCGGACGTGCCGATAAGCACCGCAAGGGACGCCACCGCCATCGGCTCCACGCCGGTTTCCCTGAGGCTGGCAATCGAAAGCGATCCGGTCCGCTTGGAAAGTCCCTCGCCCGTCGCGGTGGTTAGCAGATTGTGATGGCCGAAGGCCGGGGCCTCTGCGCCCAGAGCCTGGAAAAGCGCGATCTGCGCGCCCGTATTCGTCACATGGTCGTCGCCGCGGATGATGTGCGTGATGCCAAGCTCGATATCGTCCACCACCGAGGGCAGCGTGTAGAGGAACGTACCGTCCTCCCGCACCAGAACAGGATCGGACATGGAGGCAAGGTCCACAGTCTGCTGCCCGCGCACGATGTCGTTCCACTTGATCTCGGTGCGCTGCGGCGCGAATGGATCGTCATCGAAATTGGGCAACAGGAAGCGCCAATGGGGCTTGCGCCCTTCGGCCTCGAATCTTGCCTTTTCCTCGTCAGTAAGCTTCAGCGCCTCGCGCCCATAGACCGGCGGCAGGCGGCGCGAGAGCCTGATCTTGCGGCGCAGCTCCAGCTCTTCCGCCGTCTCGTAGCAGGGGTAGAGCAGCCCCGCTTCCTTGAGCTTTTCCACCGCGCGATCGTAGAGCGCAAAGCGTTCGGACTGTCGCACGACAAGGTCCGGCTTGATGCCAAGCCAGCTAAGGTCCGCCTCGATCTGGTCCGCATATTCCCTGCGGGAACGTTCCTGATCCGTGTCGTCAAAGCGCAGCACGAAGCGGCCGCCCGCCTTTTTCGCGAACAGCCAGTTGAACAGTGCCGTACGGGCATTGCCGATGTGAATCTGCCCCGTCGGAGACGGTGCGAAGCGGACGGTCACACTCATGGGCTTCAGCTAGCCGAGGCTTCCAGGCTTTGCAAGGCGCGGGCAGCAAGCCGCCGAGAAACCGCGAGCATCAGAGTGGCTGCGCCGATGCAGTAGACCCCCATGGCGGCGATCTGCAACGGATAGGACACGCCGATGTCGATCAGATAGCCGGTGAGGCCCGGCCCCAGCGCCGTCGCCAGCACCATCACCGCCACGATCATAGCGCGCACGGCCCCAAGGTGCCGTGTACCGTAGATTTCCGGCCACAGTGCGCCCATCAGCGTGGAGGAAAAACCGTTGGAAAGCCCCAGCAGCCCCATGAAGACAAAAACGCTCCACTGCCCCTCGAAGGAGGCAAGCACGAAGCAGGCGAGCGCCAGCGGCAGCAGAAAGGCTGGCAGCGTGCCCACGGCCGAGAAGCGGTCGATAAGCTGACCGCTGACCAGGGCGGAAATGACGGTCGCTGCGGCGGAGACGGTGAAGGCCGAAGCGAAAATCTGCAGTTCCCAGCCGCGAATCTCCACCAGGTAAACCTGATGGAACGCGATGGTCGTGCCGATGAAGCCCGGCGCCATCACGCCCATGAGCAGCGCATAGAACAGCGGATCGCGGACGACTTCCGCCCTCGTCCAGTCGCGGCTCGTCGTCACGCGCGCCTGCGGGTCGGTGGAGCGCGGCTTGCGCTCCACCGCCATCAAGGCCGCGATCACCGGCAGCGCGACCGCAAGAAGAACCATGGCGCCAAGCAGCCATCCGTTGCGCCATCCGAGCAGGCCGGCCACCGTCACGAAGGTCAGCGGAAACAGGGCTTCGCCCGCATTGTGGCCGAGCGTGGTGATGGAAACCGCGCGCCCGCGCTGGGCGGCGAACCACCGCCCCATGGCGGTGAACGCGTTTTGCGTCATCATGCCCTGGCCGAACAGCCGCAAGAGATAGATGGTAAGACAGAGAAACAGGATCGACTGCGAAAGGGCCATGAAGACGCAGGCAAGTGCCAGCATGGGCACCGTGATCAGGGTGACGGTGCGCACGGAATGGCGGTCCACGATCTGCCCCAGACGCGTGAGCGTGAAGGCGCTGGCAAGCGTTGCCAGCATGTAGATCATTCCGAAATCGCCGTGGGAAAGGCCGTATTCCGCCCGGATGTTCCCCGCCGAAATGGAGATGAAGAACGTCTGGCCGAAGGACGAGAAGAAGGTGAGCAGAAAGCCGCCCGCAACCCAGCGTGCGTTCTCGCCCAGGAATTGGAGAAACGGCATGTTCTGCTTCCTTCGGGCTCCAGGGGCGGGTGGCTAGCTGCGGTCCCGGAACCTGTTCGTAATGGGATACCGTCGGTCGCGGCCAAAATTCTTCTTCGTGATCTTCACGCCGGGTGCGGCCTGCCTGCGCTTGTATTCAGCCACATAAAGCAGATGCTCGACCCGATGCACCAGCTCGCGATCGAAACCCCGCGCCACGATCTCGTCCACGCCCATCTCGTTTTCGACCAGGCATTCGAGGATTTCGTCGAGCACCGGATAGGGCGGTAGCGAGTCCTGGTCCGTCTGGTTCTCGCGCAGTTCCGCGGACGGTGCCTTTTCGATGATGTTCGCCGGGATCACCTCGCCCGAAGGTCCGAGCGCGCCGGGCGGCACATTGGCGTTGCGCCAGCGGCAGAGCGCGTAGACCTGCATCTTGTAGAGGTCCTTGATCGGGTTGAAGCCGCCGTTCATGTCGCCGTAGAGGGTCGCGTAGCCCACCGACATTTCCGACTTGTTGCCGGTGGTGATGACCATGGCGCCGAACTTGTTGGAGATCGCCATCAGAAGCGTACCGCGCGCCCTGCTCTGCAGGTTTTCTTCTGTAATTCCCGGCTCCGTCCCCTCGAAAAGGGGCTTGAGCGTACTCATGAAGCCTTCCACAGGCTCGAAGATCGGAACGATGTCGTAGCGGCAGCCGAGCGCGCGGGCGCAGGCCTCCGCATCCTGCAGGGACTCCTTGGATGTGTAGCTGTAAGGCATCATGACCGCCCTCACCCGCTCCTTGCCCAGCGCGTCCACGGCAAGGGCGGCGCAGAGCGCCGAATCCACGCCGCCTGAAAGGCCGAGAACGACACTGCTGAACCCGTTCTTGTTCACATAGTCGCGCAGGCCAAGCATGCAGGCGCGGTAGTCCGCCTCCTCTTTCTCTGGGATGATGGCCATCGGCCCGTCCGAGCACACCCAGCTTTCGCCTCGCCTCTGCCAGGTGGTGACGGCCTGAGCCTCCTCGAACTGGCTCATCTGAAAGGCGAGCGACTTGTCGGCATGAATGGCGAAGGACGCGCCGTCGAAAACCAGCTCGTCCTGCCCGCCCAGCATATTGGCGTAGATGATCGGCAGGCCGCTTTCGATGACCTGCCTGATCGCCACCTGATGACGCACCTCCACCTTGCCGCGATAATAGGGCGAGCCGTTGGGCACCAGCAGGATCTCCGCGCCCGATTCGGCCAGCGTCTCGCAGACATCCATCTGCCCCCAGATGTCCTCGCAGATGGGGATGCCCAGCCGGATGCCGCGGAAGTTCACTGGTCCCGGCAATCCCGGCCCGGGCTGGAAAACGCGCTTTTCATCGAACTCGCCGTAATTGGGCAGGTCGAGCTTGTGGCGCTCGGCGATTACCTTCCCGCCGTCGAGCACAACCACGGAATTATGAACGCCGCTGTCGCGCTTGAGCGGCGTTCCGATGATGACGCCGGGGCCACCATCGGACGTCTCGGCCGCGAAGGCGTTCACCGCCGCCTCGCAAGCCGTCAGGAAGGCGGGTTTCAGAATGAGGTCCTCCGGCGGATAGCCGGAGATGAACAGCTCGGTAAAGAGCACGAGGTCGGCCCCCTGCCGAGCGGCTTCGGTGCGGGCCTCGCGCGCCTTGGCGAGGTTGCCCGCGATGTCGCCGACAATCGGGTTGAGCTGGGCAACGGCGATGCGAAAGACGTCAGGTGCAGCGTTCATGGCGCTCCTGTAGCCCGCGGCCCACGGCCTGGCAAGAATGACCGGTCAGTAGCCCGAAAGACCCAGCGGTCCCTCGCCCCGGTCGAGGATGACTGGAATGATCAGGTCCTCCTCGTCGTAAAGGTGCCGGGTCAGCATGTGGATCAGCCGCTCGTTCTCGTCCGCATAGGCGTCGGCCGCAAAACGCTGCCTGTCGGCATTCTGCTGCAGGGCAAGCAGGAATTCGCGCCCCTTCTCGGCGTTGCGCTCCAGCGCCTCGTGGATCACATGATGGTCGCTGTCCAGAATGTCGAACCCGCGCTTCAGCCGCCGTTCCGCCTCCGCGAAAATGGGGAAATAGTGCAGATCCTCGATCTGGTGATGGCCGTGAAGCTGATGCAGGAAGAAGCGCAGCCGCGGCGCGAACCAGCGCGAGAAATCGGCGGGCGACAACCGCCCCTCCCGGTAGTCTCCCACGCTCGCCTGAAGCATGCCGCCCAGTTCGCGGAACATGTCGTGCCGCTGCAACCAGAACCGGGCCGTGTCGCCCAGATTGGCATGTCCGTCCCAGATCTCGCGCGGATATTTCTCCACGAGAAAACGCAGGTCGGGCGGCAGCCCTTTCCGGTTTTCAAGCAGAAAGTCGTTCGGAAGCTCGGTCATTCATCCCTTCCAGCAGATCAGCCGGCATCACCGGCAACGGGAACATCCGGCCTCGAGCGGGAGAACTGCGGCAGCCCGTCATCGATCTCGTAATAGTCGCCCTTGTCGGCCACGAAGATATGCGCCTCGCCCGCAAGTCCGCTCGGCTGATCCAGGCTACCTGCGAGAAACGAAGTGACACTCGCGCCGTTGCGCTTCCAGAACAGCGCCGATCCGCACCTGCTGCAAAAGCCCCGCCTAGCGAAATCCGACGCCGCATACCAGGTGAGATTGTCCGCCCCTTCCACCGTAAGCTGCTCGTCGGCAGCGTTCGTTGCGGCATAGAAATGGCCCGTCTGCTTGCGGCACTGCGAGCAATGGCAGTAAACGATGCCGCGCAGGGCACCCTTCACACGATACCGCACCGCGCCGCATAGACAGCCGCCAGTCCTGATCTCATCCATTCGTCACCTCCGCCTCCGGCCACCTGATCCATCATGGCACGAGGAAGGCTTGCCAACACCGCAAAAGATTTGAACAAAGCGATCAGCATCGCGGATCGGACAAGCCGGAGCACCACGCCGGAGCACGCGGCAGGGCCCTTACCCGAGACACCTTTCCCTTCACTTGAGGCGAGGCAAGCACCCGCAGTCACGGCAAGGCCCGCATTGAGCGGGCCTTGGCAAAGTTCTAGTGCAGCCCAGCGCGGCCTGTACCTGCCCTACACCGCCGCCGCTGCCCTCTTCTCGCTGTGCGCAGCCGCATCCTTCTTGAGCAGCTCGGCCACCAGGAAAGCAAGCTCCAGCGCCTGATCCGCATTGAGCCGCGGATCGCAATGGGTGTGGTAGCGGTTGGACAGATCGTCGGCCGAGATCGCGCGGGCGCCGCCGGTGCATTCGGTGACGTTCTTGCCCGTCATCTCGATATGGATGCCGCCCGGATGCGTCCCCTCGGCGCGATGCACGTCGAAGAAGGTCTGAACTTCCGAAAGGATGCGGTCGAAGGGCCGCGTCTTGTAGCCGTTGAGCGAAATCGTGTTGCCGTGCATGGGGTCGCACGACCACACCACCTTGCGGCCTTCCTTCTCCACCGCCCGGATGAGCTTCGGCAGGTGATCGGCCACCTTCTCCGCGCCGAAGCGGGCGATTAGCGTCAGCCGTCCCGGCTCGTTCTGCGGGTTGAGGATGTCGATCAGCCGGATGAGCGTCTCGGGCTCGAGCGACGGCCCGCACTTGAGCCCCAGCGGGTTCTTCACGCCGCGGCAGTACTCCACATGGGCGTGGTCGGGCTGGCGCGTGCGGTCGCCGATCCAGATCATGTGCCCGGACGTGGCGTACCAGTCGCCGGTGGTCGAGTCGATGCGCGTCAGCGCCTCCTCGTAGCCCAGAAGCAGCGCCTCATGGCTGGTGTAGAAATCCGTCTCACGCAGCGAAGGATGGGTATCGGCGGTAATCCCGATGGCCCGCATGAAGTCCATCGTCTCCGTGATGCGGTCGGCCAGCGCCCGGTAGCGCTCCGCCTGCGGGCTGTCGGAGATGAAGCTCACCATCCACTTGTGCACGTTTTCCAGATTGGCATAGCCGCCCTGGGCAAAGGCGCGCAGCAGGTTCAGCGTAGCGGCCGACTGCCGGTAGGCCATTTCCTGGCGCGCCGGATCAGGCGTGCGTGAGGCTTCCGTAAACTCGATGCCGTTGATGATGTCGCCGCGATAGGAGTCCAGCACCACGCCGTCCTTCTCCTCGGTCGGAGAAGACCGCGGCTTGGCGAACTGGCCGGCAATCCGGCCCACTTTCACCACCGGCTGGGCGCCAGCGAAGGTCAGGACCACGGCCATCTGAAGGAAGACGCGGAAGAAGTCACGGATGTTGTCCGCGCCATGCTCGGCGAAGCTCTCAGCGCAGTCGCCGCCCTGAAGCAGAAAGCCCTCGCCATTGGCGACGGCGGCCAGCGCCTTCTTCAGCTTGCGTGCCTCGCCCGCAAAAACGAGCGGCGGATAGGTCGCCATGCGCGCCTCGACCTCGGCGAGCGCAGCAGGGTCCGGATAAGCCGGAACCTGGCTGATCGGCTTGTTCCTCCACGAATTCGGCGACCATTTTGTCATATCAACACCCATAGGCTTGCCCCCGGACACGGGCTTTACCGGCCGGCAAGCGGCTATTTAGCGGAAGGCCGGGAAGGATACTACCCCGCAAATGCCCGGGAGACGACAGAATAATGCTTCTGCTGTCACCGCACGCGCGGCCTGTCTGAGCTACGGCCGCGCCCGATCATTCCTCGCCTTCCTCCCGGCGATATGGCGGCAGTCCGCGCGCGGCGCGCGACCACGCCCGGTAGTCATGCCACGGGCGAAAGGGCTCCTCGACCGCGAAGGTCGCTTCCGCCCGCATTGACGCCCCGTCGCGCACCAGTCGGATGGCTGCCGCACCCCTGCGCGCCAGATCGCGCTTGGTGATCACCGCCGCCTCCCCTGTCCCGCACACGTTGCCTGCCGTCACGTCGTCCATAACGATCAGGGCCGCCGCGCCGCAGACCGCCCGTGCCGCGGCGGAGTCCTGCGTGTGGGCGATGAGAGCGCCGCTTGCATGGCGCGCCAGACACAACCCGTCGCCGCAGACGAAGCCCGGTTCGGCGAGCGCCGGGTCATCCGGCGAAGGCCGCACGGTTGCATTCCGCGGCTTCAGCATCTCTTCGGCCATCAGCGCGCGTGTCCAGTCGTCGATGGTAAAGCCGTTGGGACGGCTGCGGTTGACGGCAATGTGGCCGGCCGGATCGCCCACGCCGACCAGCCTTGCATCCTCGGCAACAAGAACATCGGGCAATTCCCTGCCCGCTATCAACGCCAGCCCCAGCACCAGAAAGGGCAATGCCGCAAGCCGGACCCATGTAGTGGACACGACCAGAATGACCAGCGCAACGGTAAGAAAAAGTACCGCCGGAAGCGGAACGATCCCCACCGCATCCACCGGCGAATGATCCGAGAACCATCGCGCGATGGCGATCACGCCGGCAATGCCATGTACCATGATCTTGAGGAAAAAACCGTCGAGGCCAAAAGGCAGCGCCAGCATGGCCATCACCGCCGAGGGCATGACGACCAGCGAGACCAGCGGCATGGCGGTGAGATTGGCCGGAAGGCCCATGGGGGCCGCGCGCTGGAAATGCCACACGCTGTAAAGCGCGGTCGCCGTCCCGGCGATCAGCGAGGTGGCTGCGAGCCCCGCAAGGAAGGCAAATGCCGCTCGCATCGCCCGGCGCACGAGCGAACCGGACGGCGGAGGCGAGAATTCCCGCCTGCGCCGCCGCCACTCGCTCCAGACAGCATAGCCCGCCACCAGCGCGGCGGTCGCGGCGAACGACATCTGAAAGCTGGGCCCCACCACCTCATGCGGGGAAAGCGCGACGATGACGAGCGCCGCAATCGCGACGTTGCGCATGGTGATGGCCGCGCGGTCGAAGAGGAGCGCGGCAAGCATCACCGCAAGCATGATGTAGCTGCGTTCGGCCGCCACGTCGCCGCCGGAGATGAAGAGATAGAGCGTGCAGAAGGCCAGTGCAGCTGCGGCAGCATATTTCTTTGCCGGCACGCGCGAGGCAAAGCCCGGGAACAGCGCCGCGCCCGTCCGAAGCATCGTCATCACCGTCATGGCGACAAGCGCCATGTGGAGCCCGGAGATGGACAGGATGTGCGCGAGGCCGGAGCGGCGGAGCCATTCGTTGGTTTCCTCCGGGATGCCCGGCCGGAAACCGACGATCATGGCCACGGCGACCTCCCCTTCGGGCCCCGAGACATGGGCGCGGATGCGCTCCGCCAACGCCAGCCGCGCGCTTTCCAGCCAGCGCGCCGGGCGCGCCCATACGGGTAGTGGCTCGTCCAACTCCACACGCTCCACATTCGACATGAAGAAGCCGATGGCGCCCAGGCCGCGAAAGAAGCTGGTGAAGCCGAAATCGTAGCTTCCCGGCCGCACGGGACCGGGCGGCGGCATCAGCCGCACAAGCCCGGCAACGCCCTCGCCGGGTTGCAGCCCGTCGGGGACGGATCTCGCCGTGACCCGCACCCGTTCCGGCGCGTAGCGCAAGTGCGGCCGCTCCGTGGCAAGCACGTCAACGGTAAGCCGGACCCTTCCACTCGCCTGATCTTCCAGCCGGACCAGCCTTCCGGTGATCCGCGTGGTGATCTCCGAACCGATCATGGGCGTTGCCGCGCGCCAGGTCTCCAGCTTCGCCGCCGCCACGCCGAGCGCGAAGACAAGGCATCCCGTCAGTGGCACGAACAGAACCGGTCTGTGCCGCGCCAGAAAGGCTGAAATGGCAAGAAACGCCAGAATGACAACAAGCGGTGCCGTGCCGGGCTCCTGCCTGAGGCCGAAATAGAAAGCGGCTCCGCCCGCCAGCAGAACCGGCAGGCACAGGAACGCAGCCCCGCGCGCTGCATCCTTGGCAAGTGCCTCAGCCGCCTGCAGGTGAAGGCGCTGCCAAAGGCTGGTCCGCAAACGGGACGCGGCGCTAGGCGGCAGGGATGGCTTCCCGCCCGCCGGCCACCGTGCCACGGTCTGGTCTGCAGGCGGCATGACATGTATCTCCATGTCCGCCAGCAGAAAATGCGCACGCTCGCCGTCCGGCGTCGCCGCCCTTTCGCCCCCCATGCCTGTCCCCTTCAGGCGCTTGCACCCCTTTCATCCTATGCTACATGACGGGCAGCCGATTTCCACCCGCGCCGGTGAACTGCACCGCGCCAGAACATCCGGACAACAGCATGCCCGATAACGTCATCACACGCTTCGCGCCGTCGCCGACCGGTTTCCTCCATATCGGCGGTGCGCGCACGGCGCTCTTCAACTGGCTCTATGCCCGGCATACCGGCGGCAAGATGCTCCTGCGCATCGAGGATACGGACCGGCAGCGCTCGACACCGGAGGCCACCGCCGCCATCCTCGACGGGCTGAAATGGCTCGGGCTCGAATGGGATGGGGAGCCGGTCTCGCAGTTCGCCCGCGCGGAGCGCCACCGCGAGGTGGCGGAAGAACTGGTGGCCAGAGGTGCCGCCTACTACTGCTATGCCTCACCGGAGGAAGTCGAGGCCGCGCGCGAGAAAGCACGCGCGGAAGGCAAGCCGCCGCGCTTCTTCAGCCCCTGGCGTGACCGCGATCCGAGCGAGGCCCCGGCCGGCGTCAAGCCCGTGATCCGCATCAAGGCCCCGCGCGAGGGCGAAACGATTGTCGATGACCGCGTGCAGGGCGTGGTACGCTTTCCCAACAAGGATCTCGACGACTTCATCATCCTGCGGTCCGACGGCTCGCCCACCTACATGCACGCAGTCGTGGTGGACGATCACGACATGGGCGTGACCCACATCATCCGCGGCGACGATCATCTGACGAACGCCGCCCGCCAGACGCTGATCTATCAGGCCATGGGCTGGGAGGTTCCCGTCATGGCCCACGTGCCCCTCATTCACGGGCCGGACGGCGCCAAGCTTTCCAAGCGGCACGGCGCGCTGGGGGTCGAAGCCTACCGCGCCATGGGCTACCTGCCGTCCGCCCTACGCAACTATCTCGCCCGCCTCGGCTGGAGCCACGGTGATGACGAGGTGATGACCACTGAAGAGATGATCCAGTGGTTCGAGATCGAGGACATCAACAAGGCCGCCGCGCGCTTCGATTTCCAGAAGCTCGAAGCGCTGAATGGCATTCACATGCGCCGCACGGACGATGACACGCTGTTGAACATCTTCCTCGAAACCCTGCCTCATCTGGAGGGCGGGAAGCGACTGCTCGACCGTATGGACGAGAAGCGCAAGGCTCAGCTCCGCGCCGCTATGCCTGGCCTCAAGGAACGCGCTAAGACATTGGTCGAACTTCTTGATGGAGCAGGATTTCTCTTTGCCGAGCGTCCGCTTCAGATTGATGAAAAGGCAGCCAACCTGCTCGATCCGGACGCGCGGGCCATGCTTGCCGAACTGGCAGAGGAATTCGCACGCATCGAGGACTGGTCGGCGGAGTCGACGGAGGCCGTGGTGCGCGCCTATGCCGAAAGGACGGGCCTAAAGCTCGGAAAAGTGGCGCAGCCGCTGCGGGCGGCCCTCACCGGGCGCACCACCTCCCCCGGCATTTTCGACGTGCTTGCCGTTCTGGGCCGCGAGGAGGCACTCGGACGCATCCGCGACCAGGCCGCCGCCAGATGACGGGTGGAACTGCATTTGTTGCAACGCAAAACTGCCCGCTGTCAAGCTTGGCAGAGAAGGGCAAATGCGCTAGCTACACCGAATGGACAGGTGCCCCACGGCCCTCCCGCACCATGAGCGGTGGCGACTTCTGCTTCCCGCCCAAGTCCCAATAACAGAGAGGTGATACGCGATGGCCAACTCGACCGTGAAACTGGAACTTGGCGGGAAAACGCATGAGCTCAACGTGCGGCGAGGAACGATCGGCCCGGATGTCATCGACATCGGCTCGCTTTACTCAAACACCGGGATGTTCACCTACGATCCCGGCTTCACCTCCACGGCCAGCTGCGAATCCAAGATCACCTACATCGACGGGGAACAGGGCATTCTTCTGCATCGCGGCTATCCCATCGAGCAGCTTGCCGAGCAGGGCGATTTCCTGGAGGTCTGTTACCTCCTGCTTTATGGCGAACTGCCGACCAAGGCCCAGAAAGAGGATTTCGACCAGCGCGTGACGCGGCACACCATGCTGCACGAGCAGATGTCGCGCTTCTTCACGGGCTTCCGGCGCGATGCGCATCCCATGGCGGTGATGTGCGGCATGGTCGGCGCGCTTTCGGCCTTCTATCACGACTCCACGGACATCTCGGACCCGCACCAGCGTATGGTCGCTTCCATACGCATGATCGCCAAGATGCCCACCATCGCCGCCATGACCTACAAGTATCATGTCGGCCAGCCCTTCATCTATCCGCGCAACGAGCTCAGCTACGCGGCGAATTTCCTGCATATGTGCTTCGCGGTGCCGTGCGAGGAATACAAGGTCAATCCGGTGCTCGCCCGCGCCATGGACCGTATTTTCATCCTGCACGCCGATCACGAGCAGAACGCTTCCACCTCCACCGTGCGGCTTGCCGGCTCCTCCGGCGCCAACCCCTTCGCCTGCATCGCCGCGGGTATTGCATGCCTCTGGGGTCCGGCCCATGGCGGCGCCAATGAGGCGGCCCTCAACATGCTGGCGGAAATCGGCACGCCGGACCGCATCCCCGAATACATCGCCCGCGCCAAGGACAAGAACGATCCGTTCCGCCTCATGGGCTTCGGCCACCGCGTCTACAAGAACTACGATCCGCGCGCCAAGATCATGCAGAAGACCTGCCATGAGGTGCTGGCGGAGCTCGGCATCAAGGACGATCCGCAACTCGAAATCGCCATGGAGCTGGAGCGCATCGCGCTCACGGACGAATATTTCATCGAGAAGAAGCTTTACCCGAATATCGACTTCTATTCCGGCATCACGCTCCGGGCGCTCGGCTTCCCGACCACCATGTTCACCGTGCTCTTCGCGCTGGCGCGCACCGTGGGCTGGATCGCCCAGTGGAAGGAAATGATCGAGGACCCGCAACAGAAGATCGGGCGCCCCCGCCAGCTCTACACCGGCGCCCCCCAGCGCGACTACGTGCCGATCGACCAAAGGTAGGCGACGGCAGCGCCAGGCCGCGCCGGTTCCGGGTTTCGGCTGTCAAATCTGAGCGCAGTGCTTCCGATGGGCTAATGATGCGGGGCGAGAGGCTGCCGCCATGGCGTGGGTCAGGCCTTCTTCTCGCGCCCGCCGCGCCAGTCGCCAGGCTCGAGGCCAGCGTCTTCCGGCCGACGTTCAGGTTCGCCCGTGCGCTTCGCACGGGCTCAGAAGCAGTCACGAGCGAAAAGCCCGACGCAGATCGCGGCTTCCGGAGCCTCCAAATCGCCTGAGAGCAGCTGCCGTATCACCAGAAGCGTCCAACGTTCGGCAAGAATCTCCGAGGCTTTGGCCAAAGGGCAAAGCTGGCCGTGTTCCATGAAGCCTCCATCAAGGCCAAGTATAATTCAAAGCTGCTCTTGATGCCGTTTCAAATTATGGACTGGAGTTATCTCCCCCGCGCGCGCATGCTGTCCGGCTGGAGCATTCGGAAAAGAAAACGCGGCGCGCAGCCTGGCCGCCGCATTCCGGCAAGGCTGGCGCGGATGAGAGCTATCGCCGGCGCGCTCGGGAGGAGGACAAGATGACACCGATCGAACAGGATGTGGTCCGCCACTGGACCCATGGTTCACTCGAAGAGGCGATCCGCAATGGTCTGATCGCCGCGGGGCTCAGCCTCGAGAGGCTTCAGCCGGACGATCTCGCTCCGGTTGACGAATTTCACATGGGCGGGCGCGACGCCACCGTTCATCTGGCGGAAGGGCTCGGCCTCAAGGAGGGCATGAGTGTCCTCGACATCGGCTCCGGCATCGGCGGGCCCGCCCGCTTTTTTGCCAGCCGCTATGGCTGCCGCGTCACCGGAATCGATGTCACGCCCGAGTATGTCCAGGTCGCCGGGAGCCTGACAGCTATGGTCGGCCTTACCGACCGGGTGACGTTCAGAATCGGCAGCGCCACGGCGCTCCCCTTCGACGCGGAAAGCTTCGATGCGGCCACCTTGATCCACGTGTCCATGAACATCGCTGACAAGGAGAAGCTCTGCGCCGAGGTCGCGCGCGCAGTCAAGCCGCAGGCGGTCTTCGGGCTCTACGAGGTGATGCGCACCGCCGACGGGGACCTGTCCTACCCGGTCCCCTGGGCCGAAACGCCAGCCCTTTCCATTCTCGCCACCCCTCTTGCGTACCGGCAGGCACTCGAACGGAACGGCTTCGAGGTGATGGCCGAGGAAAACCGGCGCGATTTCGCTCTCGATTTCTTCCACCGGGTACGGAAGCGCATCAGCGAAAGCGGCCTGCCGCCGCTCGGCATTCACCTCCATATGGGGCCGAGCGCGGCGGAGAAGATCGCCAACATGGTGGTCAACTTGGAGCGCGGGTTGATCGCCCCGGTGGAGATGATCTGCCGGCGCAGATAGCACCGACACGGCCGCCTACGAACGATCAGCGGCTGACGATACGCCTGGGATTGAGATCGAACGGAAAGGGAGCCAGGGTCAGAGTTTGGCAAACTCCCTCTGCCGGAAATCCGCAGCGATTTCAGCAGGAACGGCGCGTTTGCGAAAGTCGCGTATGATCTCCGCCCAAGCGAAGCGGATGGAGTTTTCCACAATCTCACGGTCGAGGCGCTTGAGTGAATCCTCAATCGGAGCCCAGACATAGAGCGCCTTGGGACTTTCGGTCATCGCGTCCCCTCCGGCCGCCAGCCGCTGCCAGTTCGTGCCGGCAAGCCGATGGGCGAAAGCCTCTTTCCACTGTGACACCAGCGTATCGTCAGGGATGCCTTCCGCATTGGCGGCAAGTCCCGCCTCATGGCAGTGCCGGGCCAGCGCCTCGCTCTCGCTTTCCGTCAGCCTCCCCTCCGGCATCACCCGGGCGGCCGCGTGAATCGCGATATCCGACAGGCAGGCGGCAAACACGTGCCACTTGGCGAGGTCGACCGACTGCATGAAAACCTCGTCCTTGAACATGATGGGATAGCGCGTTCCCATCCGCGCTTTCAGATAGCCGTAGAGCTTCTTCTGCGCCACGAAGGCCGCACGCGTGTGGGCAAAGCGCGCAAGCCCCTCCACCTTGTCGATGCGGCTCGTCTCCTGGCGGACATATAGCCGCTTCGCCGCCTCTAGAAGCAGCATGCGTGTGCGGGCGAGAAGTCCTGTCCCAGCCGGGGAAGGCCTGTCACCGGTTACGACCAAGGTTTAATTCCATTTGCCTATCGAATTCGACAACACTCCCAGTGCGCCATTGTGGTTCCGATTCGCTTTGTCGGCAATGGCACTCGGCAGCGACTTTGGTCGCAAGCGCATCTGAGGGAGGAGGACATCATGTCCGATAACACCGACGCGCGAGACCGCTACTGGCAGAAGACCAGGAACCTGACGATCGTCATCCTGGTGCTGTGGGCGTTCTTCTCGCTCTTCATTCCGTTGATCGTCAGTCCGCTCAACAACCTGACGTTCCTGGGCTTCCCGCTCGGCTACTACATGATCGCGCAGGGCTCGCTCATCGCCTTCGTTCTCCTGATCGTGATCCAGAACTGGCGTCAGGACGCGATCGACCGGGAATTCGGCTTCGACGAAGAGTGAGCGGGAGGAACCGTCATGGCTCTCATGCAGGGACGTTTCATAGACAATATCGGGCGCGTCTACGGCCTCTACACCGGCGGCTTTCTCGTCTTCATCATCCTGATGGCGATCCTGGAGCAGCTCGGGGTGAGCGCCAACACGATAGGCGTGCTCTTCGTGGCCTTCACGATCGGCATCTATGCAGTGATCGGATGGCTGTCGCGGACGATGGAGGTGGACGCCTATTATGTCGCCGGGCGCCAGGTCCCGGCGGTCTACAATGGCATGGCAACGGCGGCAGACTGGATGTCCGGTGCCTCCTTCGTCGCCATGGCCGGCGGCATCTTCTTCGGCGGCTATGGCTACATGGCCTATATCATCGGCTGGACGGGCGGCTACGTGCTCGTCAACTCGCTGATGGCGCCCTATCTGCGCAAGTTCGGCTGCTACACCGTGCCCGACTTCATCGGCACGCGCTACGGCGGCAATCTCACCCGGTTGTTCGCCGTGGTGGTGCTTGTCGTCGCCTCCTTCACCTATGTGACGGCGCAGATCGACGCTACAGGCACGATCGCTGCCCGCGTGCTGCAGATCCCCTACTCCGTCGGCGTGTGGTTCGGGCTCCTCAGCATTTTGCTCTGCTCGATGCTCGGCGGCATGCGCGCGGTGACCTGGACCCAGGTGGCGCAGTACATCGTGCTCATCGTCGCCTATCTGGTGCCGGTGATCTGGATGTCCAACGTGCAGGGCTTCGGCATCATCCCGCACTTCACCTATGGAGAGGCCGCCTCGACCATGAGGGAACTCGAAGCGCAATTCGGGTTGAACCCGCCGGCTGAGGCCATTCCCGGCCTTTCGGTGCTCACGACGCCGCACACAAGCCCTGTGGGCGCTCTGGCCGAGTGGCGCTTCATCACGCTGGCGCTTTGCATGATGGCCGGTACGGCGTCCCTGCCGCACATCCTGATGCGCTATTTCACGACGCCATCGGTGCGTTCGGCGCGCAAGTCCGTCGGCTGGTCGCTGTTCTTCATCTTCCTGCTGTACTTCACGGCGCCGGCGCTCGCCACGCTGACGAAGCTGCAGCTTCTGGATCCGAACCTGCCGACCGCCGTCATCGGCAAGCCCTTCGAGGAGGTCGCCTCGCTCGCCTGGATCCAGAACTGGTCGTCCGTGGGCTTCCTGGCCATTGCTGACCAGAATGGAGACGGTATCCTGCAGCTCAACGAGTTCTTCATGCGGCCGGATATCGTGGTGCTCGCCACGCCTGAGATCGCCGGGCTTCCCTATGTGATCTCCGGTCTCGTGGCTGCGGGCGGCATGGCCGCTGCCATGTCAACGGCGGACGGTCTCCTGCTTGCCATCGCCAACGCGCTGTCCCACGATCTTTACTACAAGATCATCGACCCGAAAGCGGACACCGCCGTGCGGCTGATCGTGGCGCGTGTGCTGCTGGTGGGCATCGGTGCCATCGGCGCGCTCATCGCCTCGCTCCAGCTCACGAGCATCCTCGGCGCGGTGGCCTGGGCGTTCTGCTTCGCCTGCTCCGGCCTCTTCTTCCCGCTTGCCCTCGGCGTGTGGTGGAAGCGGGCGAACAGGCAAGGCGCGCTTGCAGGCATGTTTGCCGGCTTCGTGGCCGGGTCCGCCTACCTCTACTATGTCTACAACGGCGGCACGCCGTGGCTGGGCCTGGATGATGTGCGCTTCGGCATCATCGGAATGGCAGCAAGCCTCGTGGCGATGGTGGTCGTCACACTGATGACGCCCGAGCCCGACGAGGAAATCCAGCGCATGGTGGACGAGACGCGCGTTCCCGTTGGGGAGCCGATCATCGTTCACAAGCACTGAAAAAGGCTTGCCAGAAACACTAGGGGCGGGACATTCTCCCGCCCCTCTTCTCGTTTGCACTCCGGGGGATCAATCGTGCAGGGAATGCTCGCCGCCTTTCCGTTGTGGGTCATCGTCATCGACTACGTGCTGGGCATGGTGATGTGGACCCTGATCGGCCGCGCGGCCATGAACATTTTCCTGTCCGAGGACTCGAACTTCTTCTTCATGCGCTTCTTCGTTCGCGCGACGAATCCGATCCTGCGGCTGTTCGCCCCCATCACGCCCGGCTTCCTGATCGACTTCCTGGTGCCGGTCTACGTGGCTTGGTTCTTCTTCATGATCCGTTTTTATCTGATGCCCTGGCTGCTCGGCTATTCCGTCATGGGCATGCTGTCCTTCCCGCTGGAAAGCGAGATCGCAGCGGTGCTTTATCGGGCGTTTGGGAGATGAAGAGCCAATAGGGAGGAATGGTGAAATTGCTTGTAGCGTTCAGTTCGTCAACTACCAATCTTAAAAAACCGATACCGCTTTTTCCATTCGCTATTCACCGTTCACTGCTCCCCCTCCTCGCTACTTGCTATTCACTCGCCCCTATCGCCTCCAACAACGCCACAGCCCCCATCATGTCCCGCTTGCGCGCGGCGCGGCGATCGGCGGCTTCGGCGTCCTCGCCCCATTGAGCGATGTTCCAGTCTTCGTCCACATGGGCGGCCTTCCAGGCGGTGTCGGCATCGACCGCCCCGGCCTCAACCGCAAGCGCAAGGAGTGCCGAGCCGGTCAGCGTCGTCATCACATGGAGGGCGGCGAGCCGCAGCGGCTCGCGGCGGGGCCTCAGATAGGCTCCGACCGCCGCGATCGTCGCGCGCGGCTGCTCCACATGCATGACGCCTTCGGCAAGCATGAAGCGCACGCCCAGCTCTCCCTCTGCCCATTCGAGCACCGGGTCCCAGGCCTCCGCCTCCAGCGCGATCAGGCGCTCGGGCGAATCGGCGCGGTAGCACAGAAGATCGCTGGAGGCGTAGCGCAGGATGTCCTCGGCCACCGCCTGGGGATCGCTCGCCACCCCGTCGATGGCCGTGTTGACGAGGCGCGTCACCGGCATGGTGATCGGATCGATGTACTCGCCCTGAGCCTCATATTCCTGCGCGACGAGCTTCGCGGCTCGCTCGGTCGGCAGCAAGAGTTCCGCCTTCGCGGGCGTGCGCACCGCCCGCCCGTCAAGCAGAACGCGGAACGTACCGCCGTCACCCTCCACCTCCACGCGGGTATAAAACCGTTTCGGCCGCGGCGTCTGCATATGCTTCTGCGCGCGGCGCATGGGATCGAGGTCCGACGGATGATGCCGGCCATGGTCGAGATCGTTCAGGATATCACGCATGGTCCCTCATATAGGTGACGGGCGGATCGGCGCTACCCGCATGGGCGGATTGCCACCCTTCGTCAGGCCAATTCCTCCGCGGCGGTTGCGTCGAAGCCGAGCAGGTTCCAGCTCTGCTGCATATGCGGCGGCAGTTCGGCCGTCACGTCGAGAGTTCCGCCGTCGGGGTGCGGGATGACGATGCGGCGGGCGTGCAGGTGCAGGCGGTTCTGGATGCCGCCGGGCAGCTGCCAGCTCGGCTCCGCCTCGAAATATTTCGGGTCGCCGATGATCGGGCATCCGATATGGGCGGCATGCACGCGCAGCTGATGCATGCGGCCCGTATAGGGCTCCATCGCAAGCCAGGAAAGCGCCGTTCCCGCCCGCTCGATCACGCGATAGGTGGAGATGGCATGGTCGGCACCCGGCTCTCCATGCCTGGCGATCCGCATGCGGTCGCCGTCAGGCTTTGCCTCGCGCAAGAGCCATGTCGAAATCCGCCCCTCCTCCTTCTTCGGAACGCCCTTCACCAGCGCCCAGTAGATCTTCTTCGTCTCCCGCGCGCGGAACGCCTCGGCAAGCTTCACCGCGGCGAGCCGCGTGCGTGCCACTACCAGCACGCCGGAAGTATCTCGGTCCAGGCGGTGCACGAGGCGCGGCTTTTCGCCCTTCCTGCTGCGCCAGGCTTCCAGCATGCCGTCCACATGGCGGTTGATGCCGGAGCCGCCCTGCACCGCAAGGCCTGCAGGCTTATTGAAGACGAAAACCTTCTCGTCCTCATGGATCAGCATCTGCGAGAGCACCTCGGCATCGCCATGGTCGCGTATGGTGCGTATGGTGGTTGGCGCGCCCTTGCGGTCGACCGCAAGCGGCGGCACCCGGATCACCTGCCCCGGCTGAACACGCGTATCGGCCTTGGCGCGCGCGCCGTCCACGCGCACCTGCCCCGTGCGCAGCAGCTTCTGAAGCTCTCCGAAACCCAGGCCGGGATAATGGGCCTTGAACCAGCGATCGAGCCGCATGCCCGCCTCGCCGCTATCCACCTTGATCTGCTCGACGCTTGCCATCTTCTCACCGTCTTGAATGGCGGCAATAGCACCGCAAACGCCTTCTTGCGAGCCGCAAAATGGCCCGGCACCTCCCAAATGGTAGCTGCGCGGCCATACGAAATGGCGAGGCTGCCGAACAGCTTCGTGCAGGCAAGAGGCGCCACCGGGCTCGGCGCGCTCAATCGTGTGGACAAGGCCGCCCTGCTTCTCGGTCGCGGCGGGCATGTGCTGGAAATCAATAGCAAGGCCGAAACTCTTCTGCAGCAGCAGGGGTCGCCGCTCTTCATCAAGGCGGGCATGTTGGGGACCCTGGACTCCGCAAGCGACCGAAAGCTTCACGCCTTGGCCGTCACCGCGACGTCGCCTCGATTTGCGTCCTCGCCACGCTGGTCGCCCCTGCCGGTCATCGTGGAGCGTCCGGCTGGCCGACCGCTGATGGTCGAGGCGGTTTACCTCCCGGATGTCATCCAGCCGATGGTGCCGAACGCCTATGGCATGCTTCTCGTCACCGATTTCGACTGGCCGTCCTCGACCCGGCAATCCTCTTGGGCAACACTATTCCGCCTCACCGCTGCGGAAATCCGGCTGTGCGAAGCCCTTATGGACGACAAATCCTTGAACGAAGCTGCCGAGGCCTTGCAGATCACGGTCGGCACGGCGCGCCAGCGCCTCAAGACCGTTCTGCACGAGACGGAGACGCGTCGCCAGGGCGAGCTTATTCTACTCCTCTCGAAGACTTAAACCAGAGAATGGCGGTCACACACGAGCCCGGGCTACAGGCTTCTCACCAGCCATAGGCCCGCAAACAGGGCGGTTATCGCGCCAGCGACGCTCGCCAGTACATAGCCCGCGGCGGCGCCTTGCGCGCCGCGCTCCCACAGCGCTGCGACATCGAGCGAAAAGGCGGAGAAGGTCGTGTAGCCGCCCAGGAGGCCGGTGGCAACAAAGAGCCGGAATGCCTCTGAGCCTCCAAACCGGCGGGCAAGAAGCTCGATAAAGACGCCCATGGCCAGGCAGCCCGCGATATTGACCGTGAGCGTGCCCCAGGGAAAAGCCGTGCCGAACAGGCGGCCGGCTGCCGCATTGCTCAAGTGCCGCAAACCCGCGCCGATGGCGCCTCCCGCACAAACCAGCAGCAAATGATACAATCACACCCCCTTTAGCGCTGCGCCGCTTGAAGATATTGGCTATCCGCCCGCCTTCTGCGCCCTTTCCCGCCGCAGCTTCGCCCAATAGTCAAGCCGCTTCCTGATCTCGCGCTCGAAGCCGCGCTCGGGCGGATCGTAGAAGGTCTTCCGCCCCATGGCCTCCGGAAAATAGTCCTGGCCGGAAAAGGCGTCCGGCATGTCGTGATCGTACTGATAGCCGGAGCCGTAGCCCGTCTCCTTCATCAGCTTCGTGGGGGCGTTCAGAATGTGCTTTGGCGGCAGGAGCGAGCCGTGCTCCTTGGCGGCCCCCATTGCCGCCTTGAAGGCGGTATAGACGGCGTTGGACTTCGGCGCGGTGGCGAGATAGACGCAGGCCTGCGCCAGCGCCAGCTCGCCCTCGGGCGAGCCCAGATAGTCATAGGCATCCTTCGCCGCATTGGCGATGACAAGCGCCTGCGGGTCCGCAAGGCCGATATCTTCCACCGCCATCCGTACGAGCCTCCGCCCGAGATAGAGCGGGTCCTCGCCGGCATCCAGCATGCGCGCCAGATAGTAGAGCGCCGCGTCGGGATCGGAGCCGCGCACGGATTTGTGCAGAGCCGAGATCAGATTGTAGTGCCCGTCCTGACGCTTGTCATAGATCGGCGCGCGCCGCTGCACGATCCGTTGAAGCGCTTCCGCATCGAAAATCTCCTCTTCGCGTGCCGCGCGCCACACCTCCTCCGCAAGCGTAAGGGCCGCTCGCCCGTCTCCGTCAGCCATGCGGATGAGAACCGCCCTCGCCTCCTCGTCCAGCGGCAGCTTGCGGCCCTCCGCGGCTTCGGCGCGGCTCAGGAGGCGTTCCAGGCTGTCCGCCTCGAGCGGGTAAAAGATCAGCACACGCGCGCGCGAAAGAAGCGCGGCATTGAGCTCGAAGGAGGGGTTCTCCGTCGTGGCGCCCACAAGCACGACAGTTCCGTCCTCCATCACCGGCAGGAAGGAATCCTGCTGAGCCCGGTTGAAGCGATGGATCTCGTCCACGAAGAGGAGCGTCTGGCGTCCCTGGGCGCGCCGCAGACGGGCGGCCTCGAACACCTTCTTCAGGTCCGCGACGCCGGAAAAGATGGCCGAGATCTGCTCGAAAGCCATCGAGGTTTCGCCGGCAAGCAGGCGCGCGACGGTCGTCTTGCCGGTGCCCGGCGGTCCCCAGAAGATGAGCGATCCGAGAGAACCAGAGCGGATCATGCGCGTCAGCGCCCCTTCAGGGCCCGTCAGATGCTCCTGCCCCACCACCTCGTCGAGCTGTCTGGGGCGCAACCGGTCGGCCAGCGGTTTGCCGATCTCCGGTGCGGCTGGCGGTGTGCTCTGGTCAAACAGGTCGCTCATTGCTTCAGAACCGCAATGTCTGGCGGATGACGCGCCCTCCGCGCTCAATGGTGAAGCGCCACCAGCGCCCGCCGGCTTCGGCCAGTTCCTTCATCTGATCGACATTCGCGATCTGCTGCCCGTTGAGCTCGCGCACGATGTCACCGGGCCTCAGGCCGATGCTGGCCGCGGGCGAATTGCGCTCAAGCGCCACGATGACCACGCCGGACCGGCTGAAATCGAGCCGCAGACGCTGGGCCAATGCCGGCGAGAGCTCCGCAATCCGCGCCCCGGCGAACGGGCCGCGGCCGCCGATCTCGACTTCGCGACCATCCCCTTTCGGCGCATGCTCAATGGGCATGGTCAGCGTCAGCCGTTTGCCCTCGCGCAGCACGTTAAGTTCAGCCGTCTCACCGACGGGAAGGGTCGCCAGCCGGTAGTCGAGCGCTTCGGGCGTTTCCACGGGCTTGCCGTTGACCGTCACGACCACATCGGCCGGCTTCAGGCCGGCGCGCTCTGCCGGGCTTCCGGGCGCCACATTCGTAACGAGCGCGCCCGCCGGACGATCCATGCCCAGCGCCTCGGCAATGTTCGACGTGATCCGGTCGAAACTCGCGCCCACATAGGGGCGCTCGAAATACTCCGCCCCGTTCCTGGCCGATTCCAGCACGGCGCGCACGATGTTGGAGGGAATGGCAAAGCCGATGCCGTTAGACCCTCCCGAGCGGCTGTAAATGGCCGTGTTGATGCCCACCAGCTCCCCGCTCATATTGATGAGCGCGCCCCCGGAATTGCCCGGGTTGATCGCGGCGTCCGTCTGGATGAAGAAACCGAAATCGGAAATGCCGCCCAGCGAGCGCGCGAGCGCGGAAACGATGCCGCTCGTGGTCGTCTGGCCGACCCCGAAGGGATTGCCGATCGCCAGCACCAGGTCGCCGACTTCCAGGGCCTCCGAGTCGCCGATGGCAATCGCCGGAAAGGGCTCGCCGCCTTCGATCTTCAGCACCGCAAGATCAAGCCGCTCGTCCTGAAGCAAGACCTCGCTTTCGAACTCCCGCCCGTCGGGCATGGCCACCTTCACCTCGTCGGCCTCGCGGATGACATGATAGTTCGTCACCACCAGACCGGAAGGATCGACGAGCACGCCCGAGCCGAGCGAGGAACGCTGGCGCGGCGGCATCTGCGGAAAATTGAAGAAGCGCTCGAAGAAGGGATCGCCCATGAAGGGCGAACGCGCCTCCACCATCGCGGAAGCGTAGACATTCACCACCGCGGGCGCGGTCTGTTCCACCAGCGGCGCGAAGGAAAGCTGTATTTCCTCGCGGCTGAACGGCACGCGGCGCTGCGGCCCCTCAGGGGCTTCCACACCCGTCTCGCCGCCGCCGCGCAAGAGGCGCGACAGCGGATCGAGCAAAGAGCCCCCCTCATCCTGCGCATAGGCGGGAACGCTCAGGGCGAAGACCAAGACCAGGATCAGCCGGAGAAGAAGAGCCTGCATGGGAATCCCTAAAACTCCAAAGCCTGCATCTTTCCCACAGGATTGTGCACAAGAAAAGGCTTCGGAGGGCCGCCCGGACAAAGCGGCGCAGGCGCAAGGAAGCAGGTGAAGAGAGCCCGAGGATTGGATAAATCTTCGCCCACGGTCATGCCGATTCGGCCGGGCCGGAGCTTCCGCCGCGCATTCCAGCCGGCGGTTATCGGGGTCATCCATGGCCATATACCACGTGCTGCCGATCGCATTGCTCGCGATCTCGAATATCTTCATGACCTTTGCCTGGTATGGACACCTGAAGTTCGGCGACAAGCCGCTTCTTCTGGTGATTGTGGCGAGCTGGGGCATCGCCTTCATCGAATACTGCTTCGCGGTGCCTGCCAACCGCTACGGTCATGCCGTCTATAGCGCCGCCGAGCTCAAGACCATGCAGGAGGTCATCACGCTCACGGTGTTCGCTGTCTTTTCCGTGTTCTATCTGGGCGAGCAGCTCACCATCAACCACGCCATCGGCTTCGCGCTCATCTGCCTCGGCGCCTTCTTCATCTTCAAGGGGCCGTTGGGCTGAACCGCCAATGAAAAAGGGGCCCGCGGGCCCCTTTTAAATAAATGCTTGCCTCGAGAGGGCGATCATGCCGCCTCGGCGGCCTCCTCGGCCCCTTCGGCTTCCGCGCGGGCGCGGTCTGCGGCTCCCTTCGCCGAAACGTCGCGATCGACGAACTCAATCACGGCCATGGGCGCGTTGTCGCCATAACGGAAACCCGCCTTCATGATGCGCGTGTAGCCACCATTGCGCTCCGCATAGCGCGGGGCAACCGTATCGAAAAGGCGTTTCACCAGCTTCTCATCACGGATCGCCGCGATGGCCTGGCGGCGGGCATGCAGGTCGCCGCGCTTGCCGAGCGTGACGAGCTTCTCGACAATCGGGCGAAGCTCCTTCGCCTTGGGCAGGGTGGTGACGATCTGCTCATGCTCAATGAGCGAAGCCGCCATGTTGGCGAACATCGCCTTGCGGTGGCTTGACGTCCTGTTCAGCTTGCGGCCGGCTTTTCCGTGGCGCATTGCTTGTCTCCTTCAAATCCCGGCGGGCTGCAGCCCCACGGTCAATACTGGTCCTCGTAGCGCTTGGCGAGCTCTTCGATGTTGTCCGGCGGCCAGTCCGGCACTTCCATGCCCAGATGCAGGCCCATCGACGCCAGCACTTCCTTGATCTCGTTCAGCGACTTGCGGCCGAAGTTCGGCGTGCGCAGCATCTCGGCTTCCGTCTTCTGGATCAGGTCGCCGATATAGACGATGTTGTCATTCTTCAGGCAGTTGGCCGAACGCACCGAGAGCTCAAGCTCGTCCACCTTCTTGAGCAGAGCGGGGTTGAAGGCAAGCTCAGTGACCTGCTCGGCAGGCTGCTCCTTCTGCGGCTCCTCGAAGTTGACGAACAGGCCAAGCTGGTCCTGCAGAATGCGCGCAGCGAACGCCACCGCATCCTCACCCGTCACCGAGCCGTCCGTCTCGATGGTCATGGTCAGCTTGTCATAGTCGAGCACCTGGCCTTCGCGGGTGTTCTCGACCTTGTAGGAGACCTTCTTGACCGGAGAATAGAGGCTGTCGACCGGGATAAGGCCGATCGGCGCATCCTCGGCACGGTTGCGGTCAGCGGGCACATAGCCCTTGCCGGTGTTGACCGTGAATTCCATGCGGATCTCGGCGCCCTGGTCAAGCGTGCAGATGACGTGATCCGGATTGAGGATTTCGACATCGCCCACCGTCTGGATATCGCCGGCGGTAACCACGCCCGGGCCTTGCTTGCGCACGACCATGCGCTTCGGGCCATCGCCGTCCATCTTGATGGCGATTTCCTTGATGTTCAGCACGATATCGGTGACATCCTCGCGCACGCCGGCGATCGAGGAGAACTCATGCAGCACGCCGTCGATCTGGACGGCCGTGACAGCCGCGCCCCTGAGGGAGGACAGAAGCACGCGGCGCAGCGCGTTGCCGAGCGTCAGGCCGAAGCCGCGCTCCAGCGGTTCGGCCACCAGCGTCGTATGCGTGCGGCCCTTGGAGGTGAACTCAATCTTGTTCGGCTTGATGAGTTCCTGCCAGTTTTTCTGGATGCTCATGGTTGTTCCTTCCGTTACCCCGCCACCATCCAATCGTGGCGGGCGATCTGGAAACCGCAGAGGAGCGCGGAGCCCGCGCTCTTACGGCAAAATCGTCGCTAGACGCGGCGCTTCTTGCGCGGGCGGCATCCGTTGTGCGGAATGGGGGTTACATCACGGATGGAGGTAATGGTGAAGCCCGCCGCCTGCAAGGCCCTCAGCGCGGATTCGCGTCCGGATCCCGGGCCGGAAACCTCCACCTCCAGCGTGCGCATGCCGTGCTCGGCCGCCTTCCGCGCGCAATCCTCGGCAGCCACCTGTGCGGCAAAAGGCGTCGATTTGCGCGAGCCCTTGAAGCCCTGCGAGCCGGCCGACGACCAGGCGATCGCATTGCCCTGGGCGTCCGTGATGGTGATCATCGTGTTGTTGAAGGTCGAGTTGACGTGCGCGATACCCGACGAAATGTTCTTGCGCTCACGACGGCGAACGCGTGTGGCTTCCTTGGCCATGGTCTTCCTTTCGATCGATCTCTACACCGCCGTAATTCCAGCGGCTCCACCTGAAGGCGGATGGTGAATGGTTAAGACCCGGGCGCTACGGCAGGCTCCCTACCATTCACTATTCACCCGACTACTTCTTCTTCCCCGCAATCGGCTTGGCCGGTCCCTTGCGGGTGCGCGCATTGGTGTGGGTGCGCTGGCCGCGTACGGGCAGCGAGCGGCGATGGCGCAGGCCGCGATAGCAGCCCAAATCCATCAGGCGCTTGATGTTCATCGACACCTCGCGGCGAAGGTCACCCTCCACCTGGTAGTCCCGGTCGATGGTCTCACGGATCGCCAGCACTTCCGCATCCGTCAACTGATGCACGCGCCGGTCATCCGGGATGTTGACCTTGTTCACGATCTCACGCGCAAGCTTCGGGCCAATGCCGTGAATGTACTGCAGCGCGATCACCACGCGCTTGTTGGTTGGAATATTGACGCCAGCGATGCGGGCCACGTCGTTCTCCTTGGTTCCTTCTCACCGCCTCAGCCGGCGGCCTGTTGCTGTCGGCCGGACAGGACAAAAGCGCCCGGACCGGCCATCTCTTCTCAGACCGGCACCGACCGCTTCGACATTCAAGCGAATTGGCGCCGTCTTTGACGGAATCCCCGGGAAATGTCAACTCCCCTGCGGGTTCTGTTGGACGAGCCGGCAAACCGGGCCATCCCGTGAGGGCACGCCGATGCGCGCCGGGTCCAAGTTCCTACGCCCGGCCGCTCCGGACCGTTTGCAGTGTCCTTTCGATCTCGGCCGTCACGGCCGCGATATCGGCCATGCCGTCGACCCGGTAAAGCTTTCCCTTGGCGTGATAGTAGCCGGTAAGCGGGGCCGTCTTCTTGTAATATTCGCGCAGCCGCTCCTCAAACACTTCCGGATTGTCGTCCTTGCGCACCGGCTGACCGGCAGCCTCAGCCTCTCTGGCGCGCTTCGCTATGCGGCCGACAAGCGCCTTGTCGTCAACAATGAGCTCGATCGCGGCGTCAAGCGCCAGGCCACGCTCGGCAAGCATCGCCTCGACGGCGTCCGCCTGGGCAAGCGTGCGCGGATACCCGTCCAGAATGAAACCGTTCGCGCAGTCCGGCTGGTCGATCCTCTCGGCGACGATCGCATTGACGATCTCGTCCGACACCAGCTCGCCGGCATCCATGACGGCCTTCGCCCGCAGGCCCACTTCGGTCCCGGCCTTCACGGCCGCCCGCAGCATGTCACCGGTGGAGAGCTGAGGGATACCGTATTTCTCCACCAGGATTTGCGCTTGTGTCCCCTTGCCTGCTCCCGGTGGTCCGAGAAGTACCAGTCTCATCTTCCTCTCCTGCCGCCGCGCAGCTTCGACTTCTTGATAAGCCCCTCATACTGATGCGCGATCAGATGTCCCTGAATCTGCGCCACGGTGTCGAGCGTGACGCTTACGACAATGAGCAGCGACGTGCCGCCGAGATAGAAAGGCACGCCGGTCGCCGAGATCAGGAACTCCGGAAGAAGGCATACCAGCACAAGATAGATGGCGCCGACCACGGTGATGCGGGTCAGCACATAGTCGATATATTCGGCGGTACGCTCTCCCGGCCGGTAGCCGGGAATGAAGCCAGAATGCTTCTTGAGCTGCTCGGCCGTGTCCTTCGGATTGAAGACGATGGCCGTGTAGAAGAAGGCGAAGAAGACGATCAGCGCCGCATAGAGAACCATGAAGAGCGGCTGGCCGTGACCCAGCGTGGCAAGAACCGTGCTCGCCCAGGCCGGAAGTTCCGTCGTGTTCGAGAAACCGGCCGCCGTCGTCGGCAGAAGAAGCAGCGATGAAGCGAAGATCGGCGGAATCACGCCGGAGGTGTTCAGCTTCAGGGGCAGGTGCGACGTGTCGCCTTGGAACATGCGGTTGCCCACCTGCCGCTTTGGATACTGGATCAGAAGCCGCCTTTGCGCGCGCTCGAAGAAGACGATGACGCCGATCACGACTATGGCAAGTGCGATGATGGCAAGGATCAGCCCGGTAGACAGCGCGCCCGTACGGCCGAGTTCCAGCGTGCCGCCGATGGCGGAGGGAAGCCCGGCCACGATGCCGGAGAAGATGATGAGCGAAATGCCGTTGCCGATGCCGCGCGCGGTGATCTGCTCACCGAGCCACATCAGGAACATGGTGCCGCCGACGAGGGTGATGACGGCCGAAAGGCGGAAGAACCAGCCGGGATCGGTGACGATGTTCGCCCCGCTTTCAAGCCCTATCGCAATGCCGTAGGCCTGCACCGTGGCAAGTAGAACCGTGCCGTAGCGCGTGTACTGGTTGATGACCTTGCGCCCCTGCTCGCCTTCCTTCTTGAGCTGCTCGAGCGACGGCACGACGGACGTCATGAGCTGCATGATGATGGAGGCCGAGATGTAGGGCATGATCCCGAGCGCGAAGATCGCCATGCGCTCGACCGCGCCGCCGGCAAACATGTTGAACATGCCGAGCACGCCGCCGGCCTGCTGCTGGAAGGCCTGAGCGAAGGCTTCCGGATTGATGCCCGGCATCGGGATGTAGGTGCCGAGACGGTAGACGAGCAGCGCGCCGAGCGTGAACCAGATACGCTTCTTCAGATCCTCCGCCTTGGCGAAGGCGGCGAAATTCAGATTTGACGCAAGTTGCTCGGCTGCCGATGCCATAAGAATTCTCCGCTTCGTTGCCCCCAAGCGCGACCAGGAAAAGTGAGACCGCTTGAACTCTCCACCGCCGGAGGCGGGCCAGAAGGTCCGCTCACCTGGGGCGGATCATGCGCCGGCCCGTCGGGCCAGCGCAAGTTGCCGAAGCCCCGAGATAGGCCGGCCAGGATGCGGTTGCAAGCGGCACATCGTCCCGCGGCGGGACGGCTTAAGCCTCTTGTGCCGCCTTCTCGGGCAGCTTCACCGAGCCGCCGGCCTTCTCGATCTTTTCCACGGCGGACTTCGAAGCCCCGGCGACGTCAAGCGTCACCTTGGCCGTGATCTCGCCGTTGCCGAGCACCTTCACTCCGTCCTTGGCGCGGCGAATCACACCGGCCTTGACGAGCGCGGCGGTGTCGATCGTCTCCTTGGGGTCGAGCTTCTTGGCGTCGATCGCCGCCTGGATGCGGCCGACGGACACCTCGTTCAGGTCGCGGGCGAAGATGTTGTTGAAGCCGCGCTTGGGCAGGCGCCGGTAGAGCGGCATCTGGCCGCCTTCGAAGCCCTTGATGGCCACGCCCGAGCGGGACTTCTGTCCCTTCACGCCGCGCCCGCTTGTCTTGCCGAGGCCGGAACCGATGCCGCGGCCGACGCGCTTGCGCGCATGCACCGCGCCTTCCTTGTCCCTGAGTTCGTTGAGTTTCATCGCTCTTGTTCCTCGCTTCCTCAGGCCTCGTCGACGACGCGCACGAGATGCTGGACTTTTGCGATCATGCCGCGCACCGAAGGCGTGTCCTCCAGGGTCGCGCGGCGATGCAGCTTGTTGAGCCCCAGGCCGATCAGCGTCGCACGCTGATCCTTGGGGCGGCGGATCGGGCTGCCGATCTGTTCGACCGTGATCGTCTTGCCCTTGTTCTTCTCAGCCATCTTTGTCGTTCCTCGTCAGGGCCGGCAACCGTTATTCCTCGCCCCCGGCAGAGACAGTGCCGCGGCGCGCCTGCAGGGTGGAGTACTTGATGCCCCGTTGGGCGGCGACATCCTTGGGATGCACCTGGCGCTTCAGGGCATCGAAGGTGGCGCGAACCATGTTGTAGGGGTTCGAGGAGCCGAGAGACTTGGCCACAACGTCCTGCACACCCAGGGTCTCGAAGACGGCTCGCATCGGGCCGCCGGCGATGACACCGGTGCCGGGCTTCGCCGCGCGCAGAAGCACGCGGCCCGCGCCGTGACGGCCCTGCACGTCATGGTGCAGCGTGCGGCCCGCCCGCAGGGGCACGAAGATCATGTCGCGCTTGGCATTTTCCGTCGCTTTGCGGATCGCTTCCGGCACTTCGCGCGCCTTGCCATGGCCGAAACCGACCCGGCCCTTCTGGTCTCCAACGACCACGAGCGCTGCGAAGCCGAAACGGCGGCCGCCCTTGACCACCTTGGCAACGCGGTTGATGTGAACGAGCTTGTCGACGAACTCTGCATCGCGCTCCTCGCGATCGCGGCGGTCGTCCCTGCGGCCTTGTGCCATTGTCCTTGTCCTTATTCTTTTCCGGTAGCACGGATTGAGGATATTCCGGACGTCCATCGCGTCCGGAACGGTTCAGAAGTCCAGGCCCCCTTCCCGAGCGGCGTCCGCCAGGGCCTTGACGCGACCGTGATAGAGGTAGGCGCCGCGGTCGAAAACAACCTTGTCGACGCCCGCCTTCTTCGCGCGCTCCGCGATCAGCCTGCCGACCTCGCTCGCCGCCGCCACATCGGCGCCGGTCTTCAGCTTGCCCTTCAGCTCCTTCTCGAGCGTGGAGGCAGCCGCAAGCGTATGTCCCTTCGCATCGTCGATGATCTGTACATAGATGTTCTTCGACGAGCGATAGACCGAAAGCCGCGGACGATCGCCCGCGACCGATTTGATCTTCCGGCGAACGCGTCCGGCGCGTCGCGTAACGGATACCTTCGACACCATGGCGTGCGTTCCTACTTCTTCTTGCCTTCCTTGCGGACGATCGTCTCATCCGCGTATTTCACGCCCTTGCCCTTGTAGGGCTCCGGTCCGCGGAACTTGCGGATCTCGGCCGCGACCTGGCCAACGGCCTGCTTGTCGATACCGGAGACCACGATCTCCGTCGGCTTCGGCACAGTGATGGTGATGCCTTCCGGCGGATTGTAGTTCACGTCATGGCTGTAACCGAGCGAGAGCTGCAGCGTCTTGCCCTGCATCGCCGCGCGGTAGCCGACGCCGTTGATCTCCAGCCGCTTCTCAAAGCCCTGCTTCACGCCGTTGATAATATTGGCGATCTGGCTCCGGGACATGCCCCATTTGGAGCGCGCCCCCTTGGACTCGTCACGCGGATCGACTGTGATCGCGCCGTTCTCGAGCTTCACAAGAACCTCGTCGTTGACCACGAAGCGCAGCTCGCCCTTCGGCCCCTTCGCCGTAACCGTCTGGCCTTCAACGGTCGCCGTCACGCCATCGGGAAGCGGAATCGGCTTTTTTCCAATACGAGACATCGATCTTGTCCTCGTTCGTTCTGTCGTTTCGGCCCGATCAGAAGATCCGGCAGAGCACCTCGCCGCCGACGTTCAGCTCGCGCGCCTGGTGGTCGGCCATCACGCCCTTAGGCGTCGAAAGAATCGCCACACCCAGGCCATTGGCGACCTGCGGGATCGACTTCACCGACACATAGACGCGCCGCCCCGGCTTGGACACACGCGCAATCTCGCGGATGACCGGCGCACCGTCGAAATATTTCAACTGGATTTCCAGCTCCGACTTGCCGTTGCCATAGTCGATCTGGCTGTAATCCCGAATATAGCCCTCCGCCTTCATGACGTCGAGCACGCGAGCGCGCAGCCGCGAGGCCGGCGTGGAAACGGTCGGCTTCCGGCGGCCAATGGCGTTGCGGATACGGGTCAGCATATCGCCGAGCGGATCATTCATAGACATGAGTGCCCCTCCTTACCAGCTCGACTTGACCAGACCCGGGATGCGGCCGCTATTGCCGAGCTCGCGAAGCGCAATACGCGACATTCTGAGCTTGCGGTAATAGGCACGCGGGCGACCGGTCACTTCGCAGCGATTGCGGATGCGCGTTTTGGAAGAATTGCGCGGAAGCTCGGCCAGCTTGAGCTGCGCCTTGAAGCGCTCCTCCATGGGCCTCGTCTGGTCCTTGATGATGGCCTTCAGCGCCGCGCGTTTCGCGGCATAGCGGTCCACCATCTTGCGGCGCCTCTTGTTCTTCTCGACTGCGCTGACTTTTGCCATGTGGTTTTCCCTTGTGCTCGCCTGCCGTTACTGCTGACGGAACGGGAAGTTGAACGCCTTCAAAAGCGCCCTCGCCTCGTCGTCGGTCTTGGCAGTCGTACAGACGATGATGTCCATTCCCCAGATCTGGTCGACCTTGTCGTAGTTGATCTCGGGGAACACGATATGCTCCTTGATGCCCATGGCGAAATTGCCACGTCCATCGAAGCTCTTGGGGCTCAGGCCCCGGAAGTCGCGCACGCGCGGCAGCGCCACGTTCACGAGCCGGTCCAGGAACTCGTACATGCGGTTCTTGCGCAGCGTCACCTTGGCGCCGATGGGCATGCCCTCGCGCACCTTGAAGCCGGCGATGGACTTGCGCGCCCGCGTGATCACCGGCTTCTGGCCGGCGATCAGCGCCAGATCCTCGGCCGCGACCGAAGGCTTCTTGGAGTCGCCCGTCGCCTCGCCCACGCCCATATTGATGACGACCTTCTCGATGCGCGGAACCTGCATCTCGTTCCGGTAGCCGAACTGCTCGAGAAGCTGCTTGCGGATCACCTCCTCATACTGCTTCTTCAAGCGCGGCTGATACTCTGCGTTAGCCATCGATCAATTCTCCTGAGCGCTTCGCCACGCGCACCTTCTTGCCGTCGTCCTGGATACGGAAGCCGACGCGGGTCGGCTTGCCATCCTTGGGATCGGCGATCGCCAGATTGGAAATGTGGATCGGCGCTTCCTTGGTGATGATGCCGCCTTCGGTCTGCGCCGTCTGCTTCTGATGCCGGCGAACGAGATTGACCCCGCGCACCAGGGCGCGGTTTTCCTTCGGCATTACTTTCAGTACTTCGCCCGTGCGACCCTTGTCGCGGCCGGCGAGCACGACGACCTTGTCGCCTTTCTTGATCTTCTGCATCCGTCCGGCCTCCTTAAAGCACTTCCGGCGCCAGCGAGATGATCTTCATGTGGTTCTTGGCGCGAAGCTCGCGCGGAACCGGGCCGAAGATGCGGGTGCCGATGGGTTCCTTCTTGTTGTCCACCAGCACGGCGGCGTTGCTGTCGAAGCGTATGACGCTGCCGTCGGGACGGCGGATGTCCTTGGCGGTGCGTACGACCACCGCCTTCATCACGTCACCCTTCTTCACGCGGCCGCGCGGAATGGCCTCCTTCACCGAGACGACGATGATGTCGCCCACCGAGGCATACTTGCGCTTGGAGCCGCCGAGCACCTTGATGCACATGACACGACGGGCGCCGGAATTGTCCGCCACGTCGAGGTTTGTTTGCATCTGAATCATGACTGGCCGCCTTCTCGTCTATTCCTTTGGGATGCGGCCTTGGCCGCTCCTGGTTCTCTGAAAACGTCTATTGAGCCTGCTGCCGGGGCTGGTTCTTGATCACAACCCAGCACTTCTCCTTGGAGATCGGCCGCGACTCCTGGATCAGCACGATGTCGCCGACCTTGCACTCGTTGTTCTCGTCATGAGCCTTGTACCGCTTGGAGCGGCGCACGGTCTTCTTGAGAAGCGGGTGTGAGAAACGGCGCTCGACCCGGACGACAACCGTCTTGTCGCTCTTGTCGCTGACCACCGTGCCCTGCAAAACGCGCTTTGGCATCTTTGTCCTCAGGCTTGCTTGCCGGCCGCCTTTTCGGCGGCGATTGTCTTGATGCGCGCAATGTCACGGCGAACCTGCTTGACCCGCGCGGTTTTCTCCAACTGCCCCGTCGCCTTCTGGAAACGGAGGTTGAACTGTTCCTTCTTCAGCTTCGCCAACTCGTCTTCGAGCTGGTCGAGCGTCATCGCTCTCACGTCGGCGGCCTTCATGACGTGCTCTCTCCTACTCCGCAATGCGCTGGACGAAGCGCGTCTTGACCGGCAGCTTGGCCGCGCCCAGCCTCAGGGCCTCGCGCGCCACATCCGCGCCCACACCGTCGATCTCGAACATGATGCGGCCCGGCTTCACCCGGCACGCCCAGTAATCGACCGAGCCCTTGCCCTTACCCATACGCACCTCGGTCGGCTTGGAGGTGACCGGGACGTCCGGGAAGACACGGATCCACACGCGGCCCTGGCGCTTCATGAAGCGCGTGATGGCACGGCGCGCGGCCTCGATCTGGCGGGCCGTCACCCGCTCGGGCTCCATCGCCTTCAGTCCGAAGGAGCCGAAATTCAGTTCCGTCCCGCCCTTGGCGGCGCCGTGAATGCGGCCCTTGAACTGCTTTCGGAACTTGGTCCGCTTGGGTTGCAGCATTTTTCGTTACTCCAGAGTTCCGGCTCAGGCGTTCTCGCGGCGGCGCTGACCGCCCTGATCGCCCTCGACCGCACGGCGCTCGGACGCCATGGGGTCGTGTTCCATGATCTCGCCCTTGAAGACCCAGACCTTCACGCCGCACACGCCATAGGCGGTCTTGGCCTCAGCCGTGCCGTAATCGACGTCGGCGCGCAGGGTGTGAAGCGGCACGCGGCCTTCGCGGTACCACTCGATGCGCGCGATCTCGGCACCGCCCAGACGCCCGGAGCAGTTGATGCGGATGCCTTCCGCACCCAGCCGCATGGCCGACTGCACGGCCCGCTTCATGGCGCGGCGGAACGCAACGCGGCGCTCGAGCTGCTGGGCGATCGACTGCGCGATGAGCCGGGCGTCGATCTCGGGCTTGCGCACCTCGACGATGTTGAGATGCGTTTCCGCCTCGGTCATCTGCGAGATCTTGCGGCGCAGCTTCTCGATGTCGGCGCCCTTCTTGCCGATGATGAGACCGGGTCGCGCCGTGTGGATCGTCACACGGCACTTCTTGTGCGGCCGCTCAATCACAACCTTCGAGATCGCAGCCTGCTTCAGCTCGTTCTCGATATAGTCGCGGATCTTCAGATCCTCATGCAGCAGCTGCCCGTATTCGGCATTGCCCGCGAACCACCGGGAGTCCCAGGTGCGGTTGATGCCGAGCCTGAGGCCGATTGCGTTGACTTTCTGGCCCATCAGGCGGCCTCCATCTGCTCTTCGACTTCGCGCACGACGATCGTCAGGTTGGAAAAGGGCTTCTCGATCCGGCTGGCACGGCCGCGGCCGCGCGCGTGGAAGCGCTTCATGACGATCGACTTTCCGACATAGGCCTCGGCAACGACGAGCGCGTCCACATCCAGATCGTGGTTGTTTTCGGCATTGGCGATCGCCGATTCCAGCACCTTCTTTACCGTTCCGGCGATACGCTTGCGCGAGAACTCCAGATCCGCGAGCGCATCGGCCACCTTCCTGCCGCGGATCATGGCAGCGACGAGGTTGAGCTTCTGCGGGCTGACGCGGATCGTACGCAGGACCGCGCGCGCCTCATTGTCCGCAAGCCTGCGCGGCGCTTTGGCCTTGCCCATCTCTATTTCCTCTTTGCCTTCTTGTCCGCCCCGTGGCCGTAGTAGGTCCGGGTCGGCGCGAACTCACCGAATTTGTGGCCCACCATCTCCTCGGTGACGAGCACCGGAATGTGCTTCTGGCCGTTATAGACGCCGAAGGTCAGCCCGACGAACTGGGGCAGGATGGTGGAGCGACGGCTCCACATCTTGATGACCTCCTTGCGGCCGCTCTCCCGGGCCTTCTCGGCCTTCTTCAGGAGATAGCCGTCGACGAAAGGGCCTTTCCAGACTGAACGGGACACGGGTTTTCCCTACCTTTCCTATTTCTTGCGCTCGTGGCGCGAGCGCATGATGAACTTGTCGGTGGCCTTGTTCGAGCGCGTCTTCATGCCCTTGGTCGGCTTGCCCCAGGGCGAGACGGGGTGACGGCCGCCGGAGGTGCGGCCCTCGCCGCCGCCGTGCGGATGGTCCACCGGGTTCATGGTCACGCCGCGGTTGTGCGGACGCCGCCCCAGCCAGCGGCTGCGGCCGGCCTTGCCGAGGCTGGTGTTCGAATGGTCGGGATTCGACACCGCGCCCACCGTCGCCATGCAGGCGCCCGGAACGAAGCGCTGCTCGCCGGAATTGAGGCGCAAGATCGCCATGTTCTGGTCGCGGCCGACGAGCTGCGCATAGGTTCCCGCCGAACGCGCGATCTGCCCGCCCTTGCCCGGCTTCATCTCCACATTGTGGATGATGGTGCCGACCGGCATGGTGGAAAGAGGCATCGCGTTGCCGGGCTTGACGTCCGCGCCCTTCTGCGAGGAGATCACGCGATCCCCCACCGCCAGACGCTGGGGTGCCAGGATGTAGGAAAGCTCGCCGTCGTCATAGCGCACTAGCGCGATGAAGCCGGACCGGTTCGGATCGTATTCGAGCCGCTCCACAACGCCCGAGACGTCGAACTTGCGACGCTTGAAGTCGATCAGCCTGTAGGCGCGCTTGTGACCGCCGCCCTGGAAGCGCGCGGTGATGCGGCCGGTGTTGTTGCGCCCGCCCTTGCTCGTCAGGCCCACGGTCAAACCCTTCACGGGCTTGCCCTTGTAGAGGCCCGAGCGGTCGACAATCACGAGCTGCCGCTGGCCAGGCGTGACCGGTTTATAGTGCTTGAGTGCCATATCCTAATCCTCGCGGCCTCTCAAAGACCCGTGGCTATGTCGATCGAATGGCCTTCGGCCAGCGTGACGATCGCCTTCTTGACGTCGCTCTGCCGCCCGACGGTGCCGCGGAAACGCTTCACCTTGCCCTTCCGGTTGAGCGTGTTCACACCCTTGACCTTGACATTGAAGAGCGCCTCAACGGCGGCCTTGATCTCGGGCTTGGTGGCCTTGCGCGCGACGTTGAAGATGACCTGGTTGTACTCCGAGGCCTGCGTCGACTTCTCGGTGACCACCGGGCTGATGATCACGTCGTAGTGGCGAAGATCCGTCATTTGAACCGCTCCTCGAGAGCCTCGACCGCGGCCTTGGAAAGCACCAGCTTGCCGCGGCGCAGGATGTCGTAGACATTGATGCCCTGAACGGGCAGCACGTCGATGTTGGGAATGTTCGCTGCAGCGCGCTTGAAACCCGCGTCGATCTCCGCTCCGCCGATCATCAGCGCATTGTCGAGCCCGAGCTTCGCAAAGCTCTCGGCGAGCACCTTGGTCTTGGCTTCCTTGGCCGACAATTCATCGACGATGATGAGGTTTTCCGACCGCGCCTTGGCCGAAAGCGCATGCTTCAGGCCCAGCGCCCGAACCTTCTTGGGCAGGTCGTGGGCGTGGCTGCGCATCACCGGCCCGTGGGCCTTGCCGCCGCCGCGGAACTGCGGCACGCGCGCCGAGGAGTGGCGGGCGCGGCCCGTACCCTTCTGGCGGTACATCTTCGCGCCGGTGCGCGAAATCTCCGAGCGGCCCTTCGCCTTATGGGTGCCCTGCTGCTTCTTGGCGAGCTGCCAGCGCACGACACGGTGCAGGATGTCCTCGCGCGGCTCCAGACCGAAGATCTCCTCGGAGACCTTCAGCGTGCCGGCATCCTCGCCCGTCAGCGTGGTGATCTTCAAATCCATTATTCTGCCCCCTCGCTGGCGGCCGGTTCTTGAGCCTTGGCCGAGTCACCGCCGGCCGGACGGATCGCGGCGGGAAGCGGCGCCTCCTTGGGTAGCGGCGCCTTCACGGCATCGCGCACCATGATCCAGGAGCCCTTGGAGCCCGGAACGGCGCCGCGCACCAGGATCAGGCCGCGCTCCGTATCGGTGGAAACGACTTCCAGATTCTGCGTGGTCACGCGCCGGTGACCCATATGGCCGGCCATCTTCTTGCCCTTGAAGACCTTGCCGGGATCCTGACGCTGACCGGTTGAGCCGTGCGAGCGGTGCGAGATCGAGTTGCCGTGGGTCGCGCGGCCACCACCGAAATTGTGGCGCTTCATAACCCCCTGAAAGCCCTTGCCGATGGAGGTGCCGGTCACATCCACCTTCTGGCCGGGCACGAAGTGGTCGGCAGTGATCTCCACGCCCACCTCGAGCAGATTCTCCGGCGAGACGCGGAATTCGGCCAGCTTCGCCTTCGGCTCCACCTTGGCGGCGGCGAACTGCCCGCGCAGCGGCTTGGGCGTGTTCTTCACCTTGGCCAGCCCTACGCCGAGCTGAACGGCGGTGTAGCCGTTCTTCTCCTCAGTGCGCTGGGCCACCACCTGGCAATTCTCCATGCGCAGCACCGTGACGGGAACATGCTCGCCCGCCTCGTTGTAGACGCGCGTCATCCCGATCTTCTGTGCGATAACACCTGAACGCATCGGTTCGATTTCCTTTCAGACTTCCCGCTACCGGTCCTGCGGCCCCGCGGGGTCTACACCCAAGTCTTCCGCCTCTACAGCTTGATCTCGACGTCGACACCCGCTGCCAGATCGAGCTTCATGAGCGCGTCCACCGTCTGCGGCGTCGGGTCCACAATGTCGAGAAGCCGCTTGTGGGTGCGCATTTCGAACTGCTCGCGGCTCTTCTTGTCGATATGCGGCGAGCGGTTCACCGTGAACTTCTCGATCCGAGTGGGCAGCGGGATCGGGCCGCGAACATTGGCGCCCGTGCGCTTGGCCGTGGAGACGATTTCACGCGTCGAGGCATCCAGCACCCGGTGGTCGAAAGCCTTGAGGCGGATACGGATATTTTGTCCGTTCATCTATCGGTTCCTTGTCCCCGCACAGCGGCGCGCGTGAAGCGCGCCGCGGTGCCGAGTGCGTACGGCCTTGTTACTCGGT
>ERZ777003.1002-NODE-1002-length-48028-cov-6.743668_pt1 | contig 48028 bp, 37 predicted proteins | sample MGYA00374956_ERZ777003 | MGnify/ENA primary metagenome ERZ777003 (study PRJEB29302, sample SAMN06268252) | bioreactor metagenome | isolation source: Joint BioEnergy Institute, California, USA | place: USA:Joint BioEnergy Institute, California, USA | collected...
CCCGCTCGCGATCGACGCCGCGCTCGGGCGCACCCCGCCGCTGACGGTGTTCGGCGACGACTACCCGACGCCGGACGGCACCTGCATCCGCGACTACGTGCACGTCACCGACCTCGCGGATGCGCATCTGCGCGTGCTGGAGCGGCTGGAGCACGGCTCCTGCCGCTACAACCTCGGCAACGGGGCCGGGCATTCGGTGCGCGAGGTGATCGCGGCGGTGGAGCGGGTCGGCGGGCGCAAGGTACCGCATGTGATCGGACCGCGCCGCCCCGGCGACCCGCCGGTGCTCGTGGCCTCGAGCGAGCGGCTGCGGCGCGAGACGGGCTGGACGCCACGCTTCGCCGCCCTCGACGACATCGTGCGCACCGCCTGGGCGTGGCGCGAGCGTCATCCGCAAGGATACGGCGAGCGGACGGCGGAGAGCGCGACGGCAATGGCGGCCGCTCAGGCCTGACCTTGGGGAGGGCGCTGCGCGCGGAACAGCGGCAAGTCGGGTGGGAGAGATGATGTTCGAGGACGACTTCCGCGGCACCGAGCTCGACCGCCGCAAGTGGCAGATCGTCTACCACGGCAACGCGTACTGGAACGGCATGTTCGACTGGGACCGCCGCGGCGTCGTGGTGCGGGATGGGGTGCTGCGCCTGCGCGCGTTTCGTGACGGCGGGCGCTGGAAGGCCGGCGGCATCTCGATGGGGCTGAAGGCGACCGGCTTCGAGGGCTTCCTCGGCGGGCAGGTGGACATCTGCGCGCGCATCCCGCCGGGGAAGGGCCTCGGCCAGGCCTTCCTGCTCTGGCCCGCGCTCCCCGGCCCCGACGGCCGCCTGATGTGGCCGCCCGAGATTGACATCGTGGAGACGCCGGGCATCGACAAGCAGCGGGTGATGACCACCCTGCACTGGCAGGGACCGCGCGGCAACGGCGACGACCGCTACGATGCGCGCTTCACTGATGTGGACGCGACGCAGTGGCACACCTACTCGATCGTCTGGGATCCCGGCCGGTCGCTGGAGTTCTACGTGGACGGCCGCCATCGCCACAGATGGACGGAGCATGTGCCGGACATCCCGATGAGCATCGGGCTGCAGGCCCACGTCGCCTCGGCGAGTGAAACCTGGCACAACGGCCCGCCGGCCGCGGACGCCCCCGATCCATACGAGGTGGAGGTCCGCTACGTCCGCTGGCTGGGCCGGCGCACCCTGGCGCCCGACAGGCCGGGAGCGGCGCTCTGCGGGCCGCAGGAGGAGGGACTCACGACGTCGCCGCGTCGGGGCCAGCGAGGAGGGGGCCGATGAAGGAATCGACCAAGCGCCTGATCCGCACCGCGCAGACCTACGTCCCCTGGCTCGCCGACGCCAAGGCCGAGTTCCAGTACCGCTTGCGCAGCCTCGCGCGGCGCCCCTTCGAGCCGGACTTCGCCGCGCTGCGCCTGTTCGGCGGCGAGGACCGGCTGCATCTCGACGTCGGCGCCAATCGCGGGCAGAGCATTGCCGCCATCCGCCTGACCGCGCGGCGCCCGCGAATCATGTCCTTCGAGCCGAACCCAGTGCTCGCGGCGCGGCTCGTCCGCCGGTTCGGCGACCTGCCGGGAGTGCGCATCGAGCCGGTGGGACTTGGCGACCGGGAGGGCGAGTTCGAGCTGCACATCCCCTACTACCGGGGCTACGTCTTCGACGGCCTTGCCTCGATCGACCGCGACGCCGCCTCCTCCTGGCTGAGCCCGAGGACGATCCACGGCTTCGACCCGGCGAAGCTGCGCATCGAGACGGTCCGCTGCCGGGTGGTCACGCTCGACAGCCTCGGGACGGAGCCCTTCTTCATCAAGCTCGATGTGCAGGGCTTCGAGCTGCCCGTGCTCCGCGGGGCCGAGGAGACGCTCCGCCGCCACCGCCCGGTGCTGCTGATCGAGACGCCGGACGACACGGCCGTCCTCGACCACCTCGCGGGCCTCGGCTACCGGCCCTACGCCTTCGATGCGCGTGAGGGACGCTTCCGCGCAGGGCGCACCGGCGTGCTTGGCACCTTCTTTCTCACCGACGACAAGGCCGATCCGATCGCCCGCTTCATCGACGCATGAGGCGATGCAGATGGCCCGTCCGCACTGTGCCGGGCGGGCCGGCCTCTCCTAGCTCGTCATGCGGTCCAGCGCCGGCACCCGGCGCAGCAGATGGACCTTGACGAGAATCGGCAGGAACACCCCGGCGAGCGTCAGCGCCGGCGCATGGATGACAAAGCCCTCTGCGGTCCAGCCGATGCCGAGGGCGATCAGCGTCGCCTTTGTCAGTCCGATCGCGATGGTGTTGAACAGGTAGATCACCATCGAGTAGCGGCCGAAGAACAGCGGCCATTCGGCATTGGCGAGCGGCGGCACGCGCATCGCCCCGTGCAGCGCCGGGATCGCGGCCAGGCCGCAGACGACGAGCGCCCACCACTCCCCGATCCATCCGAGATGCGCCGCGAGCAGGGAGAGGGCGAAGACGCCCCACCAGGCAGCCTGCCAGCGCTCGAACAGCGGCAGCCAGCGCTCCTCCCGCGCCGCGACCAGGCAGCCCAGCGTGAAGAACAGGAAATGCCGGCCGAATTTGTCGAGATAGGCGATCGCCGGCAGCTCGACGGCGGCGAGCGCGAAGCCGAGCGCCACGAAGCCGCCGAGACCGATCCGCGGCACGAGGAGCGGCGCGAGGGCGCTGCTGAGGAACAGCACCCAGAGGAACCAGACCATCGTCGCGGGGCTCTCGCCCGTGGTCCAGACGAGGTCCTTCAGCCCGTCGAGCAGCCCCGGCGGGGCGTTGTCCACGTGCAGGAACCGCGCGGCGGCGAGCTTGCCGACCAGCACGAACAGGCCGAACAGGAGGAAGGGCAGGAGCAGGCGCTGCGCCCGCCGGCGCAGCAGGTCCGGCATCCCGCCGGGCGGCGTCAGTGCCGCGCCGGTCAGCCACACCACATAGCCGCTCAGATAGAGGAAGAACGGCATGTGGAACCGGTAGATCAGGTAGCGGATCTGGTCGTACCACTCCACGCCCGCTGGCGGCTCCCGCGCGACGATGTGGCCGAAGACGACCAGCAGGATCGCCACGCCCTTCGCTCGGTCGAGGTCGAGCCGGCGTCGGCGGGCCGCGGCCTGCGTTGGCCGCTGCTCGGCCTCGCCGGTGGCCCCGGCGGTAGGGCCCCCGAGCGTGAAGGGAGGCGCTTCCTCGGCGCCCATGCTGCGGTCCGACGGCGGCGGTGCCACGCTACGCGGCCCTCCTCCGCCCCGCTCCGTGACTCGGGACGGCGGCCGCGGCGTCACGCCCGGCCCAGCTCCGCCACCCGCGGCGTGCCGCGGCGGGTGCCGCGCTCCGCGCCTCCAGCCGGCCGCGGGCCATGGTGGCGGTGAACCAGATGAACTGGAGCACGCCGGTGCTGGCGATCAGCACGTTGTCGAAGGCGGCGTGCATCAGCGCCGCGACCAGGGCGCAGCGCAGCACGATCCGGTCCGCCCGCGGGAGGCGGTGCGTACCGGCCCAGACCCAGGCGATGATGCCGAGGAAGATCGCGGCGCAGCCGATGATGCCGCCGTCCACCGCAAGGCGCAGATACTCGTTGTGCGCGGCGTTGGAGCGGAGAAGCTTGATGAGCGGATCCTCGGGGTCCACGATCAGCTTGCCGGCGCCGAGGCCGTAGCCGAACAGCGGCCGGTTCTGGATCGCGTCGAGGAAGTAGGGCCAGATCACGTCGCGGCCGGAGTAATTGAACTCTCCGTCCACGCCGATGAAGCGGTCCATCGCGAAGAGGAAGGCCGGGACCAGCACCATGAGGCCGGGCAGCATCCCGCCCATCAGCAGGTCCGCCTTGCGCCGCAGTGGGAAGACCTGGCCGCGGGCGGCGATGAAGACCAGCAGCAGGAACAGCGCCACCGCCGCGGTCGGGGCGCGCGCCTGGGTGGCAAGCAGAACGAGCAGGTTCGCCGCCCCCAGCGCGAGCCAGACCGGGCGGAAGCCCCGCAGGTATTCGAGCGTGCTGGCGAAGATCGCGGTCACGCAGAAGCCCGCGAGGAAGGGCGCGTTGTGCATGCCCTGGAAGCGCTGGTTGAGGGGGTCCAGCACATAGTGCGGGCCGACGAGGCTGTAGAGCACCCCCACCACCGCACTCACCAGCGGCACCATGATCACGCCCTTGCACAGCAGCGACCACAGGCGGCGCGGCGCCGCTGCGAAGGCGAGGACGAAGGGGGCAGTCGAGCCGACGAAGCTCCGCACCATCTCCGGATAGTCGCCGACCCGCCCCATCGGCAGCACCACGAGGCTCATCGCGGCGATCGCCGTGAAGGCGAGGAACGGCCAGTTGACCGCCGGCGCGAAGCCGTAGCGCAGCATCAGCATCGCCGCGAGCGTGAAGGGCATCACTTTCAGCACCACCGCGCCCAGCGCGGCGATGCCCTCATTCGCGCCGCTTGCGGCGGCGGCCTCGGTCCCGTCCCGGACCGTGCCCGCGGTCAGCCGGACCAGTTCGAAGTCCACGCCCAGGCCGTAGACCGCGAGCATCAGGACGGCGAAGGCCAGCGGATACTCGTAGAACAGCAGCGCGGCCGGGATCAGCATCAGGACCGGCGCCAGGCGTATGGCCATCTCCGGCGCAGCGATCGCGGCACCGAGCAGCGCGGCGCCGAGAGGCAGGATGATCAGCCAGGGACGGAGCGTGGACGGAACGGATCGCATGCGCTTGGCGTTGTGGCGAACGGGTTGTCGCATGCGACAACGCCGAGAGTGAAATCAGCGATGCGTCAGGAACGGCAATGGGAAGCCTGCCTTCCACGACGACCGGTTCCGGTCTCGCACGCGACGAGGAGACCGGCCGCGCCGGCGGCCGGCCCGACTCCGCTGCACGCACCCCGTCGCATGGCGGCGAGGCGCGCGGCGGCTCCGAGGCCGTCATCGGCGCGGCCTCCACAGTGGCTGGCGCGCCGCCGCGCATCGCCGGGCTGACGCGGCTCCGGCTGCTGTTCATCGGCTGGGTGGTGATCTACCACCTTGAGCTCACGCTCGGTGCGCTGCGTGGCGTGCCGGTGGCGGAAGCGGTGGTCCGCAAGGGCTGGCTCGGGGTGGACGGTTTCTTCCTGCTCTCGGGCTTTGCGCTCTGGCTCGGCTACCACACGCGGCCGCCCTGGGGCTGGCGGGGCCATGCGCGCTTTCTCGCGCGGCGCCTCGCCAGGCTATATCCGCTGCATGCGCTGGCGCTGCTCGCACTGGCCGCGCTGGTGGGGTTGGCGACGTTGGCGGGAGTTCAGGTGAACGACCCGGCGCGCTTCGGGATGCGGGACTTCTGGCTCCAGGCGCTGCTGATCAACACCTGGGAGACGACCGACATCCTCGCCTGGAACTACCCGTCCTGGGCGCTCTCGGCGGAATGGGCGGGCTATCTGGCGTTTCCGGTCCTGCTCGGCGCGGTGCTCGCCGCGCCGCGCGGCATCCTGCTCGCGCTGCCGCCGCTCGCGCTCGCGGCGCTGCTCGCGCTCGGCGCGCGGGATCCGGGCGCGGGGCTCAATCTGACCGTGCATCTCGGGCTGCTCCGCTTCGCTCCCGAATTCGTGCTCGGCCTGGCCGTCGGCCGCCTCTGCACGGAGGAGTGGCGGTCGGGTGCCGCAGCGGCGCCGCTCGCCCTCGGCGTTGCCGCGCTTTGCCTGGCGGCCGGAATTGTCCTTGGCGTGGATGCGATCGCCGTGGCCGGCCTCGCCGCGCTGATCGTAGGGGTGTATTTCCGCGGAGCCGTCGTCGCCGCTGCGTCGTCGCCGCGCGATCTGGCGTTCAGGCTCGGCGAGGCGTCCTACGGGGTCTATCTCTGCTGGATCTTCGTCGAGGCGACGCTGGTGCTGCTGCTGCGCGTGGCCGAGCCCTCTCAGCCCGCGCGGCTGGCGCTGATGGCCCTTGCCCTGGGCGTGAACCTCGCTGCTGGTTGGCTCGCCTGGCGCTTCATCGAGGTGCCGGCCAATCGATGGCTTCTGGCGCGCCTGTCCGGTTGACCGCGTCCGGCGCCGCCTGCTGCGGCCCGGTCGGGTGGCGGTGCGGTCGCCGCTCGAACTCCTCGGCCACGAAGCCGCGCTGTGCGTCCCGCCAGACGGCGCCGCGGTCCTCCCAGGCGAGGTCGGCGCGCAAAGCCTGCGCGGCCATCTTTACCTGGCGGATTCCATCGCGATCGGCGATGCCCAACAGCACGGCCCGGTCGAAGTCTGCGGCTCGCCGGGGAGCGGCTGCGGCATCGTCGTCTCGCAGGACCAGGACAGGCTGCCCGGGCGGCGCTTCCCGCAGGACGCTGCCGACGATGCCCACGCCGTCATTGCCGAAGGGCACCAGCAGCACGGTGCCGGCGCCGAGTTGCGGCGCTAGTGCGGCGAGGGCGTCGCGGTAGGGCTGTCGCGTCGCCGGGTGCAGCATCATGCCCAGGGCACCCGCCGCCTGCGCCGCCAGCAGGAGCCCAAAGCCCGCGCCGGCAAGGCGCGGCGCCGTGCGGGCCCAGCAGGCAGCAGCGCCCGCGATCAGCACCGCAGCGAAGGGCACGGCGAAGGCCACATACCGGAACTCCGCGGGGGTGTTGTCGAAGATCGCTCCTAGCGCGAAGAGGCCGAGTGATGGCGCCAGGAATCCCTGTATCCACAGCCAGCGCGTCCAGCCCAGGTCCCGCCAGCGCAGCGCCACCGCGATCGCCGCCGCGGCCAGCAACATCGCAAGCAACACGCCCACCGCCGTTCGCCATGCTCCGCCCACATAAAGCGGCGAACCGCCGACCAGGTTGGCGGCGTTGCCCCGGGCTAGCAGCCTCAGCATTCGCCCCAGGGCGAAGGGCTCGAACTGGCCTGCGCGGGTGCCCCGCTGGGCCAGAAAGAAGTATAGGTTGCCGATCTGCAGGAGGAGGAAAGGGAGGGCCGCCGCCAGCGCCATCCGAATCCGGCTGGTCCGGCTCGGCGCCATCAGGACCATTGTGGTGAGCACGCCGGCCGCCGGAAAGAGTGCAAGGTAGTTGGTGAAACCTGCCAGCCCGCTGGCCAGTCCCGCACCCGCGGCCTGAGCAGTGCCATCCATGCGCGGGCTCCCCGCGCGGCGCAGGGCCTCCAACGCCGCGAGGCTCGCGAGAGCGATGAAGAGATGCGCCAGCGCGAAGCCACGGGCGATGTGGCCCGTGTAGGCGAAGCCGTAGGCGAGCGCGATCATGGTGCCCGTGGCCAGGGGCGGCACGCCGGCGCGCCACGCCACCACCATCCAGATCGCGAGCGCGCCAAGGGCGAACGCGATGCTGAGGGCGCGATCCGCAATCACGCCATTGCCGGCGATCCGCCGCCAGGAGCCCAGCGCCCAGAAGTAGAGCGGCGGATGAACATCAGTCTCTCTGAGCAGAGACGCGATGGTTCCGATATTAGTATGTGAAACGAAGGGATATCGCACCTGTTTTGGAATGAAAATATCGTGGGGCCAGTCCGGACGTGCGATCCCGCTGGTGACGAAAGTGGAGTAGTTCTCATCGTATTCAGTGCTTCGGAACAATGCAGATCCGACTAGAAATGATCCTGCAAGCGCCAGTACCAGAACCGCACCGCGCCGCGGTAAGGTTTTGCCGACTGCAAGGAAGGCTGCCATCCCGCAAACCCGTCGAGTGGCCCCGTGGATCAATCCGCTAATACTGCGGCTTGGCTATACGAGTTCCCCATTCAGGGAGATATTGCAAACATTTTGGCCCGAAGGACGCTCCAGCGAAGGGCAGGGATCGCCCGATGGGGGCCTACGCCGCGGGATCGAAGGGTGCTGCACAGGAATGCGGGCGCGCTTTCGACGTCCCGACCGTTCACACCGCACATCGTCCGGCTGGTGCCATCATGCAGCGGAAGGGCGGCCGCCGGTAAAGCCGCGCGCCACCAGCCTACATGCTTGATGCCGGCGGCCACTCCGGCCGAACCGGCACGGCAGAATCGAACCTAGGCCAGCGCCCTGTCTGCCCGGCTCCGTCTCAGCGTACGGCGCCTCCGAGCACCTTGCCGGGTGTTGCGCCGCCCGGCTCGCCACGGCCGTTGTCCTCTCCGGCACGCCCGGCCTGCGACCCGACCAGGCCGCCGCGCACATAGCCGAGATTGTAGGCCCCGCCGCAACGGGCGCGCATCATGTGCGTCGAGCGCGCGGGGCAGGCGAGGAGGGCGGCCTGGAGCGACAGCTTCGCCAGGCGCAGCGGCAGTTGCCGCAGGTACCGGCTTCCGCCGCGCCGCCGGTCGCGCAACGCGTCCGTTGCCCCCTGCCAGTAGAGGCGGCGGAGCAGCCATTCGGGGCGCAGCCGTTCGGCCTGGATGTGGTGATGGACGACGATGGCGCCATCGTAGAACACCCGCCAGTCATGCGCCCAGAGCCGGTCGAGCACCTCCACCTCCTCCCCCGAGAGGAGGCGGCTGCCGATCCGCCCGAGCGTCGCATCGAACCCGCCGATCGCGCGCAGCGGGGCTATCGCGAAGGCCATGTTGGCGCCGTACACGGCGGCCTCGGGCGGCGTGCCGGGCTGGCCAATCTCGCCGAAGCCAGGCCATTCGACGATGGTCAGCACCCCGCGGAGCCGCGCCGGCCACCAGGGCGGCAGCGGCTCCTCCCAAACCGGCAGGATACGCCCGCCGAGCGCGGCGGCCCTCGGCGGCAGGGCGGCGATCCGCGTGAGCAGCGCCTCGGCCCAGTCCGGCTCCGGCACCGCATCGTCATCGAGATAGGCGATCCAGCGTCCGCGCGCCTCGGCCAGGCCAAGATTGCGCGCGAGCGACAGGCCCGCTGCCTCGCTCCGGATCAGGCGGGCGCCGGCGGCCGCGGAGAGTGCCGCGATCTCCATCGCCGACAGCGGCGGGGAGGCGCTGTCCACGACGATGGTCTCGAAGCGCGCCCGGGCCGCGGCGCCCTGCCGGGCGAGCCCGTCAAGGCAAGCAGAGAGGTAACGCGGCCGCGCGTGGGTGCAGACGACCACCGAGAGCGTCGGCGGGCCGCCCACGCCATGCCCGGCCGCCGGGGCCGGCGGCAAGGGATGGTCAGCTCTGGAAACGGAAGCTGCCCGGCGGCGGGGCGCCGATGGAATCGCCGCCGCCTTCGGCCGCCCCGGCTTGGCGCTGCTGCTGCGCCTCCTTCGCCCTGGCCTCGACCTGGCGCAGCAGGTTGACCATGCCGTTGGCCAGCGCCGGCAACTGGATCAGCGGCACGCAGAGCTGGCCGACCGCGATCGGCTTTCCGTCCGCGCCGCTCTGCGCGAGCGTGATGCGCGCGACGCCGTTTGTGACGGTCGCGTCGAGCATGCCGTCTGCGAACAGGGTGGTGCGGATGTCAGCCATGTCTCGATGCTCTCCGTCGGGTCGCTGACCCGTCGCTTGCGGTTCCCTGGTACGGCCGCCGCCGGCGTGCCGGCAAGGCTACTGCTCCCGGAAGGCGCGGTGGAAGCTATCCAGGATAGGCTGCACCATGTAGCGGAAGAAGCTGCGCTCGCCTATCTGGATGTAGGCCTCAACCGGCATCCCGGGCACCAGTTGCACGTTCGGCAACCGCTCGAGCTGGTCCTGGTCTATCAAGATGTTGGCGCGGTAGTAACTCTGCCGCGTGCGGTCGTCCATCGTCACGTCCGAGGCCACATAGGTCACGCGGCCGTGCAGATAGGGGACGAGGCGCTGCTTGAAGGCCGGCAGGCGCACCTCCGTCAGGAGGCCAGGATAGACCACGTCGATGTCGCCGGGCTGGACCATCACCTCGGCGATCAGGCGATCCTGCAACGGCGTCAGGTCCATCACGGGGTCGCCGGGGCGGACCACGGCACCGATGGTGAAGACGCGCGAGTTGACGACGATGCCCGGCTCCGGCGCCACGATGTCCCGACGCTGCGCGACGTCCTGCGCCGCGCGCAGCCTCTCCTCGACCTCGGCGAGCCGGGTGCGGACATCGCGCAGCTCGGTCGAGACATCCTGCAGGCGCTGATCCTCGATCTGGCGGATCTGGTTGCGCGCCTCGGCGATGGCATGGTCGGCGCGGTCGATGTCGGCCTGGGCGGAGACGATGCGCGCCTCCTGCTCGGTGGCGCTGCGCTGGATCTGCAGCAGGCGCGGGCGCTGGATCAGCCCCTGGCGGACCAGCGGGCCGATGCTCGCCTCCTCCTGCCGGAAGCTCTCGAGCTGCTGACGCGCCGAGCGCAGCGTGCCCTCGGCGGCATCGCGGAGCGCAACCTGCTGCTCGATCCGGGCCTCAAGCACACTGATCTGACTCGCGAGGCTCGTCTGCCGGGCCTCGAACAGGGCGCGCTGGCCGGCGATCGCATCGCGCGCGCGGGGGTCGTCGGCGGCGAGCAGCTCCTGCGGGAAGACGATCTCGCGCAGCCGGGCGAGCTCGGCGGAGAGCCGCGCATCTTGTGCGAGCAGCGCCCAGCGCTGGCTGCGCAGGGCCTCGAGGTTGGCGCCGGACTGGATGTCGTCGAGCCGCATCAGCACCTGGCCGCGCTCCACCCGGTCGCCGTCGCGCACCAGGATCTCGCGGACGTAGCCGCCTTCCATGTGCTGGATGGTCCGGCGCTGGCCCTCGACCTTGATGACGCCGGGGGCGATCGCCGCCTCGGAGAGCGGGGCGAGGAGGGACCAGGCGGCGAAGCCGCCGAAGAAGAAGAGGATGGCGATGAAGCCGAACAGCGTCGGCCCGCCCGTGCGCGGCCGCGGCGCGTCGAGGATCGGGTCGAGCGGCGGCCGCGGCAGTGCCCCTGCGCCGCCCTGGAAGGCGGCGGGCAGGGCGACGCCCCGCGGTGCCACCTCCTGCCGCGCGCCGGAGGGCGCCACCGCCGGCGGCCTGTCGGTGGCCGTCGCGGAGGACAGGGCGCCGATGGGATGCCGTTCGGCCAGGGCGGTGTCCGAAGGATTGGAGGTCGTGGTGGTGGTCATTGTGCGGCCCTCTGGCCTTCGAGGCGCGGCGTGGCGCCGGAGGCGGCCGGGGTGGCAGCGATCTCCTGCGGGCGAGCAGGCTGCATCAGGCGCTTGAGCACCTCGACGCGCGGGCCGAACATCTCGACTGCGCCGTCGCGCAGCAGCAGCACCTTGTCCACGCCCTGCACCAGCGTCGGGCGGTGCGAAACCAGCACCACGGTGGTGCCGCGCTGCTTGAGTTCGGCGAGGGCGCGCATCAGCCTCGCCTCGGCGTCGCCGTCGAGGTTGGAGTTCGGCTCGTCGAGGATGACGAGCTTCGGGTTGCCGAACATCGCCCGCGCCAGGCCGATGAGCTGGCGCTGGCCGCCGGAGAGATGCTGGCCGCCGTCGCCGATCTCCGTGTCGTAGCCTTGGGGCAGGCGCAGGATCATCTCGTGGCATCCGGCGAGCTTCGCGGCCGCGAACACCTCCTCGGGCTCGGCCTCGCCCATGCGGGCGATGTTGCGGAACACGGTGCCGTCGAACAGCTCCACGTCCTGCGGGAGGTAGCCGACGTGGCGGCCGAAATCCTCGCGCATCCAGGTATAGACGTCGGCGCCGTCGAGCCGGACGTTGCCCGCCGTGGGCTGCAGCGTGCCGATCAGCAGCCGGATCAGCGTGGTCTTGCCGGCCGCAGAGGGCCCGATCACGGCCAGGCTCTCGCCTGCGGCGAGCGAGAAGTTCACCCCCTTGATGATCGCCACGGGCTGGCCCGGGAAGGCGTAGGAAACCCGCTCCACCGTGAGCCGCCCCGTGGGCTCGGGCAGCGGCAGGCCAGGCGGGCGTAGCCGCGGGAGGCTGAGGAAGGCGTTCAGGCGGCGGAAGCTCTGCCGCGCCTGGACGAGCTGCTTGTAGCCGCCGATCAGCTGCTCCACCGGCGCGAGGGCCCGACCCATGATGATCGAGCCGGCGATCGAGGCGCCTGCGGTGAGCTCCTGCCGCAGCACCAGATAGGCGCCGGTGCCGAGAACGCCGATCTGCACGGCGAGTCGCATGAACTTGGTGATCGCCAGGAGCACCGCCGCCCGGTCCGAGGCCGCGCTCATATAGGGCGCCGCCTCGCTCACCGATTCGCGCCAGCGGCTCATCACCGCCGGCAGCATGCCCATGCTGTCGATCACCTCGGCGTTGCGCACGATGGAGTCTGCCCGCCGCTGGGTTGCCATCGTCGCGGTGTTGGCCTGGCGCAGCAGGCCCGCGGTCGTGACCTCGTTGAGGATGGTCAGGGCGAACAGGAGCAGCGCGCCGAGCAGCGCGATCCAGCCCAGCGTCGGGTGCAGGACGAAGATCACCAGGAGGTAGATCGGCACCCAGGGCACGTCGTAGAGGGCGAGCGCCCCCTGCGAACTGAGGTAGTTGCGGCAGACGGCGAGGTCGCGCAGCGCCTCCATCCGGTAGGCGCGGCCCCGGAGCTGGCTCTCCACCGCGCGGATGAAGCCTTCCGGGGCGACCTTGTGCTCCGTCCAGGCGGCGATGCGGTGCATCACCTTGGCGCGGGTGGCCTCGAGCAGGGCGAGCAGGCCGATCGCTGCGATCGCGATCAGGGTCAGGTAGAGCAGGGTGTCGATGCTGCGGGTCGAGAGCACCCGGTCGAACACCTGCATCATGTAGATCGAGACGGTGAGCTGGAGCAGGTTCACCACCCCGCTGAACAGCCCGACCGCCCAGAACTGCCGCTTGCAGGCCTGGAGCGCCGCGGCGAGCGGCGTGTCTTTCCTTTGCTCGCCGAACATGCCCGTTGGCTGGGCACGGTTGCCGAAGAACATCGCCACCCCCCTTTCTTCAGCCCCCGAACGCCGCGAGCAGCCGGGCCAGGATCTCGGGATGGCCGTGCATCCAGCCGGCAACGATCGCAGCAAGGCCCAGGGCAAGCAAGTTGGCCAGGACCAGCGACGCGAAGCCGGGCGGGCGGGGATGGCGGCCGAGATACTCGGCGACGGCTTCGGCGCGGATCTCCTCGATCCGATTGTGCACCAGGCGGAAGGAGTATTCGTGGAGGTCCCGCGTGGCCTGCTCGCGCAGCCGCTCGATCGCCTCGGCAGTCGGCGGGGAGGCAGGCGCCTCGCCCTTCGCGGTGGCGGCCTCATGCGCCTCGACGGCCAGGGCATAGGCGAGCAGCTCGGCCAGCCGCTCGTCGCCGCGTCCGGTGCGGAACGCAGCGAGCCGCGGCGCCGCCGGGGCAGCGGCGTCCTCCGGGCGGGCCACGGCGATGCCGGTTGCCGCGACTGACTCGGGCGGACGCGAGGCGGCCTGGGGGTCCGGCCGCAAGGTCTCCACAGATGACGCCATCAGGGGCATCCACTCCAGGACTGGGAATAAGAACAAAACAAAGAGACGGGGCCTGGGGGGAAGGCTCGGCCCGCGCAACAACCGGTGAACACGCGCTATCATTCCGCGGGTGGCCGGCCGTCCCCATGCGTGGTAGCACGCAAGGCTGGGTTTCCGCACCGGGAGTCACATGGTGTTCCGCCGCAGTCAAGCTTTCCCTTGGGGAATCGCGGGTCTGGTCGGTACCGTTCTGGTTACCGGGGCGGCCACCCCGGAAGCGCAGGCGCAGGTTTTTCCGGCGGAATCGACCGCTCGGGGGGTCACGGTGACCACGCGGCCTCGGCCGGAATACGATCCGCTCGGCGTCCGGATCGGCGCCTTCCGGCTCGACGCGTCGGCCGAGCTCGGGCTCGGTTACGACGATAACGTTTTCGGGACCCGGAACAACCGTACCGGCGACGGCTTCTTCGACTGGAACCTCCGGGCTGGGTTGGAGAGTGACTGGACTCGCCATGGGGTCGGGGTGACGGCAAGCGTCGCGGAGCGGCGCTACTTCTCCGAGACACCGCTCAACTGGACCGACTGGTCGGTCGGCGCCTTCGGGCGCCTGGACATCGGTGGCGTGTCCAGCATCGAGGCCCGCTACAGCCACCAGCGCCTGCACCTCGACGTCACCAGCATCGACGTGCAGCAGGCGGGCGTGGGGCAGCCGTCACCATACGATGTGGACGAGTTTCGGATCACAGGAAATACAAGACTCAATCGGTTGGCGCTCACAGGCCTTCTGAGCTACCAGATTTACCAGTTCGACAACGTCGAGATCGGCGGGGTGACTCAACCCCTGGACGAGAACAACTATCAGACCTGGCTCGCGGTGGTCGGCGCCGGCTACGCCTTTGCGCCTGGACGCCTGGGCACGCTGGTCGCCCGGATCCAGGACATCCGCTACGACAAGGCGATCTCCCGTGGGCGCGACAGCTTCACCTGGGAGGTGCTGGTCGGCTTCCAGTACGACTTCGACGGCGTCTGGCAGGCCCGCGCCGGGGTCGGCTACCGGCAGCGCAACTACGACTCGCCCACGATCAAGAACCTGGAAGGGCCTGCCTTCGAGGGACAGGTGATCTGGGCGCCGAGCCAGATCACCACCGTCACCCTGGGATTCCGGCGCACCATCGAGGAATCCATCAACCGCAACCAGGTTGGTTACAACCGAACCCTGGTCCAGGCCAATGTGGACCATGAGTTGCGGCGAAATGTGATCCTCGGGCTCGAACTCGGCGCCATCTGGCTCGATTATCAAGGATCCAACCTGAGCGCGACCGATGGTTACCTCATTCTGACCGGTCGCTGGCTGCTCAACCGCAACATGGCGCTGACCGCGAGCTACCAGTACGTCAACCGCTTCCAGGCCAATGGCGGGGCGGAGCAGTACTACCGCAACCTGTTCCAGGTCGGCGTGCGGTTTGCCATTTGACCCGAGGCTGCGGGAGGGCGAGACGGACCGGGTAAGGCTGCTCGGGCTGGAGTTCGATGCGCTCGACCTGGCCGGAGCGTTGCGGGCGATCGCGGCGCGACCGGCCGATGCCCCCTTCGCCTATGTGGTGACGCCCAACGCGGACCATCTCGTGCGGCTGGCGCGTGAGCCGGATCGGCTCGGCCCGCTCTACCACGGGGCATGGCTTCGGCTGCTGGACAGCCGGGTGGTGGCGCGGCTGGCGCGGGCGTTCGGCTTGCCGGTGCCGCCGGTCGTCCCCGGCAGCGACCTGACGGCAGCGCTGCTCGCCCCGGCGGATCGCGAGGCAGCGTCGGCGATCGCGCCAGGCGAGCGGGTGGCGATCCTCGGCATGACGCCGGAGCAGGTCGCGACCCTGGCGGCGCGCACGGGCCTCTCCGCAATTGCCCATCACGACCCGCCGATGGGCTTCGAGCGCGACCCGGCGGCGATGGAGGCGGCGTTGCGCTTCGTCGAGCGCGCGGAGGCGCGCCTCACCTTCCTCGCCGTCGGCTCGCCGCGGCAGGAGATGGTGGCGCGGCGGCTGGCCGAGCGGGGACAGGCGCGCGGCACCGCGCTGTGCATCGGGGCGAGCCTGCTCTTCCTCATCGGGGCGGAGCGCCGGGCCCCGCTGGCGGTACAGCGGGCGGGGATGGAATGGCTCTGGCGGCTGGCCCAGGACCCGCGGCGGCTGGCGCGGCGCTATCTGAGGGACGATCCGGCGATCCTGGCGCTGCTGTGGAAGGAGGCCCGGGCGGCCCGGCGCCGCTCGGCCTGAGGCGCCTTGCCCGCTGCCGCCAGCCTCGGCATGTCGGATTTGGTCGGGGGCGGGAGCGGCGGCAGCGCTTGCCTAGGCATCGGCCGCCGCGCGCGAGGCAGGCGGGGCTTGGCGTTTTCCCATTCCTCCACGGCTCCGCGGCTTGCGCCGATCCGGCGGAGGCGCGGCGTGGGCGGTCGCGTCCCGGGTCGGTCTTCGATGTGGCCTGCTATTGCGCTGCGCCGGCGTTCGACTCGGTGGCAGCGCCCGCCGACGGGCGCAGCGGGGTCGGGCCGCGTGCGGCGGCCCCGGTCAGGCCGGCACCGGAGGAGGCGGCGATCCGCGGCCGCGGCTCCACCTGGCGCCGGGTGATCTCGGGGGCGAGGTCGGCAAGATCGAGATAGGCGTCCGCCTGGCGGCGCAGCTCGTCGGCGATCATCGCCGGCTGGGTCCGGATCGTCGAGACCACGGTGACGCGCACGCCGCGCCGCTGCACCGCCTCGACGAGGCGGCGGAGGTCGCCGTCGCCGGAGAAAACCACCGCGTGGTCGAGCCTCGGGGCGAGTTCCATCACGTCCACCGCGAGCTCGATGTCGATGTTGCCCTTGACCCGCCGCTTGCCGGTGGCGTCGGTGAACTCCTTGGCGGGCTTGGTCACCACGGCATAGCCGTTGTAGCCGAGCCAGTCCACGAGCGGGCGGAGGGGCGAATACTCCTCCGTCTCGAGCAGCGCCGTGTAGTAGTAGGCGCGCACCAGAGTGCCCTGCTTGCGGAAATACGCGAGGAGGTTCTTGTAATCCACGTCGAATCCCAGGGTGCGGGACGCGGCGTAGAGGTTCGCCCCATCGATGAAGAGGGCGAGACGTTCGTTCCGCTCGAAATGCAAGGTAGTGGTCGTCCGTCCGGGGGCATCGTGGCCCACCGGGACGGTGGGCCCTCATTGAACGCGGAACATAGCTCTTCGTTGCGTGAATGGAAACACGAAATCGTGAGTCAATCAACTCGTGATGGCAGGATCGCCCTGCGTGCAACCGAGGACGTCCTGGTCGCGATCGGCGCGAACCTTCCGGGGCCGGACGGGGCGCCACCGCTCGAGACCTGCCGCCGCGCTGCCGCCGCGCTCGATCGGGTCATGCCGGGGCTGCGGCTGATCGCCCTTTCGGGCTGGTGGGCGTCAGACCCGGTGCCCCCCCAGCCGGGGGCGCCACGCTTCGTCAATGGCGTGGCGCGGCTGCGGCAGGGAAGGGGAGTGCCGCCGCCCGACCCGGCGGCGCTGCTCGGCGCCCTGCACCGGCTGGAAGCGGAGGCGGGGCGAACGCGGCCCTACCCGAACGCGCCGCGCAGCCTCGATCTGGACCTGATCGCCTGGGGCGGGCTGGTGCGCGACGCGCCGGACCCGGTGCTGCCGCACCCACGCGCCCATGGGCGAGGCTTCGTGCTCTACCCGCTGGCCGAAGTGGCGCCGGGCTGGCGGCATCCGCGCCTCGGCCTCTCCGTCGAGGCGTTGATCGCAGCGCTGGTGGCGGCGGGCGAGGCACCGCCGGAGCGGTTGCCGGACTGGACGTGATGCCCCGACGACCGACCGCCGGCCTCCGGCGCCTCCGGCGCGGCCGGCCGGCGGCCCGCGAAGGGCTGGCGATGGCTGCGTGGAGCGCCTTGCACCGCCGCTGCACGCTGGCTATCTGGAAGGTTCACCCGTGATTCGACGCCCCCGCTCCCCCGGGGAGGCGCCTTCCGCGATCGGAGCCGAGCACCGCACATGGCCCGCGTAACCGTCGAGGACTGCATCCTCAAGGTCCCCAACCGCTTCGAACTCGTCCTCTACGCCGCCCAGCGCGCGCGCAACATCAGCCGCGGGGAGGAGATCCTCGTCGATCGTGACAACGACAAGAATCCGGTCGTTGCCCTGCGCGAGATCGCCGAGGGGCTGCTCGATCTCTCCGCCCTTGAGGCCGACCTGGTGAAGTCCCTCCAGCGCGCGCCCGAGCCGGAGCCCGCCGACGAGGAGGTGCTCGACCTGATCGCCACCGACGAGAACATCTTCGGCGTGATGGACGTGAGCGACGACCAGCAGTTGCCCGAGGCCAGCGGCGGCGGCGGCGGAGGCGAGGAACTCTCGGCCGAGGAGATCGAGGCAGCGATCGCCGCGGAGCTCGGCGGCGGCGGAGGCGGCGGCGACGCAACCAAGCGCTGAGGCCGGTTCGCCATGACGACGGCGCGCGACGCCCGGGCCGAGGTCCCGGTGCCACGCGCGCCGGAGGGACTCTCCGGCGGGGTCGTGGCAGAGGCGCGGGTGCCGGCCGTGCCACCCGCAGCCGATCCGGACGCGATGGCGGCGGCGCTGCTGCGGCGGCTCGCAGCGAACGACCCCAAGGCCGACATCGGGCTGGTGGAGGCCGCCTACCGCTTCGCCGCCGAGGCGCACGCCGGGCAGCGGCGCGAGAACGGCGACCCCTACATCACCCATCCGCTCGCGGTGGCGGAGATCCTCGCCGACTATCGGCTCGACGTCGGCACCATCGCGACCGCGCTGCTGCACGATGTCGCCGAGGACACCCCGGTCGGGCTGAAGGAGATCGAGAAGCGCTTCGGCGGCGAGGTGGCGCGCCTCGTGGACGGCGTGACCAAGCTGACGCGGCTGGAGCTGCAGTCGGAGCGCACCAAGCAGGCGGAGAATTTCCGCAAGCTGGTGCTGGCGATGAGCGAGGACATCCGCGTCCTGCTCGTCAAGCTCGCCGACCGGCTGCACAACATGCGCACCCTGGATCACATCGCCCAGCCGGAGCGCCGCCGTCGCACCGCGCGCGAGACGATGGAGATCTATGCGCCGCTTGCCGAGCGCATCGGCATGGAGGCGCTGAAGACCGAGCTGGAGACGCGGGCCTTCCGGGAGCTGAACCCGGATGCCTGGGCGACGATCGCGGCGCGGCTCTCCTTCCTGCGCGGCCAGGGCGCCGACCTGATCGCCGAGATCGAGGACGACCTCCGCCGCGTGCTGGCGGAGGCGGAGGTGCCCTTCATCGAGGTGCAGGGGCGGGAGAAGGCGCCCTACTCGATCTGGCTGAAGATGCAGCGGAAGAACGTGGCGTTCGAGCAGCTCTCGGACATCATGGCCTTCCGCGTCATCGTGCCCGACAAGGCGGACTGCTACGCCGCGCTCGGCGCGGTCCACTCCGCCTACCGGGTCGTCCCCGGGCGGTTCAAGGACTACATCTCGACCCCCAAGACCAACGGCTACCAGAGCCTGCACACCGGCGTGACCGTGCCGGAGCGGCGCAACGCCAAGATCGAGATCCAGATCCGCACCCGCGAGATGCACGAGATCGCGGAGTACGGCGTCGCGGCGCACTGGGCCTACAAGCAGGGCGGCGAGGCGGCGGCGCGCGAGCAGGGCCGCCGCTACCCCTGGGTGCGGGCGCTGCTGGAGATCCTCGAGAACGCCGCCGAGCCGCAGGAATTCCTCGAGCACACCAAGCTCGAGCTGCACCGCGACCAGGTCTTCTGCTTCACGCCCAAGGGCGACCTGATCGAGCTGCCGCGTGGCGCGACGCCAGTGGACTTCGCCTACCAGGTGCACAGCGAGGTCGGCGATTCCTGCGTCGGCGCCAAGGTCAATGGCCGCATCGTGCCGCTCCGGCACCAGCTCGAGAACGGCGACCAGGTCGAGATCATCACCGCACGCGGCGGCACGCCCAACCCGGCCTGGGAGCGCTTCGTCGTCACCGGCAAGGCGCGGGCGCGCATCCGCCGCTTCGTCCACGCCCGCCAGCGCCAGGAGCAGCAGGAGAACGGCCGCGCCGCGGTGGCCAAGGCGTTCCGCCAGGAGGGGCTCGACTTCTCCGAGAAGCTGGTCGAGCCGGCGCTGAAGGTGCTCAAGCAGCCGGATCTCGACGCGCTGTGGCACGCCGTCGGATCGGGCAGCATCAGTGCGCGGGAGGTGGTCCACGCCGCGGTGCCGGAGCTGCGTACGCCGCCGCGCCCGGCCGGTGCGCTGACGCTTGCGCGGCCGCGCGGCCGGCTCGGGACCGGCCCGCTGCTGACCGCCCAACCGGCGGCCGAGGGCAAGGCGGATCTGCGCGGCGGCCCCGGCGGCGCGGCGGGACGGCGCGGGCCCGGCGCCAGCGGAATCCGCGATTCGGCGATGGGCATCCTCGGCCTCATTCCGGGGATGGCGGTCCATTTCGCCGGCTGCTGCCATCCGCTGCCGGGCGAGCGCATCGTCGGCATCGTCACCACCGGCCGCGGCGTGACCGTCCACTGCGCGGACTGCCACACGCTGGAGAGCTTCGCGCAGACGCCGGAGCGCTTCCTCGACGTGGACTGGGACTATGCCGGCGGCCTGCCGCCCGGCGTCACCCACACCGGGCGGATCGGCCTCGTGACGGAGAACACGCCGGGCGCGCTCGCCACCCTCACCACCGCCATCGCCAAGCAGGAGGGGCAGGTGAGCAACCTGCGCATCGTCCACCGCGCCGCCGACCACCTGGAGATGCTCGTGGACGTCGAGGTCACGGACCTGCGCCACCTCGCCAACATCATCGCAGCGCTCCGCGCCTGCCCGGGCGTGTCGGAGGTGGAGCGGGCGCGCGGATGATCATCGGCCTCGGTTCGGACGTGATCGACATCCGCCGGCTGGAGCGGACGATCGCGAAGTACGGCGACCGCTTCATCGAGCGCATCTTCACCCCCATCGAGCGGGCCAAGGCGGAGCGGCGGACCGAGCGCATCCGCATCGCCACCTATGCCAAGCGCTTCGCGGCGAAGGAGGCGGCCGCCAAGGCGCTCGGCACCGGATTCCGGGCGGGGGTGTTCTGGCGCGACCTCGGGGTGGTGAACCTGCCCTCCGGCCAGCCGACGCTGCACATGACCGGGGGGGCGGCAGAGCGGCTCCGGGCGATCACGCCGCCCGGGCATGCGGCGCAGGTCACGCTGACCATGACCGACGAGTACCCCTACGCTCAGGCCATGGTGGTCATCGCCGCGGTGCCGCTTCCTTGACATCCGGGGGGCGGCCGGGCTTCTGTCGCGCCTGCGCGGACGGGGACCCGCCGGCGTAACAGCTCCTCCGCGGCCTTCCGGCGCGCCAGGCGCGGCGCACGACCGGGCAGCGGACGCGGGGGGCGAAGGATTCGGATGCCGGCGAACAATCCTGCGATGGCGAAACGGAAAAGCAGCAGTGGTGGCTGGCTGGAGAGCGCCAGAACCATCTTCTACGCCGCGCTGATCGCGGTGGGCATCCGCACCGTGGCCTTCGAGCCGTTCAACATCCCCTCCGGCAGCATGATCCCGACGCTGCTGGTGGGCGACTACCTGTTCGTCTCGAAATACTCCTACGGCTACTCGCGGCACTCCCTGCCGTTCAGCCCGAACCTGTTTTCCGGGCGGATCTTCGGCAGCCTGCCGCAGCGGGGCGACGTGGCGGTGTTCAAGCTGCCGCGGGACAATTCGACCGACTACATCAAGCGCATCATCGGCCTGCCGGGCGACCGGGTGCAGGTCCGCAACGGCCTGCTCTACGTGAATGGCCAGGCGGTGCGGCGGGAGTACCTCGGCCCTTATGTGGAGGAGGGTGAAGGGGGAATGCGGCCCGTCACGGTGCGGCTCTACCGCGAGACGCTGCCGGCGCTGGGCGGCCAGCCCCCGCGGTCGCACGAGATCCTGGAGGCCACGGACGACGGCCCCTTCGACAATACGCAGGAGTTCCGGGTGCCGGAGGGCTTCGTCTTCGCGATGGGCGACAACCGCGACAACAGCCTCGACAGCCGGGCGATGAACGCGGTTGGCTTCGTGCCCTTGGAGAACCTCGTCGGCCGGGCGGAGTTCATCTTCTTCTCGGTCGATGGCAATGCCGGCTCGTGGTGGGAGATCTGGACGTGGCCCCGCGCGATCCGATGGAACCGGCTGTTCAACGCCGTGCGCTGAGCGGCGGCACCGATGGCGACGCGGGTTGAACCCGGCGGCGTGTCGTCGGCGCCGGCAGGGACCGGCGAGGCGCGCGACGCCCCGCAGCGCGACGCCGCCGAGGCGGCGCTGGAGGCGCGGCTCGGCTACGTCTTCACCGACCCGGCCCTGCTGCGCCAGGCGCTGACCCATCGCTCCGCCGCCGATCCGCGGCGGGGCCAGCTCGATTCCAACGAGCGTCTCGAGTTCGTGGGCGACCGGGTGCTTGCCCTGCTGATTGCGGAATGGCTCGCCGAGCGCTTCCCCGAGGAGCGGGAGGGCGATCTCGGCAAGCGCCTCGCCTCGCTCGTCGCGCAGGACGCGCTGGCGCAGGTGGCGGAGGGGCTTGGCCTGGGCGCCGCGCTTCGGGTGCCGGCCGCGGAGGGCCGCACGGGCCTGCGCGGCCGGGCGAGCGTGCTGGCCGACGCGCTGGAGGCGCTGCTCGGCGCCGTATACCGCGACGGCGGGCTGGAGGCGGCGCGCGTCATCGTCCGCCGTGCCTGGGCGCCGCTGGTCGAGGCGAGCCCACGCCCGCCCCACTCGGCCAAGAGCCGGCTGCAGGAATGGACGCTGGGCCGCGGCCTCGGCCTGCCGGAATACCGGCTGGTCTCGACCGCGGGCCCGCCGCACCGGCCCGTCTTCGTCGTAGCGGTGAGCGCCGCGGGGCGCGAGGCAGGCGGCGGCGGAGGCGTGGCTGGCAGGGTTGGCGGAACGATGAGCGGCGGCGAGGAGGCGACAAGCGGGGGGGAGGGCGCGGGGAGGACACGCTGCGGCCTGGTCGCCGTGGTCGGCGCGCCGAACGCCGGCAAGTCCACGCTGGTGAACGCACTCGCCGGCACGAAGGTCAGCATCGTTTCGCCCAAGCCGCAGACGACGCGCTTCCGCATCCGCGCCGTGGTGATCCGCGGGATCTCGCAGATCGTGCTGGTGGACACGCCGGGCATCTTCCGGCCGCGCCGGCGGCTCGACCGCGCGATGGTCGCGGCGGCCTGGGGCGGGGCGCAGGACGCCGATCTCGCCCTGCTGATCGTGGACGCGCGCGTCGGGCTGACCGACGAACTGCGCGGCATCATCGAAGGGCTGTGCAAGGGCGGCCGGCCGGCCTGGCTGGTGCTGAACAAGACCGACCTGGTGGACCGGCCGCGCCTGCTGCCGCTGGCCCAGGAGCTGAATGCGCTGCTGCCCTTCGGCGAGACCTTCATGGTTTCGGCGGCGAAGGGCGACGGCCTCGAACGGCTGCTCGACAGGCTGGCGGAGACGATGCCGGCGGGTCCCTGGCTGTTCCCGGAGGACGAGCTTTCGGACCTGCCCGAGCGCATGCTGGCGGCCGAGATCGTGCGCGAGCAGATCCTGCGCCAGACGCATGAGGAGGTGCCGCACCACGCCACTGTCGAGACCGAGCAGTGGACCGAGCGCGAGGACGGCAGCGTGCGCATAGACTGCACGATCTACGTCGCGCGTTCGGGCCAGAAGGCGATCCTCATCGGCGACCGCGGGACGCGGATCAAGGAGGTCGGGCGCCGGGCCAGGCTGGAGCTGGAGGAGCTGCTGGGCCGGCGCGTACACCTCTTCCTGAACGTGAAGGAGCGCGCGCACTGGGACGAGGAGCGTGCGCGGATCCGGGCGCTGGGCCTGGAGGATACCGGGTAGGGCAAACCCGGCTCTGCCGCGGGCAGGCGGTCAGGACGCGCGGTCCACCCCTGCAGCGTGCCCCATCGGAACGTTGCAGCCTTGCTCGCGATTCGAGCGCGGAGCCGTTGCGTGATGGAATGGAGGCTGGCCGCGCTCCATCCGCCATCGCAAGGGTGCACGCCTCCCTGATCTGTGCTGGCAGCGCCATGGAACGGCGTCGGCATAAGCGCTCTGGGTGCTTCTGGGGGCAACGCGGCCGCATTCTGCTTCCCGGAAGCTTCCGGAAGCGTTGCGGCATGGGTGAGGGAGAGGACTCATGACGCTTCGATTGCCGGCGTTCCGGTTCCGCCTGGTCGGTGTCCTGGCGGCCGCGGCGATGTTCTGCCTGGCCGGAGGCACCGCAGCGCGGGCGCAGGACTGCCTGACCGTGATGTCGCAGATCCCGGACCTCAGCACCTTCGTCGGGGGACTGAATCGGACCGGCCAGTCCGACCTGCTGCGCGGCCCGGGCCCGTTCACCATCCTCGCCCCGACCAACGAGGCGATCGCGAGGGTGCCGATCAACATCCGCAACGACCTGACCGGGTCTCAGCCGACCCAGGATTTTGACCCGGTGCGCGGCCCGGCGGTGATCAACGCGCACATCATCGACGGCAAGCACATGGCGAGCGAGGTGCGGGGCCAGGACCGGGTCGAGGTCCGGACCAGGAACGGCAACGTGCTGATCATCCAGCGCGGCAGTGACGGCCGCTACACGCTGACGCCTGGGCCCGGCGGCTTCGGCGCCGGCGGCATATCGCGCATCGAGCCCGCGCGTGTCGTGCGTGCCGACATTCCTTGCAGCAATGGCGTAATCCACATGGTTGATCATGTGCTCGTGCGCTAGCACGGCGCCCGGTGCGGCAGCGGCCGGCGCCTTGGCTGCGCTCGGCCAGGTGCCAGGGATTGCGGCGGGCAGCCGGCCGGTGGCAGCGCCCGCGGCCTGACGCGGGCGGGCCGATGGCTGGGGTGCCGCCGTCACAGCCCCGCCGCGCCCGAAGCACGGCGGGGTCCTCCGCATTGCGCATCCCACCTGCGATCGGCAGATCGGCGGCCGAGCCGTTCCGGGGCGGATGCTGCCGCGAAACCGGATCGTCTCCGCCCGCGTAGGGCGCGCACGGGTCGCGGGAATTCGCCATCCGGCGCGACCGAGGCCCGTGCATCCGCCACGGCGAAACGCCATCTTCGATGCATGGAATGGCGTGCCCCCGCGATCGTGCTCGACGCCCGGCCCTTCGGCGAGGGCGGGGCCGTGGTCTCGCTTTTGACCGAGGAGCACGGGCGCCATGCGGGGCTCGTGAAGGGCGGCTTCTCGCGCACCCAGCGGGCGGTCTGGCAGCCCGGCAACCTGGTCGAGGCGCGCTGGGTGGCGCGGCTCTCCGACCAGCTCGGCGCGCTGACCGGGGAGCTGGTGCATCCCGCTGCCGCGCTGGCGATGGATGACCCGCTGGCGCTCGCCGTGCTCGCCTCAGCCTGCGCCGTCGCCGAGGGGGCGCTGCCGGAACGCGAGCCGCATCCACGGACCTTCGATGGCCTCCTCTCGATCATCGGCCGGCTGGGACAGGGGGCGGAGGCGGTGCTGGCCGACTACGTCCGCTGGGAGGCGGATCTGCTCGCAGAGCTCGGCTACGGCCTCGACCTGTCGCGTTGCGCGGCGACGGGGACGACGGAGGACCTTGTCTGGGTCTCGCCGCGGACCGGCCGTGCGGTCTCCGCGGCCGCCGGGGCGCCCTATGCCGATCGACTCCTGCCCCTGCCGGCCTTCCTGCTCGGCCAGGGTCCTTCCGGGCCCGAAGCGTGGCTTGCAGGGCTGCGCCTGACCGGGCATTTCCTGGGAAAAGACGCCTATGGCCACCACCACCGGCCGCTGCCCGCCGCGCGCGGACTGCTCCTGGATCGCGTGGCTGCGCTGATTTCCTCTGCGAGCGGGCCGACGCAATCCGCTTCCGCCGACTCGGTCCGCTGACCCAGATTGGGACACGATGCCTGACGACCTGAAGACCCTGCCCGAGGGCGGGGAGGTACGCGAGACTCGCCTCTCCGAAGCGCTCTCCGAGCGCTACCTCGCCTATGCCCTCTCGACGATCATGTCGCGCTCGCTGCCCGACGTGCGCGACGGGCTGAAGCCGGTGCACCGGCGCCTGCTCTGGGCGATGCACCAGCTCAAGCTCGACCCGGCGGCGGGCTTCAAGAAGTGCGCGCGCGTCGTCGGCGACGTGATCGGCAAGTACCACCCGCATGGCGACGCGGCGGTGTACGAGGCGCTGGTCCGGCTCGCGCAGGACTTCGCGGCGCGCTACCCGCTGGTCGAGGGCCAGGGGAATTTCGGCAACATCGACGGCGATAATGCCGCCGCGATGCGCTACACCGAGGCGCGGCTGACCGAGGTCGCGCAGGCGCTGCTCCAGGGCATCGACGAGAATGCCGTGGACTTCCGCCCGACCTATGACGGCGAGGAGCAGGAGCCCGTCGTCCTGCCCGCCGCCTTCCCGAACCTGCTGGCCAACGGCGCGAACGGCATCGCGGTCGGCATGGCGACCTCGATCCCGCCACACAATGCGGGCGAGGTCTGCGCCGCGGCGCTCGAGCTGATCCGCAACCCGCAGGCCAGCACCGCCGACCTGCTGAAGCACATGCCGGGGCCTGACTTCCCCACGGGCGGCATCCTGGTCGAGCCGCCGGAGGCGGTGGCCGAGGCCTATGCCACCGGTCGCGGCGGCTTCCGCGTGCGCGCGAAGTGGCAGGTGGAGAAGGGCAAGCACGGCACCTGGCAGGTCGTCGTCACCGAGATCCCCTACCAGGTCGCCAAGGCGAAGCTCGTCGAGCAGATCGCGCAGCTCATGGAGGAGCGCAAGCTGCCCCTCCTCGGCGATGTGCGCGATGAGAGCACGGACGTGGTGCGCCTGGTGCTGGAGCCGAAGTCGCGCACCGTGGACCCGGCGGTGATGATGGAGACGCTGTTCCGCGCCACGGCGTTGGAGAGCCGCTTCTCCCTCAACATGAACGTGCTCGATGCCGAGCGCACGCCGCGGGTGATGGGGCTGCGCGAGGTGCTGCGCGCCTGGCTCGACCACCGCCATGTGGTGCTGGTGCGCCGCACCGAGCACCGGCTGGCGGCGATCGCCCGGCGGCTGGAGATCCTCGACGGCTACCTGATCGTCTACCTGAACCTGGACGAGGTGATCCGCATCGTCCGTGAGGAGGACGAGCCGAAGGCCGAGCTGATGAAGGCGTTCGGCCTGACCGAGGTGCAGGCCGACGCGGTCCTCAACATGCGCCTCCGCTCCTTGCGCAAGCTCGAGGAGATGGAGATCCGCAAGGAGCACAAGAAGCTCTCCGCGGAGCAGAAGAAACTGCAGGCGCTGATGAAGTCCGAGGCGAAGCGCTGGGAGGCGATTGCCGAGGAACTGGAGGCGACGCGCGCGAAGTTCGGCGACGGCCCCCTCGGCGCCCGGCGCACCGAGATCGGCACGGCCCCCGCACCCGTCACGCTGGAGGAGGACCACTTCGTCGAGCGGGAGCCGATCACCGTCATCCTCTCCCAAAAGGGCTGGATCCGCGCCCAGAAGGGCCACCTCCCCGAGGACGCCGAGCTGCGCTTCAAGGAGGGCGACGCGCTGCACAGCCTGGTCCACGCCGAGACTACGGACCGCATCGTGCTCTTCGGCAGCAACGGCAAGTCCTACACGCTGCGCGCGGACGCCATCCCGCGCGGCCGTGGCGACGGGCAGCCGGTGCGGCTGCTGGTGGACCTCGGCAACGAGGACGAGATCGTCGCGATCTTCGTCCATAAGGAGGGCACGCGCTGGCTGCTCGCTGCTTCGGACGGCAAGGGATTCGTCGCGAAGGGCGAGGACCTGCTCGCCGAGCGCCGCACGGGCAAGCAGGTGCTCACGGTGGAGCCGCCGGTGCGCGCCGTGGTCTGCGCGCCGGTCGAGGGCGACACCGTCGCGACCATCGGCGAGAACCGCAAGCTCCTGCTCTTCCCGCTGGAGCAGGTGCCGGAGATGACGCGCGGCCGCGGCGTTCAGCTTCAGTCCTTCCGCGACGGCGGCCTCTCCGACGCCAAGGTGTTCTGGCGCAAGGACGGCCTCTCCTGGCAGCTCGGCGGGCGCGTGCGCGTCGAGACCGACCTCGCCTACTGGCGCGGCAACCGCGCCGGTGCTGGCAAGGCGCCGCCGAACGGCTTCCCGAGGTCGAACCGGTTCAGCGGCTGAACGGCACGCGCACGACGCTTCCCGACGGATGGAACGGACGCGCGCGGGAACGTAGCGGCCACGATCCTCGTTAGTGCGGCGGCCGCGCGCGCGGCACCATACCTTGTCTTCCTGGATGGTTCCGCGCCGCGCATTGCAGCCAATCCGAAACCTCCCGGACGAGGATCGAGCAGATGAGCGGCTTCTTTTCCAGGATCAGCGACGCGTTCCAGCAGATCGGTGCGAGCGTGCGGTCCGAGGTCGGAGGCGGCGTCGGCGACGACACCGAAACCGGGACGCCCGGCAACGACCGGATGTTCGGCGGTACTGGTGACGACACGCTCAGTCCGACCGGCGCCGGCAATGACCTCGCCGTGGGCGGCGTCGGCGACGACAGCATCACCGGCGGCATCGGCCTCGACGTGCTCGCCGGCAATGCGGGCGACGACGTGATCCTCTCGACCGAGGGGGTCGGCGGGGTGACGCTCATGTTCGGCGGCGACGGCCGCGACCGCATCGTCGCCGGCATGGGCGACAATGTCATGTTCGGCGGCGGCGGCGACGATTCGCTGATCGGTGGCGGCGGCTTTCTCGACATCGCGGTGGGCGGCGACGGCAACGACATCCTGAACACCGGCACCGGCGTGGGCGTGCACATCGGCGGGGCGGGCAGCGACCTCTTCGCGATCGGCCCGGAGATCGCGAATAACGGTCGTGCCGACGTGATCGTCGCGCTCGATTTCGCGCCCGGCACCGACCGGGTCCAGATCGACCCGGCCGTGGTCTCCCGCATCGTTTCCATCGAGGATCGCGCCTTCGACTTCGATGGGGTCATCGAGCTGCTGCGCCAGCACGGCGTGTTCTCCGGCGACGTCGCAAGCCGCGTGGCGGATGCCGGCGAGGCACCGGTCACGGACCAGCTCGCCGTGCTCCTCGCGCCGGAGCGTGCGAGTTCCACCGGCGTGGCAGTGGCGAACGGAGCGGTGGCGACGACGGCGGAGGGCGACCTGCTGTTCTTCGCCGGCCTCACCGCGGCGCAGCTCGATCAGTTGATCTGAGCGTCGGTGGGCGGCGGGCGGCGGCCGGGACGTCGGGGTCGTCCCGGTCCCGCCCCCGATCCTTCCGGCGCACCGGGTGCCGTGCGCGCCGGCGCCGCCGCCCGCGGCGCGCCGCCATCGGCCACCTCGCCGAACAGGCGGAAACGCTGCGTGCGGAGCAGATCTCGATCGGGGTCGAGTGACTCGCCGAGGCGGAAGGCCGCTACGGCCTCCTTGATGCGCTTCTGCTGGCGCAGCGCCTCGCTGAGGTGCAGATGCGCATCGGCCAGCGTCTGGTCCAGCGCCAGCGCCGCCCGGAACGCGGCTTCCGCTCCTGTCCAATCCTCCGCCTGCGCCAGCATCCGGCCGAGTTGCATGCGGATCCTGGGGTTCTCGGGGGCCCGTTCGATGGCGTCGCGCAGCACCGCAACGGCCGCATCGTGCTCGCCCTGTGCGCGCAGTGCCTGGGCGAGTGCGAACGTCACCCCGGGCTTGCTATTGCCGAGCGCGATCGCGGCGCGCAGTGCCGCCACGGCTTCCGCCGGATCATGATGCAGCGCGAGCATGCCGAGCTGCGCCTGGCAATCCATGGAATCCGGGAAGGCTGCGGCCGCCTCGCGCGCGGCCGCGAGGGCTTCCTCCTTGCGGCCGAGCGCATCGAGCGCGCGGACGAAACCGAGACGCACCTGTTCCGACGCGTGGCCTAAGGAGATTGCGGCGCTCAGCAGCGGCAGCGCCTCCGCGGGGCGCTGCGGCATGAGCAGAGTCCCGAGCCGCGCCTGGCAGGCGCCGGAGGCGGGCAAGGCTGCCGCCGCGGCCCGCGCCGCAGCAAGCGCCGCCGCCCTGCGTCCCTGCGTGACCAGCGCGTCGATCAGCGCAAGCTGCGCCGCCTCGTTGCCCGGATCGCGGGCCACCACAAGGCGCAGGCGTTGCAGAGCGTTGCCGGCATCGGCGTCGGTGTCGGTCGCGGGCGTTGTCTTGGGCCGCGTCGGACGGTCGTGCGCTCCGGTGGGTGCGGCGGCGCCCTGGGCGGCGGGCAACTTCCGCCTACCGGGCGCTTCCTGGTCTGCCGCCGGCGCCGACTCGCTGCGCGCTTTGGTTCGGGCGCGGGCCGTGCCTGCGGCCACCGTCGGCTGCGGCGGCGTCCCGGCCGGTCCCGTGGCCATGGCAAGCGCCTCGCGTGCCTCGGCGAGGTTCGGGTTCTGCGCCAGCGCCTCGCGCAGCACCGCCACGGCCTTCATGCGACGGCCCGCGGCGAGCAGAGCCTTGCCCAGCCGCACGCGCAGGATCGGTGCTTCGGGCAGGGCCTCCACCGCTTCGGCCGCGGCCTTTGCCGCCTCCGCCTTCTTGCCAGCAGCCTCCAGCGCCGTGATCAGGCCGAGATGGATCGCCACGTCCTGCGGATCGCCCTTGCGCGCGGCACGGAACGCCGCCACGGCCTCATCGAACTGCCCGGCCTGCATCAGCTTGCCGCCGAGCCGCTTCGCCACCCAGGGCGAGTCCGGCTGCTCGGCATGCATCCGGCGGAGGGCCGCAAGGCTCGTCTCATGATGGCCGAGCCGCTCCGCCGCTGCCGCCTCGGCGTGCAGCAGCCGCGCGGGCCCGGCGCCGAGCTCCCGCGCCCGGGCGAGCAGGGCCTCTCCACGCGCCGCATTGCCGGCGAGACGCGCGCGCATCCCGAGGGCGAGCCAAATCGTCAGCGAACGGTGCCGCGCCGCGCGCAGCAGCCGCGCCGCCTCCGCCATGCGGCGGTCGAGGACAAGTGCGAAGAGAGCGGGTGCCTCTCCGCTCTCGCTCAGGACACGGAGGCTCGCATGTCCGGCATGGGCGAGGGGCACGCGGACCACGCCCGGCAGGTCGGCGACCAGTGCGGCGTGGCGCGCATCGGTCGGCTCCAGCGGGTCGTAGGCGAGCAGGGTGTCCGGCGGGAGGTCGGCCGCGGCGATCCCGTGGCCGCGATGCGCCGCCGCCACGAAATGCAGGCGCGAACGGCGATCGAAGGCCGCGTCGCGCGGATCGATCGAGGCCTGGGGCGAGAAGGCGATGGCCGCGGCGGCGCGGAGCGCGGCGCCGTATTTCAGCGCTGCGTAGCCGCCCATCGAGGCGCCGAAGGCGAGACGCCGCGGCTTCGCCGCCGCCTCTGCGATGGGCAGCAGCGCCGCCATTCCTTTGGCAGGATACCAGTGCATCCGGCGCGCGATCACGGCCAGCAGGTCGATGTCGTGCCTCGCGGCCAGCCTGCGCGGCCACCAGCGTTGGTCGTCGGCCCGCATGACGCCCTCGGTGAAGGCGATCAGGGTGAAATCCGAGCTGCCTGGACAATGGAGCAACTGCAGCGCGTCCGACTCGTAGAGCAGGACGCCGTCCTTCGCGTCCGAGGTGGTCGCGCGGGGCCTGCTCACGCCTGGCTGGTGCCTTTCCGCTCGCATGGATGCTTTCGATGATGCTCTGGCGCCGCCCTATCAGGCGCCCGTGGTGGTGTCCAATCCCTGCGCGCATCGGCAACGGAACGCAACGCGGCAAGGTGGCGGGCGGGGACCGGGCTGGTCAATCGCGCAGGGCTGCGCGATCTAGCCGGCCATGAAGGAACGTGCTGCCTCCGCGCCGCGCCGGCGCAGGCTCCGCCGCCGCACCCTGCTGGCCGTGGTCGGCGGCGTGCTGGCGCTGGTGCCGCTCGGTGGCGCCGGGCTCGTCGGCCTGACCCTGCCGCGGGAGGGCGAGGTCCGGATGCGCCTCGGCACCGCCGGTCTCGCCGCACCGGTGGGCGTCTCCTTCGACGATGCCGGGGTGCCGCTGATCCGCGCGGAGTCGGAGCGCGACGCCTGGATCGCGATGGGCTGGCTGCACGCGCGCGACCGCCTGTTCCAGATGGACGTGATGCGCCGTGGCGCCGCCGGACGGCTCTCCGAATGGGCGGGTGCGGCGATGCTGCGCTCGGATCGGTTCGTCCGGCTGCTCGGCCTGGCGCAGCGGGCGGAGGCCGATCTCGCTGCCCTGCCCGACGAGGCGCGCGACATGCTGGAGGCCTACGCCGCCGGCGTGAACGCGTGGATCGCCGAACGCGGGCGCTTCGCCGCGCCGGAGTACCTGCTCCTCGGTCCGCCCGAGCCCTGGCATCCGCGCGACAGCCTGCTCTGGGGCAAGCTGATGGGGTTATGGCTGTCCGGAAACTGGCGGGTGGAACTGAGCCGCTCCCGGCTCCTGGCCGCCGGCCTGCCGGCCGAACGGCTGCGTGACCTCTGGCCCGAGGATCCGAGTGCCGGGCGGCCGGATCAGCCACCCTCGCCGCTGCCGGGCAGGGGAGGGCGGCTTGATTCCGCCTCCCTGGGCGGGACTGGGGAGGCTGCCGCCGGCATTGCCTCCGCTGCGTTGGACGATGGTCATCTGGCGCGGGTCGCGGCGGCGCTGCCGGTGTTCCCCGCCGATGCGCTGCTGCCGGCCAGCGCGAGCAATGTCTGGGCCGTGTCGGGCGCCCGCTCGGCGACGGGCGGTGCGCTGCTCGCCAGCGACCCGCATCTCGGCTTCTCCGCGCCGATCCAGTGGTACCTGGTGCGGATCGAGCTGCCCGGAGGGCGGTTCCTGGCGGGCGCGACCAGCCCCGGCGTCCCGCTGATCGTGATCGGCCGCAACGAGCGCCTGGCCTGGGGCTTCACCACCACCCACTCGGACACGCAGGACGTATTCGTTGAGCGCCTCGTCCCCGGCCACCCCGACCGGTACGAGACGCCGGATGGCGAGCGCCCCTTCCTCGTCCGCGAGGAGCGCATCCGGGTCCGCGGCGCGGCGGAGCCCGTGGTGATGCAGGTGCGCGAGACCCGGCACGGGCCGGTCATCTCCGACCTCGACGCGCCGGGGAGCGGCGGGGGAAACGGCACGGTGCTGGCGGTGGCGATGGCGAACCTCGCCCCACGCGACAGCGCCGCGGCCGGGCTGCTGGCGCTCAATCGCGCACGGGGGGTCGAGGAGGCGGCCGCGGCGGCGGCGCTGATCACCTCGCCGTCCCAGAACCTGGTGGTCGCGGACGCCGATGGGCGGATCGCCCTCTACCTGACTGGACGGGTCCCGCTGCGCCGCTCCGGGGACGGGACGCTGCCGGCGCCCGGCTGGGACGGCTCGGCGGACTGGGAGGGCTTCCTGCCCTTCGCCGTCCTGCCGCATGTGGTGGACCCGCCGAGCGGGGTGCTGGTCAACGCCAACAACCGCGTCGCCCCTGCACGGGGCGAAGCCTTTCTCGGCCGTGACTGGTTTGGCGACTGGCGCTTCCGCCGGATCTTCGAGCTGCTCGGGCGCGCGGAGCGGCACGACCCGGCGGAGTTCGCGGCGATCCAGGGCGATGCGGTCTCGCTGTTCGCGCGCGAGGACGTGCTGCCGGCGTTGCGCCGCCTGGTCGCCCGGTCGGAACTCGGTGGGGCCGCCGCCCGCGCGGCCTACGACTTGGTGCTGGGCGGGGAGGGCAGGGGAGGCGGGGCCGGCTGGGACGGGCGGATGGATCCCGACCGGCCGGAACCGCTGATCTTCCACGCCTGGTTGCGTGCGCTGGGGAAGGCTGCGCTTGCCGCTGGCGGGGTGCCGGAAGGTGCCTGGGCGCAGTCGCCGGAATTCCTCCGCTTCCTGCTGAACGCCGCGCTTCGCGCAGAGACTGACACCGAGGCTGCCGCCGCCGTCGCGCATTGGTGCGGGTTGCAAGGCTGCTCCGCCCTGGCTCGGGCTGCGCTCGAGGCCGCGGTGGCCGAGCTGCAGGCGCAGCACGGCGACGACCCGGCGCGCTGGCGTTGGGGCGAGGTGCATGTCGCGCGGTTCGAGCACCCGCTGCTGCGCTTCGTGCCGGGCATCGCCCCGCTGGTCCGCCTGGAGATCGCGACGCCCGGCGACGGCCAGACGGTCAACCGCGGCACGCTGCGCGGCGGCAGCGGCCCCGAGGCCTTTGCACACGTCCAGGGTGCGGGGCTGCGGGCGGTGTTCGACCTGGCCGATCCCGAGGGCGCGGTGTGGGCGATCATCGCCACGGGCCAGTCCGGGCATCCCTTCTCGCGGCATTGGGGTGATCTGTTGGAGCGGTGGCGGAACGGAGCGACGCTGCGGCTCGGCAGGCAACCGACGCTGCCTCGCGGTGGCGCCGCGCATGCCGTGGCGGCGCGGATCACGCTCCTGCCATGACCGGGGGCAGGCCAGGCGGGTGCGCCCGGGCGGCGGGCCGTCGGTCGGGATCGTCACCCCAATTTGGCGCCCGCGAAGAGAGACGAACCCGGAGGCGGATCGGTGGTTGATTTGCCACGGTCCCCCGCCGAGACTGGTCCCACCGCGATGCACCACAGACCGCCCCGCCGACCGCAATTCTTCTACACGACGGCGCCACTCCCCTGCCCGTATCTCTCCGGGCGGACGGAGCGGAAGATCGTGACCGAGCTCTCCGGGCCGGAGGCCGAGGCGCTGCACGACCGGCTCTCCCGCGCGGGCTTCCGGCGCAGCCACAACATCGCCTACTCGCCCGTCTGCCCGGGCTGCGCGGCCTGCATCCCGATCCGCATCGTCGCCGGGAAGTTCGAGCCGGATCGCGGCCAGCGCCGCATCCAGCGCGCCAACGCCGACCTGGTGGGCTTCGAGGTTCCGGCGCGCGCGACGGCGGAGCAGTTCGCGCTGTTCCAGCGCTACCAGAAGGCCCGCCACGGCGACGGCGACATGGCCGCGATGGGCTTCTACGACTACCGCGCCATGGTCGAGGACACGCCGATCACCACCGGCATGGTCGAGTTCCGCGACGCCCGCGACCGCCTCCTGGGCGCGTGCCTGACCGACTGGCTGAGCGACGGGCTGTCCGCGGTGTACAGCTTCTACGACCCGTCCGAGGGGCGGCGTTCGCTCGGGACCTACGCGATCCTGTGGCTGGTGGCGCGGGCGCGGGCGCTGAACCTGCCCTATGTCTATCTCGGCTACTGGGTGCCGGAGAGCCGCAAGATGTCGTACAAGTCGCGCTTCCGGCCGAGCGAGGTGCTGACGGGCGGCCTCTGGCGCGTGCTGCCGGACCATGCGGGGGAGGGCGAAGCGCCGGAGCAGGCCTCGGCCTCCTCGGCGGCCACGATGCTGGCGCCCGAGACGACGGGTTAGGCACCGCCGGGCCCGGTCGGCATCGCGGAAGCCGCCGGAAGGCTACGAGCCGCCATTGGGCGAAGCGGTTAGCCGCTGCACCATCCCGGAGGCGACCCGGTTTCGCCGGATCGGGACAGCGGCGACCGCAGCCGCTCGCCGCTCATCCGACGTCAGACCCTGATCTCCGCCGCGAGCCCGGTATGCACCTCGCCGGCCTGGAAGCGCGGGTCGTCCAGCACGGCGAGCAGGAACGGGATGTTCGTCTTCGGCCCTTCGATCTCCACGGCGGCCAGCAATTCGCGCAGGCCGCGGATCGCTTCCTCGCGCGACCGGCCCCGCACGACCGCCTTGGCGAGCAGCGGGTCGTAGAAGGGCGTCACCTCCATCCCCTCGCGGTAACCCGTCTCGATCCGCCAGTCGGCGTTGCCCCTGGGCAGACGGAAGCGCGTCAGCCGTCCCGGAGAGGGGATGAACCGGCGGGGATCCTCCGCATAGATGCGCGCCTCCACCGCGTGCCCCTCCACGTCGATGCGGGGCGGCAGGATGCGATCCAGCGCCTCCCCGGCCGCGGCCCGGATCTGGGCCGCGACCAGGTCCAGGCCGGTGACCATCTCCGTCACGGCATGCTCCACCTGGAGCCGCGTGTTGACCTCGAGGAAGCCAAAAGAGCCGTCCTCGCCCATCAGCATCTCGACCGTACCGATGTTGTCGTAGCCGAGCCGTTGCAGCGCCTCCGCGGCACGCTGCGCGATGTCGGCGGCGGGGCCGCGGGCGAGGTTGGGCGCGGGGGCTTCCTCGATGACCTTCTGGTGGCGGCGCTGGATCGAGCAGTCGCGCTCGAACAGGTGGCGCACCTGGCCGTGCCGGTCGCCCAGGACCTGCACTTCCACATGCCGGGCCCGCTCCAGAAAGCGCTCGAGATAGACGCCGCCATCCGCAAAGCTTCGCTCCGCCGCGGCGCGGGCACGCTCGACCGTGCGGAGCAGCGACGCCTCGTCGCGCGCGACCGCCATGCCGATCCCGCCGCCGCCGCCCGCGGGCTTGACCATCACGGGGAAGCCGATGGCGCGCGCCGCGTTCAGGACCTCATCCGGGTCGGTGGGCAGGAGACCGGAGCCTGCCGCGACCGGAAAGCCATTCTCGGCCATGACCATGCGCGCGCGCGTCTTCTCGCCCATCGCGCCGATGTGGCGCGGCGAGGGGCCGATGAAGGTGATGCCCATGGCGGCGGTCCGCGCCGCGAACGCCTCGTTCTCCGAGAGAAAGCCGTAGCCCGGGTGCAGAGCGTCCGCGCCGGCCTTCGTCGCGGCTTCGAGCAGGGCATCCTGGTTCAGGTAGCTCTCGCGCGCCGGCGCGGGACCGATGCGTATGACCTCGTCCGCTTCCTCGAGGTACGGCGCACCGGCATCGGCGTCGGAATGGACGGCGACCGCCTTGCAACCCAAGGCGTGGACGGCACGGATCACGCGGGCGGCGACCGCCCCGCGGTTGGCGACCAGCACTTTGCGGAAGGGAGCCGTGCTGCGTCCGGATTGCGGCGCCTCCGAGATGGCGTCAGCGGGCATTGCTTCTCCTCGTGTTCAGGAGCGGTACGGATCTTTGCGGGCTGCGGTTGCCTGTTCCGGGGCGGGCGGGCAAGCAGGAGCGCCTGCCCCGGGAGGGCTCCGCAGGGACATGATGTGGGCTGACGCAACGCACCCGTTCACCATCCGCCGATACGAGCGGCTGGCCTCGACGAACGACACGGCGCGCGCGCTCGTCGCGGAGGGCGTGCCGCATGGCACCGTTGTCTGGGCGCTGTCGCAATCGGCGGGCCGCGGCCGGCAGGGGCGATCCTGGGTCAGCCCGCCCGGCAATCTGTATGCCTCCGTCATCCTGCGGCCGCGCGTTCCGGTGCCGAGGCTCACCGATCTCGGATTCCTCGCGGCGCTCGGCGTCGCGGATGCGCTCGACGGCGTGCCCGGGCTGCGCGGCAGGGCGCAGCTCAAATGGCCCAACGACGTGCTGCTGGAAGGCCGCAAGGTCGCCGGCATCCTGCCCGAGGCAATGATCGCCGCCGACGCGTCGCACGCCGTCATTCTCGGCATCGGCATCAATCTCCGCGAGGCACCGACGGGGACGCCGTACCCGGCGACCTGCCTGGCGGCAAACGGCGCTGCGGACGTGACGCCCGAATGGATGCTCGACGCCCTGCTTCTGCCGGCGCTCGCCCGCTGGCTCGCGCGCTGGGAGGCAGAGGGCTTCGAACCGGCGCGACGGGCCTGGATGGACCGCGCATACGGACTCGGCGGCAACGGCCGTGTGCGCTGCGGCGACGGCTGGCTGGAAGGCCGCCTGATCGCGCTGGACCAGGACGGCGCGCTGCTCGTCGAGACCGCCGCCGGGCCGCGCCGCATCACGGCCGGCGAGGTCGCCTTCGGGCCTGCCCAGGCGGGCGGCGCAGACGGCGTGGCCTCGCCGGACGCGCCCGCCGCCGCCTGCCCGTGATCCATCCTGCGTGCGCGACGCACGCGCGCGTGCCGCGCTTTCAGGGCCGCATGCCGAAGGCGCGCGGTCCGGGCTGTCGCAATGGTTCGGCCTGACGCGCGAACTCGCAGAGCAGCGGCCGGGTGTCGCGCGGGTCGATGATCTCCTCGACCCAGAAGGTCTCGGCGGTGCGGACCGGTGCGCGCAGGGCGGTCAGGCGCGCCTCGATCTCCGCGAGCTTCGCCTTCGGGTCGGGCGCCGCCTCGATCTCCGCCCGGTAGGCCGCCTCGATGCCGCCTTCGAGCGGCAGCGACCCCCAGCGGGCCGAGAGCCAGGCGTAGCGGAAGGCGAAGCGGCCGGCCGGCTGGTGGATCGCGCCCGCAACGCCGAAGCAGTTCCGCACGATGATCGAGCACCAGGGCACGGTGGACTGGTTGACCGCCGACATGGCACGCACGCCGTGGCGGATGGTCGCGGCGCGCTCGGCCTCCAGCCCGATGTGGAAGCCCGGGCAGTCCACGAGGTAGATGACGGGCAGGTGGAAGGTCTCGGCCAGGTCCACGAAGCGGATGACCTTCTGGCAGGTCTCGCTGGTCCAGGCGCCGCCGTAGAAATAGGGGTCGCTCGCCATCACCGCGACCGGCAGGCCGTCCATGCGCGCGAGGCCGGTGATGATGGAGCGGCCGAACATCCGCCCCATCTCGAAGAAGGAGCCGCGGTCCACGATCGCCTCGATGATCGGGCGCATCTTGTAGACCTTGCGCGTCTCCCGCGGGATCGCCGAGAAGAGCGACTCCTCGCGCCGGTTCGGATCGTCGGTCGCCGGGCCGCGCGGTGCCACCTCATGCACCGAGGAGGGCAGGTAGGAGAGGAAGCGGCGGGCACAGGCGAAGGCTTCCTCCTCCGTGTCCACGGCGTGGTCCACGGCGCCGCTGCGCGTCTGGATCTCCCAGCCGCCCAGCTCTTCCTTGCTGAGGTTCTGCCCCGTCCGTGCGACCACGGGCGGGCCGGCGACGAACATGGCGGAGGTGCCCTTGGTCATCACCGAGTAGTGGCTCGAAGCCAGCCGGGCCGCACCGAGGCCGGCGACGGAGCCGAGGCCGAGCGCGACGACGGGCACGTGGTAGAGGTTCTCCGTCGTGTACTGGAACTGGAGCGTGCCCGGAGTCAGCCCGCCGGGGAGGTTCGCGCGGCCGGTCGTCTCGATGGTCTTGACCGAACCGCCGCCGCCGGAGCCCTCGATGATCCGGATGATCGGCTGGCGCAGCTCCTGCGCCATGCGCTCCGCGAGGACGTGCTTCTCCTTGATGTTCGCGTCCGCCGAGCCGCCGCGCACCGTGAAATCGTCGCCGATGACGACCACGGGGCGACCGTCGATCCGCGCACGCCCCATCACGCAGTTCGAGGGCGTGAGGGTCTTCAGCCGGCCCTCCGCGTCGTACTCCGCCTTGCCGGCGACCGAGCCGAGTTCGAGGAAGCTGCCCGGATCCACCAGCCGGTCGAGCCGCTCGCGCACCGTCAGCCGGCCCGCATCGTGCTGGCGCTTGACCTTGTCGGCGCCGCCCATCTCGCGCGCGAGGCGCTGGCGTTCGCGCAGATCCTCCAGCTCAGGCGTCCAGTTCACCGCCGTCGTTCCTCCATCATCATGTGCCGTGTCCGGTCCGCCGCTGCCTCAGCCTGTTTTCGCCCCGGCCGCGGCGCTGTCGGTCGGCACGAGGCGGAGCAGGGCGTCCACGACCACTACGCCCTCGCCCTCGCGGCCGACCAGGACCGGATTCAGGTCCAGTTCGCCAATCTCCGGCACCGCCGCGGCCAGCCGTGACACGGTGGCGATTGCGCGTGCAAGGGCCGGCACATCGAGGCGCGGCAGGTTCCGCGTGCCTTCGAGCAGCGGCCAGGCCTTGAGGCTCCGCAGCAGCGCCGTCGCCTCGGCCTCGCCGAAGGGGGCGGCGCGGAACGCCACGTCACCGAGGGCCTCCACGAAGACGCCGCCGAGGCCGACCGCGACGAAGGGGCCGAGGATGGGATCGCGGTTGACGCCGATCATCACCTCGGCGCGGCCGCTGGCCATCTCCATGACCAGCAGTCCCTCGATGGCCGCGCCGGGCTTTTTCTCGCGCACGGCCCGCAAGATCGCCTCGCTCGCTTCCCGGCAGGCGGCGGGGGAGGCGATCCCGAGCGCGACGCCGCCGACATCCGTCTTGTGCAGGATGTCGGGCGAATCGATTTTCACCGCGACCCGGTCCGCACCGAGCGCCGCGAACGCCGCCTCGGCCTCCGCCGGCGTGCGGGCCCGCGCCATGCGCGGCACCCGCAGCCCGATCTCGCCGAGCGCCGGCAGGAGCGTCGCCTCCCCGATCACGCCTGCGCCCCTGGTCTGCGCCGCGCGGACGAGCGCCACGACGGGCGCGGCCTCCGCCGGCGAGGAGGAGGCCGCGGCCGGTGCCGGTCGCGCCGCGTCGGCCGAACGCCGCGCCGCATCCAGCAGGCGTCGCGCGGCCTTCGCAGCGCGGGACGGATCGGTGAAGGTCGGAACGCCTGCCGCCGAGAGTGCCGCGAAGCCGGAAGGTGCCGAGGCGAGCCAGGCCGCGACCATCGGCTTGCTCGCCGAGCGCGCGAAGGCGACCAGCTCGGCGGTGAGCGCGTCCGACGCAGCGCGGATCGCGCCGAAGCAGCAGATCACGATGTCCACGCCCGGATCGTCCGCCACCCGCTGCAGCAGCTTGCGCGTCGTCGCCGGATCCGACTGCGACAGGGATGCCAGGTCCACGGGATTCTGTGCCGAGAGGAAGGCCGGCAGATGCGCCGCGATCTCGGCCTGCGTCGATTCGGACAGGGAGGCGAGCTCCAGGCCGAAGCGGTGCAAGTCGTCGGTGCAGAGGACGTTGAAGCCGCCCGAATTGCCGACGATCCCGACCCGTGCCCCGCGCGCCGCGGGCAGTGCGGCGCCGAAGGTGACCGCGGCGTCCAGGAGGTCCTCGAGGCTCTCAGCCACCACGACGCCGAGCTCGGCGAAGAGCGCGTCGTGCAGTCGTGCGGAGCCTGCGAGCGCGCCGGTGTGCGAGGCCGCGGCGCGCGCCGCCGCGGGGCTCCGCCCGGCCTTGAGGACGACCAGCGGCTTGCCCTTCTCCCGCGCCTTCAGGGCGGCGGCACGGAAGCGCGCGACGTCGCGGATGCCTTCGAGGTAGCCGACGACGACGCGGATGCGCGGATCGTCCGCCATGTGCGCGACGGCGTCGGCGAATTCGAAGCCGGCCTCGTTCCCCGTGCTGACCAGGTAGCCGAGGCCGAGCGAGCGCGCCATGCATTCGGAGGCGATCAGCGCACCGACCAGCCCGCTCTGCGAGACGATGCCGATCGGCCCGGGCTTCGGCTGGCCCTCGGAGAGGGCCGTGGAGAAATTGACCGACAGGCCGTTGAACAGGTTCGCGATGCCCTGGCAGTTAGGGCCGCAGACAACCAGGCCCGTCCGCTCGCAGATGTCGCGGATCTCGCGCTCGACCGCGCCGCCCTCCAGCCCGACCTCCGCGAAGCCGCTGGTGTAGATCACCATCGCGCCGACGCCCAATGCGGCGGCCTGGCGCACCGCCGGCAGCACCCCCTCGGCGGGGATGGCGACGACGACGAGATCGGGCACCTCGGGCAGCGCGTCGAGGCTGGGGAAGCAGTCGAAGCCGAACAGCGTGCGGTGACGCGGATTGATCGGATAGACCCGGCCGGCGAAGCCCGTCTCCCGCAGATAGGCGAGGGGGCGTCCGCCGGCCTTGGTAACGACCTCGGACGCGCCGAGGACGGCGACGGAGGAAGGCTCGAAGAGGCGCCGTAGATTTGCCTCGCGGCTTGCGGCGCGTCCGCTGCTCATGACCGCTCCTCCCCGGAGCATCCGTGCGTAGGTGGGGGCCGGATGAGAAGCCGCTCTTGCCGCGTGCGTCAACTCTGCCATGTTGCGCGCATGGCATGCCGCTTCATGTGCGGCCCACGGTGAGCATGGGGGTACGATGCCGTTCGAGCGCGAGATCGCCGAGCACGCGCGGCGCCGCGAAAAGGCGCTCGCCATGGGGTCGAAGAGGAAGCTCGAGGAGTTCGCCGCCGCCGGCCTCCTGAATGCCAGGCAGCGCATCGCCTTCCTGCTCGACGAGGGGTCGTTCCAGGAAGTCGGCCTCTTCGCGGTCTCGGAACGGCCGGAGGACCGCGACCGCTCGCCCTGCGACGGCGTGGTCACGGGCTACGGACGCATTGACGGGCGTGAGGTCGGCGTCGTCGCCTACGACTTCACCACGCTCGGAGCCTCGAGCGCGCCGGTGGCAAGCCTGAAATTCCAGCATGTGCGCAAGACCACCATCGCGCGCGGCATCCCGATGGTGATCCTCGGCGAGGCGGGCGGCGCACGCATTCCGGACGTGATGGGCGCGCGCGGCATCGCGCGCACGCGCAGCCACCAGGTCTATGACCGCCGGCGGCAGACGCCCTGGGTCACGGCCATCCTGGGGCAGAGCTACGGCTCGCCGAGCTGGAAGGCCGCGATGTCGGACTTCGTGCTGATGCGCAAGGGCGCGGTCCTCGCCGTCTCCAGTCCGAAGGTGACGGCGGTCGCGATCTCCGAGGAGGTGGACCCGGAGGACCTCGGCGGCTGGCGGCTGCGCACCGAGGTCACCGGCGAGGTAGACCAGGCCTATGCGACGGACCAGGAGGTGCTGCTCGCGATCCGCCGCTTCCTCAGCTACATGCCCTCCAACGCGAACGAGCCACCGCCGCGGGCGCCGGTCCCGCCGGGCTCGGGCGAGGGGATGGAACGCATCCTCGAGATCGTGCCCGAGCAGCGCGAGCGCGTGTACGACGTGCGGCGGGTGATCGACGTCATCGTGGACCGCGACAGCTTCTTCCCGATCAAGGAGCGCTTCGCGAAGGTCCTCACCTGCGGCCTCGCGCGCATCGACGGGCGCACGGTCGGCATCATCGCCAGCAATCCGATCTTCAAGGGTGGCGCGCTCGATCCCCAGGCCTGCCGCAAGGCGACCAGCTTCGTCGTGCTGTGCGACTCCTTCAACATCCCGCTGGTCTTCCTGACCGACACGCCTGGCTTCCTCGTCGGCGTCGAGGGCGAGCGGCTCGGCCTCGCTGGCCACATCATGAACTTCAACCACGCGCTGGAGATGGCGACGGTGCCCAAGCTCGCCGTGATCATGCGGAAGAGCTATGGGCAGGCCTACATCAACATGGGCGGCACCGCCGACGAGATCGCCGCCTGGTACAGCGCCGACGTCAGCTTCATGGACCCGGCCGCCGCGGTGAACGTGCTGCACGGCGTGCGCCGCCAGACGGACCCGGAACGGTTCGAGGCGCTGCGCAGCGAACTCGCCCGCGACACCAGCGCCTATGACCTCGCGGCCGGCTTCCTGGCGCAGGACGTGATCGACCCGCGCGAGACCCGTGCCTGGCTGATCCGCATGCTCGCGGTGCACGAGAGCCGCGCCTCCGGCGGCGTCGGGCGCCACTACATGGCCACCTGGCCCTACAACTTCTAGCCGAAGCGAGAGAAGGCTCGAGGACGACGCATGAAGAGAATCGAGGTGAAGGCCGAAACGCCGGGCAGCGTCATCCGGCACGAGGTTTCCCCTGGGGATACGGTCTCCGAGGACGATCCGATCCTCACCATCGAGTCGATGAAGATGGAGATCCCGATCAGCGCGCCGGTGGACGGACGCGTCGTCGAGATCCTCGTTGCCCCCGGCGACGCCGTGGCGACCGGCCAGACGGTCGCCGTGATCGAAGCCTAGGCTGACGCCCCGGCCGGCCCGCTACGCCTCCTGCAGCAGCGGGCCGGTTTCCGCTTTGGTGCCGGCCGCCACCGCCTCATGGTGATGGCAGGCGGCGAGGTGGTCCGGCCCCACCGGGCGCATCTCCGGCAGACGCGCGGCGCAGGTGGCGTCCGCGTAGGGGCAGCGCGTGCGGAACAGGCAGCCGCTCGGCGGAGACAGCGGGTTCGGCAGCTCACCCTGCATGCGCACGGCGCCGAGCGGCGCGTCGCCCGCCGCGAGCGCGACCAGGCGCCGCGTATAGGGATGGGCAGGGTGCCGCAGGACGAGGCGGGCCGGCCCCAGCTCGACCATGCGGCCGAAATACATGACGCCGACCGTGTCGCTGAGGTAGCGCACCACGGCGAGGTCGTGGCCGATGAAGAGGTAGGTCAACCCCAGCCGCTGCTGCATCTCGCGCAGGAGCGTCAGCACCTGCGCGCGCACCGAGACGTCGAGGGCCGAGACCGGCTCGTCCAGCACGAGGAGCTGCGGATCCACCGACAGCGCGCGCGCGATGGCGAGGCGCTGGCGCTGGCCGCCGCTGAACTCGTGCGGATACTTGCGCGCCGATTCCGGCGGCAGCCCGACCAGCCGGAGGAGGTCGGGCACCCGGTCCTCCGCCTCGCGCCGGCTGACCCCATGCGCCCGCAGCGGCTCCGTGATGATGCGGTCGGCGCGCATGCGCGGGCTGAGCGAGCCGTAAGGGTCCTGGAAGACCGCCTGGACCTTGCGCCGGTAGGCCAGCTCCTCGGCCGGCGTCTGGGCGAAGATGTCCTTCCCTTCGACCAGAAGCCGGCCTGCGCTGGGCGCCTCCAGCTTCAGCAGCATCTTCGCGACCGTGCTCTTGCCGCTGCCGGACTCGCCGACGAGGCCGAAGGTCCGGCCCCGCGGGATGCGGAAGGAGACATCCACGGCAGCCGTCACCGACCGCGGCTTGCCGAACAGCGCGGTGGCTGGCAGCGCGAAGGTCTTGGTCAGGCCGACCGCCTCGACCATGGGCAGGGAGGTGTCCGGGCTCATGCCGCACCTCCCGCAGCCGCCTGCCAGCAGAAGACCCGATGGCGTTCGCCGACCGTGCTCTCCTGCGGGCGCTCGGTACGACAGGCGTCGAGCGCCACCGGGCAGCGCGCGGCGAAGGCGCAGCCCGGCGGCAATCGGGCGAGATCAGGCACCTGGCCCGGGATGGGCTGGAGAACGACCTCCTCATCCTCGATCCGCGGCAGGGAGCCGAGCAGGGCGCGCGTGTACGGATGACGTGGCGCGCGGAAGACCTCGGCGGTCGGGCCCTCCTCGACGATGCGGCCGGCATACATGATGATCACCCGATCGGAGAGCCGCCGGATCGCGGAAAGGTCGTGCGTGACGATGACGACCGCGCTGCCCGCGGTGTCGCGCAGCTCCCGGAACAGGATCAGGATCTCGTCCTGGATCGAGGCGTCGAGCGCCGTGGTCGGCTCGTCCGCGATCAGCAGCCGCGGTGCCGCGGCCGTCGCCATCCCGACCAGCACCCGCTGGCGCATGCCGCCGCTGAGCTGATGCGGGTACTGCCGTACCCGCAGCTCCGGCGCGGTGAGGTGGACGCGGCGCAGCACCTCCACCGCGCCGCCGGGCCGGACCTCGGCTCCGCCGCGCCGCCGCTCTCGCAGCACCTCCTCGAGCTGGTTGCCGATCGTGTAGAGCGGATCGAGCGAGGTCATCGGGTTCTGCAGCACCATCGAGAGGTCGCGCCCGCGCAGGCGCGCCATCTCCCGCTCGGACAGGGAGAGCAGGTCCTTCCCCGCGAATTCGATCCTGCCCGAGACGCGGGCCGAGCGCGGCAGGGTGCGCATGATGGCGGAGCAAAGCGTGGTCTTGCCGCTGCCCGATTCACCGGCGATGCCGAGGATCTCGCCCGGCGCCAGTGTCAGGTCTGCGTCGGCGACGGCGCGCACAGGACGCTGGGGTGGGCCGAACTCGATGTTCAGGCCGCGCACGACGAGGAGCGGTTCGTTCGGGAGAGTCATCGCGCGGCGACCTACAGCCGGCCGCGCGGATCGAAGCCCGCCTTCATCCAGTCGCCGAGCGCGTTGAAGCTCATCACGGCGAGCACGATGGCAAGCCCCGGCCAGACCGTCAGCCACCAGGCAACGGTCATGTAGGTCCGCCCCTCGGCGAGGGCGAGGCCCCAGGACACGTCGGGCGGCTGGATGCCGACCCCGAGGAAGGAGAGCGAGGACTCGAGGATGATCGCGCGGCCGACGTCGAGCACCGCGAGCACCAGGATGGAGGTGAGCGCGTTCGGCAGGATGTGCCGCAGCGCGATCTGCCTGGGCCGGAGGCCGGCGACGCGCGCGAGCAGCACGAAGTCGCGCTTCTTGATCGAGACGACCTCGCTTCTCACCAGGCGGGCGTAGCGGGCCCAATTGGTCAGCACCATGACCAGGATGATGTTGCCGACCCCTGTCCCCAGCGCCGCCACGAAGGCGAGCGCCATAAGGATGAAGGGCAGGGCGAGGAAGGCGTCCACGATGCGCATGATCACCGCCTCGACGACGCCGCCGAGATAGCCGGCCGCGAGGCCGAGCGTAACGCCGATGGTGCCGCCGGCGAGCACCGCTGCGCCCGCGGTCAGCAGCGAGATGCGCGCCCCCGCGATCAGGCGGCTCAGCATGTCGCGGCCGAGCTGGTCCGTGCCGAGCAGGTGGGCGAGCGATCCCCCTTCCGCCCAGGCGGGCGGCACGAGGATGGCCGTGAAGTCGGCCTCGTCCGGCACATAGGGCGCGATCGCCCCGCCGCCGAGCGCCGCAACAACCATCAGCAGGCAGATCGCGGTCGCGAGCAGTGGCGGCCGTCCGGCGCCGCTCCTCCACAGCCGCGCGCCGAGGAGGCCGCCTGCTCCGGCGGGCCTCTCCTCCGCTGTCGCGCTCACGACCGGCTCACCCGCGGGTCGAGCACCGCATAGAGAAGGTCCACAGCGAGGTTGATGGTCATCACGAGCACGGCGGTCAGCATCACGGCGGCCTGCACGACGGGATAGTCGCGATTGAGGATGGCGTCCACGAGCATCTGGCCCACGCCCGGCCAGGCGAAGACGCGCTCGGTCACCACCGCGCCGCCGAGCAGCAGGCCGAATTGCAGGCCGAGATAGGTCACGATGGGGAGCGAGGCGTTGCGCAGCGCATGCTTCAGCACGATCAGGCGGCGCGGGATGCCGAGCACGCGCTCCATCTGCACGAAATCGCTGCGCAGTGCCTCGGTCATGTTGGCCCAGGTCAGCATCGTCACCGAGGCCGAGGCGTAGAAGCCGAGGGTGACGGCGGGCAGCACGAAGTTCTCCACCTCTCCATAGCCGGAGGAGGGCAGGAGAGGGAGGGTGATGGCGAACAAGAAGATCAGCATCAGGCCCGACCAGAAGGTCGGCACCGCCTGGCCAAAGCTGGCGTAGGCGCGCACCGCCGCGGCCAGCCACGAACCAGGACGCAGCGCCGCGGCGATGCCGAGCGGCAGCCCGAGCATGACCGCGACGAGCATCGAGACGCCGGCGAGCTGGAGCGTCGGGCCGATCGCCATCAGCACCAGGTTGAAGGCGGGCTCGCGGTACCGGAAGGAGATCCCGAAGTCGCCATGCAGCACGTTGCGCAGGAAGACGACGTACTGCTCATGGATCGGGCGGTCGAGCCCGTACTGCTCGCGGAAGAAGGCGCGGTCAGCCTCGGTCGCCTCCGACGGCAGCACCAGCGGAGTCGGGTCTCCCGTGAGCCGGGCGAGGACGAAGATCAGGATGGTCAGAAGCGCCAGGGTGACCAGCGTCTGCCCGAGCCGGGTCAGGATGAAGCGCGCCATTCCGCACTTGCCTTGAAGCGTTCCGACCTAGGATGCGCGCCTCACGTTCCACAGCACGGGCCAGGATACGTTCGGGGTCGGCTTCCAGCTCAGCCGCTTGCTGACGCCGTAGATGGAATCAAGGGTCCAGAGCGGGATCAGCGGCGCCTCCTCATGCAGGCGGGCAATCAGACCGCGGACGAACTGCTGGCGCTCCTCGACCGAGGCGAAGTCGTTCATCCGGTCGAGCATCGCGTCGATCTCGGGATTCGAGTACCAGGAATAGGTGCCGCCCGTGCGGACCTGGCGCAGCAGGCGACCGGAGGGGTCGCCGTTGTAGTCGGTGAAATTGGCGAACACCATGTCCACCGAAGGGTCCTTCTCCCGCGCGCCGTAGGCGGAGATCCACGCGCCGTAGTCCAGCATGTTGATCTCGGTCTTCACGCCGATGCGGTTCAGGAAGGCAGCGACACCCTGCAACGTCTCCCGCGCCTGCGGGACGCGGCCCGTACCCTGGCCCAGCAGCCGCAGCGGGCGGTTGAAATCGAAGCCGGCCTCCCTGAGGATCTGGCGCGCGCGGTCAGGATTGTAGCCATAGGGCGTCACCTGCACGTCGCAGCCGAAGATGTTGGTGTGGCAGGGGAGCTCGAGCGGCTGCGCGAAGCCCAGCATGGTCGCGCGCAGCAGCGCCGCCTTGTCCACCGCCATGTTCAGCGCCCGGCGCACATCGGCGCGCCGGAGCCCCGGGTGCCCGTTCAGCGCGTTGATGGCGATGTAAACGTTCTGGAAGCTGGGCGCCCGGATGACCTGGACATTGGGCAGGCGCTGCAGCGGCGCGGCGAGCACGGGCGGGACGTTGACCACGATGTCCGACTCGCCGGTCTGGACCTGGGCGACGCGGGACTGGTCGTCAGGGACGATCTTGAGCGTGACCTCGCCGAAGGCCGGAACCCGGCCCCAATGCTGCTCGAAGCCGCGCAGCTTGATGTAGGAGCGGGGGCGGCGCTCGACGAAGGCGAAGGGCCCGGTGCCGATGGGCTGCCGGTCGAAGGGATTCTCGCCGGCCGCCTGGACGTGCTTCTTCGAGATGATGTACCAGTACTCGCCGCAGTTATCGAGGAAGGAGGCGTCGCGCTTCTTCAGCCGCACCCGGCAGCGCCGATCGTCGAGGACCTCGACATCGGCGATGTTGGCGACGAGGACGCTCGCCCTCGGGTTGCGCGTCTCGGGCGCGACGGCGCGCTGCCAGCTGAACCGCACGTCCTCGGCCGTGACCGGCTCGCCATTGTGGAAGCGCGCATTCGGCCGCAGCGTGAACTCGTAGGTCAGGCCGTCCGGGCTGACCGTGTGGCTCTCGGCGAGCAGCGGCGCGGGCTTGCCTTCCTCGTCCGGGCCGTAGAGCCCCTCGAAGACGTTGGCGAAGAAGTAGTAGTCGTTGCCCCCGGCGACGCGGCAGGGATCCTGCGTGTTGAGGTCGGTCCCGACGGCGACCGTGAGCGACGGCTTCGACTGCGCGCGCGCCGGAGCGGCGCCGGCCGCCAACGCCATGGCCGCACCGGACAGCAGCGCCGCGCGGCGCCCGATCCCCGCCGGCGCG